>Ga0307380_10012309_pt1 | contig 10663 bp, 5 predicted proteins | sample UN3MG_FD_202239 | JGI IMG/M metagenome (GOLD analysis project Ga0307380, IMG submission 202239) | Soil microbial communities from Risofladan, Vaasa, Finland - UN-3 | ecosystem: Environmental > Terrestrial > Soil > Coastal area > Acid sulfate soil | place: Finland: Risofladan, Vaasa | collected... | reverse complement strand
GCCGGCTTGTACGGCGGCTTCCTCGCCGGTTTGTTCGGCGGCTTCCTCGCCGGCTTGTTCGGCGGCTTCCTCGCCGGCTTGTTCGGCGGCTTCCTCGCCGGTTTGTTCGGCGGCTTCCTCGCCGGCTTGTTCGGCGGCTTCCTCGCCGGTTTGTTCGGCGGCTTCCTCGCCGGTTTGTTCGGCGGCTTCCTCGCCGGCTTGTTCGGCCGCTTCCTCGCCGGTTTGTTCGGCGGCTTCCTCGCCGGCTTGTTCGGCGGCTTGTTGGGCTTCGGCCGCCTCCCGTTGGTCCTGCTCTCGCTGCTGCCGGCGCTGTGCGATGGCTGCCTGCTCGGCTGCTTCGGCCTTTTCTTCGGCCTTTTGGACGATCGCCTCAACATCTGCGGGCCCGAGATCGCCCATTTCCATCAGGGCCTCCGGCTCGATGACCGAGAGGTCGTCGTAGGACAAAAACCCTTCCCCCACAAGCTTCTCGGCAAGTTCGTCCTCGACCCCCTCGAGCGAAGCGAAACCCACGACGGCCTGTTCGATTTGGTCGTCGAGTTCATCGCGGGTCATGATTTCAATGTCCCAGCCACAGAGTTTGCTGGCCAGCCGGACGTTCTGTCCACGGCGCCCGATGGCCAGCGAGAGTTGATCCTCGCGGACCAGCACGATCGCCCGGCCCAGCATCTGGCAGAGAATCACCTCCTCGACCTCGGCCGGCTGGAGAGCATTGGGGATCAGCAACTGCATGTCGCCGCTGTAACGGACGATGTCGATCCGTTCGCCCGCCAGCTCGTCGACGATGTTCTTGATGCGGTTTCCCCGCACGCCCACGCAAGCTCCCACGCAATCGACCCGCTGATCGGTACTGCTGACGGCGACCTTGGTGCGGTAACCGGGTTCGCGGGCGATGGCCCTGATTTCGATCACGCCCTCGGCGATTTCGGGGATCTCCTGCTCGAAGAGGCGCTGGACCAGTTGGGGTTTCGTACGGGTGAGGATGACTTTCACGCGACTGCCGGCCTTGCGCACTTCGTAGACGGTCGCCCGAACGCGTTCGTTGGCGTGGTGGGTTTCGCCGGGGATCTGTTCACCGCGGGGGAGGATGGCCTCGACGTCGGGCAAGGTGACGGTCGCGGCGCCTCCTTCGTAACGCTGGATCTGGCCGGTCATCAACTGCCCCCGAAGCTCTTCATATTTATTGAACAGCGAGTCGCGTTCGGCCTCGCGGATCTTCTGGATCATGACTTGTTTGGCGGTCTGGGCCCCGATGCGTTCGGCCATTTCCTCGGGCGAGAGGGGCTCGCCGTTATGGGTGCCCGAAATGGACCCGTTCGCACGGTCGATCTGGACGACAATCTCCTCGTCCTCGCCGAAGTGTTTCTTGGCGGCGGAGACCAGCGCCGCCTCGATCCCTTCGAAGACGATTTCCTTGTCGATGTTTTTGTCGCGGTGGATCGTATCCACGATCCTCAGCAATTCGCTAGGGTCCATCGAACTTCACTTTCCCCCAACCGGGGACATTTGCCGTCCGTACGATTCTGGCTGTCATCCAAAAAGCCGAGCCCGCTGCGCAACCTCAACGGCAGCAGCCGGTTACGGCTACTCGAATACCATCCCACCGCCTCGGCCCGACCGAACGGCCGAAGTGCTTCAAAAGCTTGTGAAATCACAACTTAGCGGGTTTGGTAATCTGGTAAGCATACCGGCCGGCTTTCGGGGTGTCAAGTCGGCCGCCACACCCCAATCCTGCCCCATTCCCAGCGATTGCCCCTTGAAACGAAGGTATCGATGGCAACGAATCCCCGGCCCGGGGAAAAGGGGGCACAAGGGGGCATTAGGAAAAATAGCCAGGCTTAATTATATGCAATTGCCTTGGCTGTTCAAATCATGCCGGCGTCTGAAGGCAAATCGCACACAGACGCAGGTCACGGCGTTTCGGCCCGGCTTTGAAATACCTCCAGAGGCGACTCGCACATCGCCACATGTGGCGCAATCACCGGAAGCGTCGGACCATCAAGGCGCTCGCTTGGCCCTGCGGCGTCACGCTGAGGTTCACGAAACTGTTGCCCGATCCGGTCGTGCCGTCGGTGACCGCGGCGACCGGACACTCTGGATCGGGAGTCTCGTAATTGAGAATCGGGAAGAGTCGGTCATGCTCGAGAGCCAGCAGGCTGGCAATCAGCTCGACCATTCCGCTGCCGGCTCCCAGATTGCCGAAATAACTCTTTGCTGCCACGACGGGCAACCGTTCGCCGCGGGTGGCGAAAATCTGATCGATCGCCCGCGCCTCCTCGGCATCGCAACTCCGGGTGCTCAAGCCATGGGCGTGGACATGCCCGATTTCATCCGCCGTGGCCCCGGTACGCTGCATCACCGCGCGCATCACGTTGACGAGCGCCTGATCGCGCCGGGCCACGAGATTTCGGCCCACCACCGAGCTGGAGGCCGCACCGACGACCTCGCCGTAGATCGTTGCTGCACGGGCTTCGGCCGAGGCGAGTTCCTCCAACACGACCGTGCCGGCCCCTTCCCCCAAAACCATGCCGCTTCGATCGCGGTCGAACGGCCGGCTGGCCCGGGTGGGGTCCCCGTTGGGGGTGGCCAATTCCTCCTGCTGCACGGCGTGGACCATTTTCATCGGGTGCAATCGCGAGCCGGTGGCGCCGGCGACCATCACGTCGGCGCTTCCCCGGACGATGATTTGATAGGCCTCGCCAACGGCCAAGTTGGCCGCCGCCTCTCGAAGGGTGAGCGAATTGTTCGGGCCGCGCAGGTCGTTGAAGATGGCCAAGTGGCTGGCCGGCATATTGGGCAGGTATTTCAGCAGCCACAGGGGCGACATCTTGGGCATCCCGTCGGTCGCCCAGCGGGAAAACTCGAACCGCCCTTCCTCATCGAGGCATTGCAGGACCCCCTCGGTAAACTCTTCGGGAACGGTGAGCATGTAGTCGGCCCCGAAGCTGATCCCGATCCGAGTCGGGTCGTACTGCCCGGGGGAAATCGCCGAGTCGGCCAAGGCCAACTGGGCCGACGCCACCCCCATCTGGCTTTCCCGACACAGCACCTTCAGCGCTTTGCGAATCGACTTCTTGAGGTCCTTTTCCAGGGGGCCGAAATCCTCGATGTTGCCTTGGAAGCCGCCGGCTTCGGCCGCGAACGAGACGGGCAAGGCATTGGGGGGAACGCTCGTCAGCGGGCCCACGCCGCTACGGCCCGTAGCAAGAGCCCCCCAAAACTCCTCGATCGTGTTGCCCAACGGGCTGACGATCCCCATGCCCGTGATTACAACTCGTCGCGGAGTGGAACCCATGACCTCACCGTACGCTCTTACCGAAATACCCCAAACCGACGCCACCGTGGAAGCACGTTATTGTAGCCCGCGGTTTGTGGCGAGTCGAGAGTGCCCGTTATTCGAGGGGTTTGTTTCCCACCGGCGAATCAATAACTGTCGCATATTGACTGTGGGGCACGTTTCCAACGTGCCTGGCACGATGGAATCGTGCCCCACTTATTTCTGCGCCGATCCTAACCCGATTCGCTGAGCCAGTTACCCGCTCGTTGGGGCATGTTGGCCACTAATTGACGTGAAGGCAAGGCTAAGGTAAACTTTCGCTCGGAGTTTTGTCGTACTGCATCAGTTGCATGAGGAGTCTGTGCGTGGTCAGGCGGTTCGGCTTCACTTTGGTCGAGTTATTAGTCGTGATCGCCATCATCGGCGTCCTGATCGCCATGCTGTTGCCCGCGGTGCAGTCGGTACGCGAGTCGAGTCGCCGGGTAAGCTGCCTCAGTCGGATCAGCCAGTTGGGCAAGGCCGTGCTGGCCTACGAAACGAGCGTCGGTTCGCTGCCGGCTTCGGGGCTGGTCGACCGGTCGCCGACCATCTCCGGCCCGATTTGGGAGATCCGGATGCGGTCGGGCAAGATGTTCAGTTGGATCGTGCTGATCCTGCCGCAACTCGAGCACGAATCGCTCTACAACCATTTCGATCAGAACAAGAGCGTGCTCGATCAGTCGCTCGAAGCCGATCCGCAGGCGACCCCGATCCCCGAACTGCTCTGCCCGAGCGACTGGGCGCAGGGCGAGTACTTCGTCCACGCAGGATTGACCGCCGGCCGGCGATTCGCCAAGGGCAACTACGCGGCGTTCGTCAGCCCGTTCCACACCGACTTGCAGGACCACTATCCCGGCGCGTTGGGCAGACCGAAGAAGAAGTTGACCGAGATCATCGACGGTTTGTCTCACACGCTCTTGCTCTCGGAGGTCCGCGCGCGTGCCCACGAAGAGGACCAGCGGGGCGCGTGGGCCTTGCCGTGGACCGGCGCCAGCGCGTTGGCCTTCGACATGCACCACGACTACCGGGCTCCCAGCAGTACCTTTACGCCGTGGGACATCAGTCTGGGCTGGACGCAAACGCCCAACCACACGAAGAACGCCATGGACATGCTCTATTCGTGTCCCGACATGGCCGATGCCCAGATGGACAAGATGCCCTGCGGGGTTTGGCAGGTGTCGGGCGTGTGGCACTACCTCTCGGCCGCGCCGCGGAGCCGACACCCCGGCGGCGTGAACGTTTTCTTCCTCGACGGCCACGGCGGCTTTCTCCCCAACGACGTGGACGAATACGTCATGGCTTACCTGATCAGCGCGAATGACCAGCAGGTCGTGGACGTCACGGACTACAGGAGATAAGGGGCCCTCGAGCGGCAAATCGGACGTCATGAAGTTGCATCATTTACCCTTGATCGGGCTGGGTTTGGGAGTCTTCCTGGTCGGGCTTTCCATCGTCTGGCCGAGTCTGACCCGCAGCGCGGTCCGCGGCGAGGAGGAAGCCCGCCAGCACGGCGAGAACGCTGCCCAGTTGCACGGCTTGTTGGACCAACGCGACCCGGCGGCCAGTCAGGGCAATGAACACGCGCACTCGCACGCCCCCGCCTCCGATCAGGGCGGCGAGAATGGAGCGTCCGCGTATCAAGCCGCCAAGGAGAAACACGATCAATCCCAGGCGAGGCTGGAAAAGGCCCAGTTCCTCAACTCGGGTATCGCCACCTGGTTCAGATGGTTCGGCGTGTTTCTGACCCTCGCGGGCCTGGCCGGTTATTACTTCTACTCGCGCTTTGCCCTCGGCGGGTGACCGCCGTCGGAGAATGGACAGCGTGGAAAACGACGCCCGGGACCCCAACGCCGGCGTGGAGCAAGTCGCCACCATCTACCGCGATCGTGCGGCGCGTTTCGCCGATCGACGGCGGCGGCTGGTCCGACGAGCCGATCGAGTCTCGCACGGCAGGGCGGCCACGTTTCTCAGCGCCGTCGGGTGCCTGGTGATGAGTTACATCAGCGAAGGTGCAGACGCCCTCTTGCTGACCGCCGTCGGCCTGCTGCTGGCGGAATTCGTCTCTCTGGTTTGGCTTCACCGTCGGGTGCTCGCCGAAGCGGCGCGCTACGAGCAATTGTGCTCAATCAACGAGCAAGGGTCGGCTCGTCTGGAGCGGCGGTGGCGAGAGATCCCGTTGACGGGCGTTGAAGTGCCCGAGGGCGAGGCGACGTTTGCCGAAGACTTGGACCTTTTTGGCCACGCGTCGCTGTTCCAGTTGACCTGCACGGCCGGTACGCCCGCCGGAATCGCGACGCTCGGCGACTGGCTCCTGCATCCGGCCGACCCCGCCGAGATCATTAGGCGGCAACAGGCGGTCGCCGAGTTGGCCGGGCAACTCGATTTGCGGCAGGAGTTGCACCTGGGCGCCCTGGGATTGGCCGACGGCAGACACGAACCCGAGGCCTTCCTCCGCTGGGCCGAGGGGGAACCGTGGCTTGCCCATCGGCGATGGCTGCTATGGGCCGCCCGCGTCCTGCCGGCGTCGTTGTTCGTGTTGTTGGCGTTGGGGATCGCGGGCGTCGTACCGCAATCGCTCTGGTTGGTCGTGGTGGGGGTGAACCTGTGGATCAGCGTCATCCTTTCCCGAGAAGTGCACCCCATCTTCGGCCGGATTTCGTCCCGGCACGGCGACATGCGGCAATACGGCGAGCTGTTTGCGCGGATCTCCGACTGGCCGGCGACCTCGGCGGAACTCTCGCGGATCCGAGGGGAGATTTCTTCTCCGACCCGATCGGCCCACCGCGAACTGAGCCGCTTGGGACGGATCATGGACCTGGCCAACTTTCGGTTCTCTCCGATGGTCTACTCGCTGGTGCAATACCTGGCCCTGTGGGATTTCCACGTGCTGGCTTTGCTGGAGCGTTGGCAGCGCCGTTCGGGAACGCTCGCTCGCCGTTGGTTCGAGGCCCTCGGACAATGGGAGGCGCTGGCCTCGTTGGCCTCGCTGTCGCACGACAACCCGGCTTGGACCTTTCCCGTGGTCGACGAGGGGGCCGAAGCCGTGCTCGAAGCCGGCGAGGTGGGGCATCCGCTCTTGTCGCCGCGAGTCCGCGTGACCAACGATGTGACGGTCGGCCCGCCGGGCACGTTTCTGCTGGTGACCGGCTCGAACATGTCGGGCAAGAGCACGCTGTTGAGGTCGTTGGGGACAAACGTGGTGTTGGCCCAGGCGGGCGCTGCGGTCTGTGCCGCGGCGCTGCGAATGCCGCCGCTTCGGCTGGTTACGAGCATGCGGGTCGACGACTCCCTGGAAGACGGCGTGTCGTTCTTCCTGGCCGAACTGAAGCAACTCAAGCGGGTCGTCGACTCCGCCAGGGAGTATTCCACTCGCGCCGATCACGTCGTACTCTATCTGCTCGACGAGATCCTCCAGGGCACCAACACGGCCGAGCGTCAGATCGCGGTTCGCCGGGTGTTGAGCCATCTTTTATCCCAAGGCGCGATCGGGGCCGTCTCCACCCACGACCTGGAACTGGCCGCCAGCCCCGCGTTGGCCGAGCCCTGCCGGAGCGTGCATTTTCGCGAGACGATCCACAACGAGTCGGGCCGGCGGCGGATGACGTTCGACTACAAGCTCCGCCCCGGAATCGCCACCACGACCAACGCCCTGAAGCTCTTGGATATGGTCGGGCTGGCGGGAGACGGGGAAGGGGTCTGATCTGGACTGTTCCCGGCACGGCGGAGCTGCAAGCAGGGGAGGGTTCCGGGTTCAGGGTTCAGGATTTACGCACTGACGTCTGTGCGAGAGTGCTGAACCCTGAACCCTGAACCCCGAACCCTAGACACGCCCAACCGGGGGGCAACCCTGTCCAGGGGTCTTCCGGTTGGTTTGGGGATCGCCTGGGGGGACTTCCTGCCTAGATTCGCTATCCTGCCCTTCTTCACGCAGACGGCCTACTTTCATAGGGAACTCCCCTTGTCCGGATCGGGCAGTTCATGTATTTCTACGCGACCTTTTCGGACTACTCTGCGCGCTTCTCTCCCAGCGTCTTCCCTCCCGAGATGGAAAGGGCCGCGATGGCCATGCCCCGAATCGTTCCGAGAATCCTCAATCATCTGTGGCTGGCCATGTTGCTGGGGGTGGGCATCTACGGCAGTGCGGCGCTGTTCGGCCAGGGGGTCCCTGCGTGGCCGGTCCAGGAAAAGGTGGTCGAAGTCCGTGTGGAGGGCAATCGGACCATCCCCACGGCGAAGATCCTGCCGAAGATCCGCACCCGCGCCGACCGGCCGTTCGACGCCGACATGGTGGTCGAAGACGTTCGCCGGCTGAATCGCACGCGGATGTTCGTCAACGTGGAGACCTTCTCGCAGCAGGTGCCCGGCGGCCGCGTGGTCGTCTTTCGCGTGATCGAGCGTCCCACCTTGCTGTCGATCCGCTACGTCGGCAATCAGAAAATCAAGACCTCGGTGCTGACCAAGGAAATCAGTGACAAGATCGGTCTGAAGGAGGGGGATTCCCTGGACCCCTTCGCCGTCGAGGAGGCCCGGCGGAAGATCGAGGACTACTACCACAGCAAGGGTTTCAGTTCCGCCCGGGTAACCATCCAGGAAGGCGACGAGACGGGAGACCGCAACGCCATCTTCCTGATCAACGAGGGACAGAAGCAGAAGATCCTTTGGACCGGCTTCGTCGGCAACGCGATCGCCAGCGACGCCCGGCTGCGGACGCAAATCCAATCGAAACCGCCGACGCTTTACCTCTTCAAAGGCGAGGTCGACAAGAAACAGATCGAAGAGGACGAGAAGCGGCTGATCGCCTACTATCGGGGACTGGGCTACTTCAGCGCCCGGGTGGGCCACGAACTCGAGTTCAACGACAGCGGGACCTGGGCCACGCTGACCTTCGTGATCGACGAAGGGCCGCGCTCCAAGGTCCGCGAGGTCTCGTTCATCGGCAACGGGAAGTTCTCCACCGAGCAGTTGGCCGCCGACTTGAAGCTCCGGGCCAACCACGATTTCAACCAGGCGAAGATGAACGGCGACGTGGCCATGATCTCGGAAAAATATGGCTCGGTCGGCTACATCTTCGCCGACGTGAAGGCCGACATCCGCTTCTTCGAGGAACCGGGCGAATTGGCCATCGTCTACAATATCGCCGAAGGAAACCGTTACCGCGTGGGAAAGATCAACGTGGTGATCAAGGGCGAGTATCCGCACACGCAGGTCGCTACCGTGCTGGATCGCCTTTCGATGAAGCCGGGCGAGATCGTCGATATTCGCAAGATTCGCGAGAGCGAACGGCGGCTGCGGCGTTCGGGGCTGTTCGAGATCAACCCTCAGGCCGGCACCGCGCCGAAGATCGTCTTCAGCCCGCCCGATCCCGAGGAGATGGAGACCCAGATGGCCCGGCCTCCGCAACACGGCCCGGACTTCCGCGGCCAGAGTCCCGACGTGATCCCGACCGGCGGCTGGCAATACGCCGCGTCGGCCGATTCGCGGGCGGGAGACGAGCGGATCGATCTGTACCTTCCGTGCGAAAGGGTTCCCGCCAATACGCCTCCGCCGGCTTCACCCGGTCCACAAGTTCCTCGCGTTCTGCCCGCCCCGTCGGCTCCACCCGTCCCGCCGTCGGCTTACTTTCCCCGTCAGAGTTCGGGTCCGAACGGGTCGGCGCCGATGCGTTCGGAGATGACCGTGCGTTTCCAGGACGGTTTCGATTCGGACGGCGGATGGTCGGTGCCCGATTTTCGACCGCGGATGCCCGGGACCTCCGATCAACCCGTCACGATGGCGCCGAACCCGGCGTATGGGAACCCGGCGTATGGGAACCCGGCCGACGGTGGGCTCGACGCGCCGGTGTATCGCGTGGGCGCCGTGCCCACCCCGCTGCCGGACCGCGAGGGGATCTTCAGCGAGAACTCGCCGTTCTTCGGAGGCCCGGCCACCGGCGACATGGAGCCGACCGTCCCGCTGCCGTTCGACGTGATCGCCCACGAAACGCAGACCGGCCGGTTGATGTTCGGCGTGGGAGTCAACTCCGACGCCGGCCTGGTCGGTTCGCTGGTGATCGACGAGCAGAACTTCAACTGGGCCCGGTGGCCCAACTCCTGGGAAGACATCCGCAACGCCACGGCCTTCCGCGGCGCCGGGCAGCGTCTCCGCCTGGAGGCCGTGCCCGGCACGCTGGTCCAACGCTACATGTTCACCTGGCAGGACCCCTATTTCATGCACACGCAGGTGGGCCTCGGCGTCAGCGGCTACTTCTACGACCGCCGCTACCGCGAGTGGGACGAAGAGCAACTCGGCGGCCGCGTCAGTCTGGGCTATCAGTTCACGCCCGATCTGTCCGGCTCGTTCGCCTTCCGCGGCGCGAAGATCAACATCCACGATCCGGTCGTCACCACGCTGCCGGAGTTGAACGAAGTGGTGGGCGACAACGCGTTGTACGGATTCCGCGCCCAGCTTACCCACGATACTCGCGACAGTGCCTTCCTGGCCACCGAGGGCCATCTGTTCCAGGCCTCGTTCGAGCAGGTGATCGGCACGTTCGCTTATCCCCGCGCCGAACTCGATCTGAGCCGCTATTTTCTGATCCACCAGCGGCCCGACGAGTCGGGACGCCACGTGCTGAGCCTTTCCGCCCGGGTGGGAATCACCGGCAGCGACACGCCGATCTACGAGCACTACTACGCCGGCGGCTTCTCGACGATCCGCGGCTTCGACTACCGGGGCGCTTCGCCGCGCGACGCGGCCACCGGCGTGCTGGTCGGCGGCGAGTTCCAGTTGTTGGCCTCGGCCCAGTACATGTTCCCGATCACGGCCGACGACATGTTGCGGGCGGTCGTTTTCTGCGACGCGGGCACGGTGGTCCCGACGATCGACCAGTGGGACCAGGACTACCGCGTGGCGCCGGGTTTCGGCCTGCGGATCATGATTCCCGCCATGGGCCCGGCGCCGATCGCGCTGGATTTCGCGTTCCCGGTCTCCAGCGAGCCCGGCGACCGGCGCGAAGTCTTCAGTTTCTTCGTGGGGTTCAATCACTAGGGATTCTGCAGAAACACGATCGCATTCAGGCGCAGAGCCCTTGTGTTGCCGCCGCCTTTCTCCAGGCCAATGATAGGGGTAGGGACGGCCGATTGGTTTCGGCCGCCCCTCCCTCCGAACCGTACGTGCGGTTTTCCCGCATACGGATCAGGCCCTACTCGAAAAATATGTAACCCAGGAATACGGCACAATCACGTGGGAGTGCGAACCGAACGCCGCCCCGTCCGCCTGACAGCCGGCGCGGCGGCGGGGCGTTTTGTTTGGAGTCACCCATGACCAGCAAGTCCCACACTCGCCCTCCGAGGCCCTCTTGCGATCGAC
>Ga0307380_10012306_pt1 | contig 10664 bp, 9 predicted proteins | sample UN3MG_FD_202239 | JGI IMG/M metagenome (GOLD analysis project Ga0307380, IMG submission 202239) | Soil microbial communities from Risofladan, Vaasa, Finland - UN-3 | ecosystem: Environmental > Terrestrial > Soil > Coastal area > Acid sulfate soil | place: Finland: Risofladan, Vaasa | collected... | reverse complement strand
CGGTATTGGCTGCACAGGAATGATTCATCGTTTTGAAGAACATGGTGGACTTAATATTTTCGATGGAACTACTGCGATTCAATTCCTGAAAGAAGGCTTCACTTTCTGCGGAACTTCCCATTGTAGAAGCCAGACATAGCCCTGTTCCTCGATCAGTTATCTTCTCTTCCGATAGACCGGCCATTGCAGTGGCTTCTAACGCCGCAACCGTAGAGTAAATCGACATAGGTGACATAAAACGTCTCTTTTTTCGGTCGATGACACTGGCATCCACGGCAGGTACAACTGCTGCCACACAACTGCGTAAACCACCTATTTCCTGCATGTCAGGCATTATTTGTACGGCAGAATCTCCCTTCAGAAGATGCTCCCAGAGGCATTTTACACCTGAGCCGAACGGGGAAACTGTGCCCATTCCTGTAATGGCGACGCGTCTTTTATTCATCATTGCATTGTTTCTCTGTAGTTTTCTCCGGTTATGGCCGCGGCGCTTAAAAAACCCGCCAGCATGGCTCCCATCAATCCTGCAGATACTATCACCTGCCCGGATAAATACAAGCCCTTAATTCTGGTACGGGGCATAAATGGCATATCGGCTAATTGGTGCTTGGCTCCATATAAACAGCCATTCGGAGCATTCATGTAATCACGAAACGTTAAAGGGGTGGCCATGTCAATAATTTTCAAGTCTCCCAGTGCGTCATTGTAGTATCGCTTTACGATACCTAAGGTTGTATCAGCGACTCGTTCTTTCCATTCATAATATGCTCTGGGGCGTCGCCCTGTTTTGGAGTTATCCCACTGTTTAACCTCCTCAAAACGACAGGGACAAATAATCGAAATACCTCTGTCAAAGGTATCTGAAAGAGAACGGCTGATAAACATGAGACGCTTGTCAAATCCATCTTCCGGATTATACATGTCAGGAAATAGTTTATGTATCAGTATCATATTATTAAAATTGGCGTCCATATTGGCTTTTTCGCTTACACAATACAGGACAACCGCCGAACAGGTATCCTCCAGACTTTGCAGACGACGATGATAAACCGGACGCAAACTACCTTCCGGCAACATATTAACCAGTATCCGCGGATGGGCCGTAAAAACGCAACTATTACATTCTACAACTTCTCCACCTTCCAGACCTACCGCTTTAACGGTCTTATTGTCGTCTGTAATAATATGTTCGACTGTACAATTAGTATATGCGTTAATATCATACTTTTGTAGTTCCTTTTCAAAAGCTTGTGTTATGGCATGTCCTCCATTAATTACTTGCCAATTCTGATCATAATAAGCTCCGACGACCATCGAATGATAGAGCAAAGAAGTCTCTTGAGGCATGGATCCGTAAAGCAGAGCATGCAAACTTAACAGGGTTTGCAATACAGGGGATGTGAAATTTTCTTGTAAATATTGTTTTAAGGATAAATGAACGTTCTGGAATATGGATGTCGGATCCATAACCACACGGAACATATCGTCATTTATAGTATCCAGAAAATGTTTTATATTTTGCAGAAACCGAATTATCGCTTCTTTTTCCTCAGGAAAACTTTCAATAAGCTGCTGCATCAAGTTCCGCAAATTTGTCTTGAATTCAAATTTTACTTCAGGATCGGTACAATAAAAACAGTCACCGATTGTTTTTTTGTCATCTCCAATCTTTATATGAGATAGTATCCCCAATCTATCGCAAAGTCTGGTAAGCGGTTCAGCCGGCCCAAACATCCCCGCGTAATGGAATCCCGTATCAAAATAAACATTCCTTCTGAAAAACCCCCTGATTGTAGGAGCAATTGTATGGGACTTTTCCAATAAAGCAACTTTTCTGCCGTTCTGAGCCAAAAGAATGGCGGTAGTAAGACCGGAAACTCCTGCACCAATCACAATAGTATCATATTTCATAACGAATGATCAGACTGGAGTTCGTTCCTCCAAATCCGGCGGAATTACATAATGCTAATCGCGGCGGAACATTTCTTGTCTCTGTAATGATATTCAATTTTTCACTACATTCATCTGGCCCGGAAAAGTTTATGTTTGGCGCGGTGAATCCTTTGTTGGCCATAATCGTTGTATAAACAACCTGGGCGGCACCGGCCATCCACAATTCGTGCCCACACATACTTTTCAACGATGAAACGGCCGGCTTTTGCTCTCCAAACAGCGAGTCTATTGCCATGGCTTCTACTTTGTCACCAACTGGAGTAGAGGTCGCATGCGCACATACATAATCAATCTCACCAGTATTCACTTGAGCTTCTTGAAGAGCCATCACCATCGCTCGCCGTATGCCATCCATATCCGGGATAGAAATATTATGCCCATCGGAAGAAAATCCATAACCACAGAGTTCTCCCAGTATTTTTGCGTTTCGCTGTTTGGCCAAATCATAATTTTCCAGAATCACCACGGCAGCTCCACCGCCAGGCACAAGACCGTCACGATCGTAGGAAAACGGTCGGGAGGCCTCCTGTGGCTTATCTTCACGTATAGAAAAAGCATCCAACGAATCAAAACCACACACAGAGTGCCAGTTGATTTCCTGGGCCCCCCCGCAAATGATGCGTTCCTGTTGCCCGCTGCGAATCAGTTGGGCGGCCTGACCTACCGCATGACCGCTACTGCTACAAGCCGAACTGATAGTCCAGCAGGCACCTTTAGTCTTAAATAAGATATTGAGATTCATGGTGACATTAGAAGTCATAGAACGGAAGATATACCCGCTGCCTATTCCTCCAGTGTTTTTATTTTCTTTTGCAATTGCAGCCTGTTCATACGATGCAAGACAGCTTGAATCACAGCCGATAATCAAACCCGTCTTATCATTACTGAGATCTTCGGGTTCTAAACCGGTCTGGTCGATTGCTTGTAAAGCAGCGGCATAACTCTGAATTGTAAACAGAGTCATCGTCTTGCGCATTTTACGATTTACATAGCGGGCAGGATTAAATCCTTGTATGGCACCGGTTAGACAACTGCGAAATCCCAACTCCTTTCTTTGGAGATCACAGATAACCCCGGAGCGTTTCTGATATAGGGACTCAGCAATATTTTCCAGATCGCAACCCAAACTGGATATTGCCCCGATTCCCGTAATCGCTACTCGAAACATACGGTTATTATACCTCAAATCCTATACCTGAGAGCATTATCATCTTGACGATTACGACACTGTCTCTGCTTGAACTACATATAAACTCCACCATTTACACTGAATACCTGGCCGGTAATATAACTGGCCGCCTCAGAACAGAGAAATGATACTACAGATGCAACTTCCTGAACAGTCCCCATACGTCCCAAGGGGATGGTGGGCAGAATTTTGTCTAAAGGTAGTTCTTTAGTCATCTTTGTTTCAATAAATCCGGGAGAGACTGCATTTACCAGGATATTACGAGCCGCAACTTCCCTGGCCAGCGATTTCGTTGCTCCAATAAGGCCGGCTTTGGCGGTCGAATAATTGGTCTGTCCTGGCATGCCGCTTTCTCCCGAGGTGGAGACAATATTAATTATCCTGCCTTTCCGTTTTCTGATCATTTTGGCTATCGCCAGACGTGTGACATAAAAAAAACCATCCAGATGGACAGCGAGCACATCCCTCCATTCTCTCGGTTCCATCCAGAACAGCATATTATCTCGGGTAACGCCTGCGTTGTTAACTACCGCAAAAGGTGTCTTCTCTTCCAGGATTTCTCCCAATACTTCGTCTACGGCATCCTGATTTGTAACGTCGAATTGTAATGAAGTACACGAGGCTCCAAGCCCTTCGATTGTTTGAGCGACTCCTTTGGCCGCCTCGTTATCACTACGATAATTAAGCCAGATATCAAATCCATTACGGGCCAGATCAATAGCAATGGCGGCACCGATTCCCTTGCTGGAACCGGTTACTAATGCTATTTTTCTCTCTTCTTTCGCAGTCATATCCTGAATTCTATCTCAAAGACTATCCAGCGCCCAATATCAGTTCAGCTCTCTTCTCGGGAACTTCCTTTGCCTTACTTGATTTTGACAACTTTTTCGTCTTCGAAATGAATAAGACATTTTAAATAACGATTATACCAGTACTGCCAGACATCTGAATCAAGAGAGGGCGTAAAACCTGGAGCAGGATAACCAAGAGCAATCAAGATTCCTTGTTTGGACATGCCTTCATATGGCTTGGCTTCAGAAATGCCCTTCTGATTTACCCCGGATATGCCCGTATAATTAACGGCAGTAGGGGAAACTATCAAATCCAGATATTCTGTACGACTCTTATTGCCGAGATGAGCCTTGCTGCATTCCATATAAATTACTTCTCTTGTTTCTTTAATGGTAAAAATGAAGCCATTACGATAAGTGTCTACTTTAACAGCCGTGTTATATGGATAAAAACCATGATTAGGGCACCGTATAAAGTTTGCAACCGATGCGATCCTATCCCTGGTACGTAAATAATAGTGAAGATTGTATTTGAGATAGTAAGTATCAACTCTCGCACTCCGTTGTATGGACTCCTCGCATCCCATCATCCCAAAGATGACCACACAACACGCCAGATAAAGCGATCCTTTCAGTAGTGTGTTTTTCATTTCTATCTCCTTTTCATCTCAAAAATGACAGTTTCTTGTTATACAGAGCTTTCGTTGAAAAATCTGATTTCCGCCCTGTAACCTTCGTTAAAATTCTCTACGGTGATCCTTGCAGGCATATTCCTTGTTTTTCGTGTAACTATAGCCTTGAAACAGATCTTCCCATTTCGGATTGCCCCCCATGCGGGTTGCTCGTCAAGGACTACAAAATAGCCTGTTCCTCCCGCCAACTCACGATCCGTTTCCAACCATAAAGACCCATCCGAAACATCCTGGCGAATACAATCTGACTCTGCTGGCAATTGGCGATATAGCAATAACACATCATTCAAAATACTTTTTATCAGGAAGTTGTCAGGCATATGTGTGTTATTTTTCAATATTTCAAACTGCCCGTCTTGCCACCGAGCCGAATATAGGGTTATACCTATATTCGTATATCCTGCTATATTTACACCGCCCTCCTCAGTTTTCTGATTTATGCCGTTGGCGATCAATGTTTTGTTCCGCCAGCGCAACGTATAACGGTACTTTAATGGATTTGGAATGTCAAACTGAAAATTCTTCGCAAATGCATCATAATCCAAATTTCTACAGTTGCCCAGTTCGACATCCGGCAGCGACCGGCACCCATAAAGCATTATAATTGAGAGCAATATTATTATCGGAAGGTATCTGCTGATCATGAGGACTTAATCTTCAGAGTTACCCTTTTTTTTCTTTTCTTCCTTCAGGGTTTCGGTTTGCCCCTGTGAGAATAGCTCTTTGCATTTTATAGCTGTTTGTGGATTACTGAAGCAATTTTTGGGTAATTCCTGATTGAGAATTTCCTGCACGAAAACTAAAGCGAATCGGTCGCCCTCAGGCTCATAAATATCGATTCGGTTGATATTATATTTAGGTGGTTTGGAGATATGAATTCTTATCTTTTCAATGTACTGCCGGAATTGCTTGGGGCGAGGCTCCAGATCAAGCGAGGCGTAATCGTTGGGGTCATCAACATTTACAGACATAGCAAAAAGGTTTTTTTGCTTAGAAAATTTCCCCCGCATCCACTGACCTATCTGTTCCATTACAAGTTTAATACTTGTGCCGCCAGTAAATTGGATTGAACGCCACTGGCTATCGATAAATTCATAGCGATCTATTTTTTTTCCATCAGAAAGCAGTGTCGTTTGGAATGGTTCTGTAATATCGAAACGAATCCTGTTGGGTGATGAAAAAAGTATAAAACCCTGAGAAATGACTGGCTTGTCCATAAAAGAGAAGTGCTTTTCCTGTTGGAATCGGGCGGCCAGAATTTTTATGTTGCCGTGTTGTTTTTCCAGGCGCGTCAAAAGGTCTTCTAACAAAGGAGCTTGATTTTGTTCTGCATTTGCTCCGAAAGCAATACAAGCGATTGCTATGGTGTAACAAATGCTTATTTTGACGCCATGCAGAGCCATATACCTTTTCAAGATCATTTCCTAACAGACTGCGATTGTAAACAGGTTTTCATCCTTATATTCTCTGTCTATCCGGCTAAATGCTGCTGTGCCTGCTTTTTTGGTTCTTATGGCAGAAAGCCACGAGCCCCGCAGCAGAAGTGGTCATCAACAATCATTGCGGAGTTTTCCAGCGGCCGATAAAACTTATCCATATCATACCATCAGCAGTCTTAAGCCGGCCGGAAACACCAATATCTTAAGAAGCTGCAAGGCCTGCGCGATTGAATAAGTGAGTTGCTTTATTTCTCCAGCACCTCGGTGCCTTTCTCGCCGATCCACGTGATATCTCGACCTATACCCTGGACAGTTTGGCAGCCAACCAACGAAAGGACCACAACAACCAAAGCAATTGCCAGAAACACTTTTCTGACCATATTCTCAGGCTCTCCTCTATTTTCAGGTCTTTTCATGTATATATAGATGTTGACAGAAAAAACAAATACTTTGTCACTATGATAAGGGTGCCGAGAAACATGTCAAATGCAATTTATTGAATTTGACGAAAAGATTATCCAGAACAAGAGCCGGAGTTATTTTCTTTCAGTTGGCTGAATCTGTATCTACATCAACGCAGCGAAATTACCCTTTAATAAAGAGCTTCTAAATACTGTCGGATATAGAAGTAGTCATTAATGGATGCACTCCGTGCCCGTGGGTTACACAGAAGCGATTTACACTTTCTATTTAACCTCTTCAAATTGACAAACGTGTAAGTCCTAAAACAATATAGCCGAACCTATTTACGTTTACATATAATTTCAATAACTACCAAACTAATTGTCTAAGACTGAACGACTCGAAAAAACTTGAAAAAAACAATTATATATAGGCTCTATTCTTCCGACAATCTATTTTTTCCTTAAAAAAAGTCATTAATGCACCTTGAGGTTATATGAAATTATCGTAAAGCAAGCGGATTCCGCGGGTTGCGATAAAAAATTGTAACCGTCAGTTGTGGGCAGGGGGGATTGCACCAACCTCAGGATGGCTAAGAAAACATTTTTCGATAGAGCAATACGGTTTTTGCCGTTTTTGGTTTTGATTGTTGGTTTCGACAGTTCAAACATAATTTTTGCAATTACTTTCAAAGTCTATTTATCTGAAAATGCTCCAGCCATACTTGTTTTGATCAGCAATCAAGAATATGATATAGGTTGTTAATATTGAACAAGTACAGAATTGTCAGGAAACCCAGTCTTCCAATGGAGGACTTACAGATGATACTTGACTATAACAGAATTTTACTGATTCATCCTCTGGGATACGATCCCTGTGAAGCTGGTCGGGATATCTCCAGACTGGCAAATATTATGGCGCCGCTGGGTCTTATGAGTATTGCGGCATGTTTGGAGAAGAAAGGGATTGCTGCTGATATTATTGACTGTTTTGCACATCCGGAATCAGACCGGAAGATCTGTAACTACTTAAAGGAGAAGAATCCCGGTTATGTTGGTTTGAGCTGCACAACCTCATCCTTTCACGATTCGGTCAGGATTGCCAAAATGGCAAAAGGGATCCTGCCCGGAATCAGGTCGGTTTTTGGTGGCTCTCATATTTCTGCTTTGCGTGAAAAGATTCTGGAAGACTACCCTGATGTTGACTTTTCAGTAATTGGTGAGGGAGAAGAATGCGTTGAGGCATTGATCAAGGCCGGTACCGACAGCAAGGCTCTAAGTGAGATTCCCGGACTGGTCTATCGGGAAAACGGCGATATAAATTTTACTCGTTTCAGGGAGAAGGGGATCGATCTGAACAGCCTGCCGTTTCCGGCTTATGAAAAACTGGAAGGCTATCCACATGCCTATAAACTGCCGATTTTTAATTATCCCAGGACACCGAACACAACTTGTAACTCAAGTCGCGGGTGCCCATATGCCTGCAGTTACTGTGACAGATCCGTGTTCCGTCGAAGTTTTCGATATAATTCGGCGGAATATCTTTATGAACATATGAAGTATCTGAAGGAACGGTTTGGAATCAGGCATATTAACTTTTACGACGACCAATTCACTTTCAACCGAAAAAGGGTGGAAGAATTCTGTCGAATGATGATGGATAATAATCTGAACATGACTTTCAACTGTGCCGTTCGGGCCGAGCATGTCGATTTTGAACTGATGAAGCTGATGAAGAAAGCCGGGTGCTGGATGATGAGCCTGGGTATTGAATCGGGTGATTCCAAACTGCTGGCGCAGCATCGGCAGAATCCAGATTTGGATATGCTGGCCGATACCATCCGAAATATTAAAAGAGCCGGGATCCGAACCAAAGGCTTGCTGATGATGGGCCTGCCCGGAGAGTCTGAGGAAAGTATCAAACGCAGTATGGATTTTGTTTTCTCTCTGCCGATAGACGACTTTAACCTGGCGAAATTCACGCCGTTTCCCGGGTCTCCGCTGTATGAAAACATCCATGAACTGGGAACCTTCGAAGAGGATTGGGACAAGATGGATTGCATGAACTTCCTTTTTGTTCCCAATGGCATGAAGAAAGAGCGTTTAGAGGAGTTATTTATTAAGTTTTACAAGGCCCATTACACACGTCCGAAGGTTCTGGCAGGATATGTCACCATGCTATGGAAATCCCCTGACAGCTGGCTTCGTTTTGCCTCCAACCTGACCAGTTTCCTGAAATTCGCCAAATCTAATAAACGGATGGGCTGAGCATCCTGTGGATTTGGAATACTGGAATTATTTCATTGAGTATTTCAAATTTAAGCATGATTTAATGAAGGAATTATATCATGTCTAATCTACATCTGAAGAATCGGTGCCAGAAGTTTATCATTATTTTTCCCGGTGTTTTTGTGTGGAGTCTCAATTCCGAGTGCTGAGGATATTGGTGACATCCCTATAGATGAATTTTGGCGTATCCTGTGCTCGACAATAATTTCCGCCTTCGATAATCATATCGAAGGTAGTGTCTTTATTTTTTGCAATTGGTCCACCAGTCTTCCCACATAGCGGACATTGTTTTGACCTTCTGAGCATATTGCCCGGCCAGGTTGTTCAATTCCGTTCTGTCTTTTTCAAGGTCATAAAGTTCCCAGTCGGCCTCACCGTACCTGACGAGTTTCCATTTGCCGGTCCGAACAGCTTTGGCCCTGCTAAACTGCCAGAATAGTACATCGTGCCCCTGCCTTTTTTCCCCTCGCAAGATTGGCAGCAATGATTTGCCTGCGAGAGGTTTGAGCTTTCTGCCATCGATTTGGTCGGGATAGACGGCACCGCTTATTTCCATAAACGTTGGCAGAATATCGATTATGTGTCCCACCTGGTCGGTCAGGGTACCGGGTTTGATCACGCCGGGCCAGGAAGCGATGAACGGCGTGCAGGCGCCTCCTTCGTAGTCGGTGGATTTATATTTCCTGTACGGTGTATTGCTCGCGTTAGCCCAGGCAGGACCCAGCGCTCGATAGCTTTCAACCGGCCCCGGCGGAATATCAGGTGTTGTATCTGGCGTCTCAGGGCAGCCGCCGTTGTCGGCAAGAAACAGCACAAGCGTATTCTCCCATTTGCCGATTTCCTTTACTTTTGCCAGCACCCTGCCTATACCCTGGTCCATGCGGTCTACCATTGCGGCATACACCGCCATTGTTAAATCGGCCTGATCCTTTTGCGAATCACTAAGTGACTCCCAGCTTGGGACACTCTCGTCCCGTGGAGACATCGCATATTTCGCATCGAGCAGGCCAATCTCGATCTGGCGTTTGTAGCGCTGTCGGCGAAGCTCGTCCCAGCCGATTTTGTATTTCCCGTGGTACTTTGCGATATCGTCCGGCCAGGCGTGCAGCGGATAATGGGGCGCCGTATACGGCAGATATAGAAGGAACGGTTTATTCTCATTTTTATACTCTTCAAGCCGTTCAATCGTATAATTTGTGAAGGCGTCGGTGGTGTAGAAGTTTTTGTCTTCAGGGACGTATCCCATAATCGCCTTATCCTCGATGGCCCAACGGCGCGGTGTAGGCTTTTTTCGGCCGGGTTTCCCTTCGCCGGGCCTGGCTTTGGTTCCGGGATTCCAGTAATTACAGCATCCGTCGGCCAGGCCGAAATATCGGTCAAATCCGCGGCTCGTAGGAAGGGGGCTTTGGTGCCATTTACCTGAGATGATTGTGCGGTAACCGGCTGTGCGTAGAATCTCAGCAAAAGTAGCTCCATACTCAAGGTTTTTGACTCCGACGGTATGTTCGTACTGGCCGGTCAGAAGGGATGCTCGTGTCGGGCTGCACTTGGCGCTGTTATAAAATTGCGTAAACCGAATTCCGCCCGCTGCCAATTCATTGAGATTCGGCGTATTGACTTCTCCGCCAAAGCATCCGATATCGGAATATCCCAAATCATCCGCCATGATAAGGATAATATTTGGCTTTTTGGTGGAGGTATGGGGGTCTTTCGGCTCCGCAGCTTTCAAGTATCCGGGCAAAGCCAGTGATGCAACTCCCAGCCCTAATGTCTTCAAAAAATCACGTCTGTTCTGATTGAGTTTGTTCATACCATTCTCCTTATACAAACAACGATGATGGCTGTTAAACAGGCCGGCCGGACATACCGGAAATTTCATACTCATATATTCTTATTCTAAACAATTCACA
>Ga0307380_10012304_pt1 | contig 10665 bp, 9 predicted proteins | sample UN3MG_FD_202239 | JGI IMG/M metagenome (GOLD analysis project Ga0307380, IMG submission 202239) | Soil microbial communities from Risofladan, Vaasa, Finland - UN-3 | ecosystem: Environmental > Terrestrial > Soil > Coastal area > Acid sulfate soil | place: Finland: Risofladan, Vaasa | collected... | reverse complement strand
AACTCTGAAGAAAGATCTAATGTATAATAAAAATATTGTTCGGAGCCCTTTGAAAGACCTGAACGTTTCTGCCACCCTGAGAAAAATGATAGACTTCTCTGAAGTGACTGGTGACCCGCGAGGAGCCTCCCGGCCAGATCTCTGGTCGAAGGCTCGGCCGAGTCAGAGGGCACTGTCTTTTCGCAACTTACTCATCAACTGGCTGCTGTGAAGAGAAATGCAAACCAATCATTATTCGTAACGCCGATGGAGCTCCACGGGCAGGCCCTCCAGAAACACGGCGGGTAAACCCGTGGCACCACTTAGTTTCGCCGATTCGCTTCGCAAACGGCGGGATTTAGTGGCGCGACATCCCGCCCGCCTCGCCTGAGCGAGAGCGATGGCGGGCAGGCCCGACCGCAATCCCGCCCACAAAAGGTCGGGTCTAAAGCCGTGGCTTTCTGCAACCGGGATAAAGCCCTTCATTTACAGCCCCAAGGAACGTTAAGCACTTTCTGCACGAACAGGCCCCTTCACAAATCGTTTTGGAACCAACGTCCCCTTTTATATAACATAGCCACAAAAGAATCTTGACTTTCAACGGAATAACTGCCCCGTAGGTAGTAACTATCGTACCGGGGTGGAATTTTCACCCCGTTAAATGTTTACCCCGTGGAATGCGGAGCATATTCCACTGGGGCCCAGCCTATTTAAGTGGGACTTGACCCCTTTAATTTTACACAAAAAAGTTGACAGTACCCTAGGAGAAGTGGTTATGAATATCCTAGCATTTAGAGTTAGCGAGTTAAGCTATATGGAGCAGGAGGAGTTGTATGATTCAATTAGGTGATTTCACTAGCGCCCAGCGAATTATAACTGGGAGAATCCACAGAACCCCTTTAATAGCTTCAGCAACTCTGGGAAAACAGAATAAAGTACATCTTCATTTCAAAGCTGAGGTTTTTCAGAAGACAGGCTCATTCAAGCCTAGAGGATCTATAAATAAACTATATCATTTGGCAAAGAAAGATAAAAAAAGGGGTGTTATTACTGTATCGTCAGGAAATCACGCGCAGGGCTTTGCATTTGCAGCCTCCTCATTTGGAATGTCAGCGACTGTGGTGATGCCTCATACGACTCCTCCTAATAAGATAAGTGCCGCAAAGCACTATGGTGCAGAGGTGATTCTTACTGATGGTGATCCCTTTGAGACTGCCCTAGAGATTCAAAAAGAACACAACTTAATCATGGTTCACCCCTTTGACGATCCCTATATTGTGGCAGGCCACGGGACTGTGGGGCTGGAGATTTTGGAGGAGCTGCCGAAAGTCGATGCTGTTTTTGTTCCCGTCGGTGGCGGTGGCCTGATTTCAGGAGTCGCCACGGCTATCAAGTTAAACAAGCCGAAAGTCAAGATAGTGGGTGTTGAACCAATTGGTGCTTCAACTATGTGGCAGAGTCTCCAGCAGGGGGCAGTGGTTCGGTTAAATAAAATGGACACTATAGCAGAGGGCTTAGCAGCCCCATTTGTCGGGGGACTAAATTTGGCTTTGGTTAAAAAGTATGTTGATGAACTCGTTTTAGTCTCAGATGAGGAAATTGTAGAAGCTCTATGGATGATCTTAGAATCATGTAAGATCCTAACAGAGCCGGCAGGAGCCGCCGGATTCGCTGCTCTTCTATTCAATAAAGTTAAGATTCCCATAGGTTCCGAAGTAGTCTGCATACTTAGTGGTGGTAACATTGACAGGTTGCGATTGCGGAGTTTCTTTTAACCACGCCTAACAAAATAAGTATCTCCATATGAACGAGGTTTGGATGGCAAAAAAGTTATTACTGTACCCAATGCACCTAAACTTCCATTTTCCCCAGCCATAAAAGCTGGCGACTATATCTTTGTATCAGGTCAGGTTGTATTCATGGACACCCAAGGCAAGAAAGTAAAAGAGATAGAGGCCCAAACTAAGCTATGCCTTGAAAATTTAAAGCGGGTTTTGGCAAAGACAGGCGTATATATGGAGGATGTGGTTAAGGTAACTGTATCCCTTCGGAATGAGCGAGATTTTTATAAAATGAATAAGATATAGGAGAGCTATTTTCGTGAGGATGAGCCAGCTAGGTCTACGATAATTGCTGCCTTGGCTTTGCAGAATATACTTATTGAAATTGACTACATAGCTTATTCTGGATCTCTTCTATAGGTATCTGGCTCTACAAAGGTGCCTTGGGGATTTGGAACGAGATCTCATGAGAGGAGTCATTTAGGCATGATGGTGGCTTAATCATGGACTTTGAGACTACCCTGCCTACCATATCGAATTGGAACAAGGAGGTGCCGGGAATTAGCAATACCAACGCTGCCTGGTGCTAAATTGTAAACGGAGAGTTTTCCCGATATTCCGGCCATGAGCGATGCCTTTATCCTTAACTGTTCTTAGACTTTATTCTCGTCATTCTACCACAAAATTAAAGTCATTCAGATCAGATTATGATCTGGTTTTATCCTTCTTGGCTCTATTCCACCTAAGGATCCCTCCTTGCATACGGTTTGATTTAGTTTTCAACACTTGTATCTTGCCGAATCAATTAGGTTTTTTCAACTTTTTGATATGAAAATCAGAATTAAGAACCCCTTTTTCCTTGACAGACAGGGCAACTATCCCTATACTCCCACGCAGAAAAAGCGACTTCTTGTCAATTGCCCCAAACCCTGGAAACGCAGCAGAAATAAGCCGCATTTTTTCATTTCTGAAACAATTCAACAGAATGCGTCACTGTATGTGCGAATCGAAGCGGTAATTTAAAAGAGGCTGACGTAATCAAGTCTCTTCAAAGGGCAGAGGCAAATCTTGAATGCTTTGCCAAGGCCACGGATTACTGGAATCAGTTACCGTGCCTTTTCTATAAGGATTGTCTACAGTGCGGTGACTGTATCCGGCTGCCGCTATGCAAGCAGGAGACATCATCCCAGAAATCTGAAGGTATCGAGGTAGTCATATGCGTTTAGAAAAGATATGTGTTTTAGGCGGTGGTAACGGGGCCCACGCAATGGCGGCCGATTTGGCATTAAAGGGGTTTGACATAAATATGTGTGAGGCTCCTGAATTTAAGGATCACTTCGCCACCACTATGAATCGTAAAGAGATAGAGTTTGTCGACATATGGGATAACAAGAAAATCGCTAAGCTTGCTATGGCCACCACAGACTTTGGCGCAGCCATAAAAGATACTAAATATATTATGATGCCTATACCAGCTATCGGCCAAAAGCCCTTTTTTGAGCGTATAGCCCCCCATCTGGAAGATGGTCAGACTCTGGTTATGTGGCCGGGCAACTTTTCCGCACTCCTTTTTGCTCATATGTTGAGAGAGAAGGCGATAAACAAAGATATTACTCTCGCTGAGTGCCATACGCTTCCCTGGGGCTGTCGGTTGCTTGCCCCTGGTAGCGTGAAGATAGCGGTTGAGGCATGGAAGCTGCTAATAGCTGCATTTCCTGCAAAGCATACAGAGAGGGTAGTAGCTGACCTGAAAGGCACGTACCCGGTAATCCCAGGTGAACATGTGCTGGCTACCTCCCTCAATAATCTGAATCCAATAGTACATCCTGCCGGTTGTGTGCTCAATGCCGGCTGGATCGACACGCTCGGGAAAGACTTCTATTTCTACAGGCATGGGACAACGCTCTCAATAGCGAGGGTTATAAAAGCAGTTTATGAAGAGGTGGTCAAAATCGGTCAGGCTGTAAATGCAAAAATGCTTGAATATCCTGAAGAATCATTCTTTTCAAAAAGCCAGATCATGTCGGTTTATTTCAGGGCCTCGTTTGACAAGGAAGGTGCTGTTGCCAATATTTCCGGTCCTTCATCAATGAAAGATAGATATATCACTGAAGATGTTCCCTATGGCTTGGTGACCACAGCGCAAATAGCCCGCACGTTTCATGTGGAGACCCCGGTTATCGATGCAATAATCGAGTTGACTTCTGTGGTAAATGAGGCTGATTATCGTCGGGAAGGTAGATCACTCGAAGCGCTCGGTATAGCTGGGTTGAGTAAAGAAAAGTTGCTCGATTTCTTGCAGGAGGGGTCTTATTAGGGCTTTTGCGGGGTGTAATTTTTTACGATAACCTTAAAAGGAGGGAGTCATGAAACCTAAGATTTTAGTATTTGTGATTATGGGGATCTTTGTTCTTACCCCGCTTTTTGGCGTAGCTTGGGCTGATAAGGTATATCACATTGGCGAAATTGTGATAATCGAACATCCTGATTTACAATCTGACTCTGATGGGTTCAAGAAAGCCATGGCGGAAGAAGGCCTGATCGAGGGCAAAAATGTTAAGTATCTTCGCTTAAACGCCGAGGGTGATATGTCTGTAGCTGCGACTATTGCTCAGCGCTTCGTAAGTGAAAAGGTAGATTTAATGCATCCTATTTCTACCCCCGTTTCCCAGGCGTGCGTGGCTGCAGCGAGAGGAACACATATACCGATCGTTTTTAGCACCTGTACGGCACCAGCCAAGGCCGAGATAGTATCTACTTGGAGTGCACCTCGTACTGACAATGTGACAGGGGTAAGTGATATGGCGGACATAAAGATTCAGATGCTGATGATAAAAGAGATATACCCTGCCCTCAAAACCCTTGGCGTTATATATAATGCCGGTGAAGTGAATTCTGTCCAGCAGGTTGATGAGCTAAAGGCAATACTTTCAGAAGTGGGGATTAAGAAGCTCGTGGAGGCTTCTTGTTCAACAACAGCCGAGGTCATAACTGCTACTAGATCACTTATTGGCAGAGTCGATGCTATCTGGAATCCGACCGATAATACCACTACCTCAGGGCTTGAGGCTGTAATTCGTGTCTGTGAGGAAAATAAAATACCGCTTTTCGGATCTACCGGTGCAATGGTTGAACGTGGCTGCATTGCTGCGCGCGGTGCTAACTATAGCTGGATAGGTTGGAAAGCGGGAAAATACGCTGCCATGATACTTAAAGGAGAAAAGAAGGCATCAGACATTCCCGTGGTAAAGTGTTCCGGTGATGCCCAAGTGCTGGTGGTTAACCCGGCAGCTGCAAAGAGAATGGGGACCACGATCCCTCAATCGGTCATCGCAAAAGCGGCTCGTGTAATACAATAAAGCAGGCAATGGAGGTCAAGGTCGTCCCCTTGACCTCCATTTAATCTATTCTATCCCACTGGCCCTAATACGTATTTTGCTTTTACCGATATCAACCTATTACTTAAATCAATTCACAGTATACATTGTTACAACACCTTAATTTTTTGGAATGTAGTCTGTTCTCTTTTAGATAAGGACAGGATAGGTTATAAGAAATGATCCAATCCATCTTGCTATCTTCTATCCTAGAGGGATTATTATTCGGCTTTGTTACTATTGGTGTATATATCACCTTTCGTGTCCTGGCCTTTCCCGATCTCACCGTAGATGGTAGCTTTGTGACCGGGGGTTCTGTTGCGGCCGTTATGATTGCAACAGGTCATAACCCGTTCCTGGCTACCTTCGCCGCGCTCATCGCAGGGTTAATCGCTGGTACCATAACTGCCGCGCTCAATACCACGCTCAGAATAAACGCGCTCCTGTCTGGTATCCTAATGATGGTTGGTTTATATTCTGTGAACCTAAGGATAATGCATGGGGCAAATATCCCGCTGATACGCAGCATAACTATCTTTGAAAGTGTGGCGCATTTTTTTTCAATAAGGAGAAACAGTGTACTCATTATTTACACCTTAGTGGTATTGGCCATAATCTTTTTTCTGGCCCTCAACTGGTTTTTGCGTACCGAGCTTGGTTTAGCCTTGAGGGCATCTGGTGATAATGAGCAGATGGTACGCGGTTTAGGCTCAGATACAAATAAAAATGTAGCACTGGGCTGTGCTATCTCTAATGGTCTTGTTGCTCTGGCTGGCTCTTTAGTTGCTCAGAGTCAGGGTTTCTGCGATGTGAATATGGGGATCGGCATGATTGTTATGGGCCTCGCAGCATTGATCATTGGTGAAGGAATCTTACATCCGAGGGGTATTGGAAAGATTTTATTTGCATGCTTTGTTGGCACTTTTATGTATCGCCTGTTTATCACCATTGCCCTCAGACTGGGTCTGGCTCCTGGAGACCTGAAATTGATTACCGCGACATTAGTTATCATTGTACTTGGCGTTCCGTATGTAAGAAAGAGATTGCGAGGCGAATGGGTGCCACCAGCAGCAAGGATGTAGAGAGGTATTTTAATGGGTCGAGGTGACGACCATATATTACTCAGGCTTATTGATATAAGAAAAGTCTTTTCTCGAGGCACTATAGATGAGGTCACCGCTTTGGATGGCATCAATCTGGACGTCTATGAACAGGACTTTGTTACTATCATTGGCAGTAATGGTGCTGGGAAAAGTACCTTGCTTAACGTTATTGCCGGTATCTATCCACCGGAGCGAGGAGGCAAGGTTTGTGTTTTGGACCAGGATATTACGAATATCCCAGAGTATAAGCATGCTGCATATGCGGGCAGGGTCTATCAAGATCCCAGCGAGGGCACAGCCGCTAAACTGACTATCGAGGAGAATATGGCTATGGCGCTGCTGCGGGGGCAATCGAGAGGATTAAGGGCCGCGATAAGTAAGCGGCGGCGAGAGCTATTCCGTTCTGCCCTGTCCCCACTGGGTTTGGGGCTAGAAGACAGATTGAGTGCCTATGTGGCCACACTCTCCGGTGGTCAAAGACAGTCACTGGCTCTGGTAATGGCAACAATAAGTAAACCAGCAATACTTCTGCTCGATGAGCATATAGCCACCCTCGACCCCAAAACAGCTGAGACTGTACTTGAGTTAAGCGATATGATTGTGAAACGGGAAAGGATGACGACGGTAATGGTAACCCATAATATGGATATTGCTTTACGTTATGGAAATAGGCTGATCATGATGCATCAAGGGAAGATTTTGGTAAATATGGGGGAGGAAGAGAAAAAGAAGCTCACGATTGCTGACTTAGTAGCGGCATTTGAGCGGGCTGCTGGTGAAGAGTTTAAGGATGACTCCATCATGCTTAGTCAGCGGTAACAACATTTAATCTTTAAAATTCATACAATATATGGAATTTTCAAAAAAAGACAAAACCTCGATGGGCCTGCTTCACCACTTAAAAGGGGTATCCTCAAAACCACCTTACATTTCAATCGTAATTCCTGTGATGTCTTTCTCTAAATCAAATTTAACCATCCCCCATGTTGGAATTGTCATCCCAATGGCACCTTCCTTATAACTACCCCAGGGTTCATTAATCTCGTGATTTTCAAAGTCCACTTCTCCATTCATATTGACATCCTGATACGTAAAAACGCAATAGGTTCCTTTCGGTATGTTATCAAATGTAAACGATACTTTTCCTGCTTTTTTCAGATCGGTATTCATTTGTATAACTTTGCATGGTGATTCTGATAGTTTATGCCGCGGTGTATTGAAATCTCGAAATTCTTCCACAGTAAGGAGACATATATATATTCCCATCATATTGAAAAGTCACTTCTCCTGATATGGTGAATTTTTCCTCTGCATACGCAAAAGACGAAACCACTAAAAGTGTTGCGAAAAAAAGCAGTGCCTTTTTAAACATGATACACCTCCTTTTCTTAATAAAACTCACCTTTGTAGATTTTCTTAATCAGAAGAGAAGATACGTAAGCCCCCTAACAGAACAGAACAACGTTCTGTTAGGGGTACGGCCTGCACATTTTGAGGGGATGCTTCATGGGAAACACATTTTAAAGTTATGGTGATATGTGAAATTAACTCAGGGTAATGGTACCAAGAAAATTTTTCAAAAGAAAGGGGGATTTTAGTGGGTATGAAATGGGTATATTGCCTACCCCTTTTTAGCAAAAGACTCGTTAGTAAACCCAAAGGTCAGATCTTCATTCTGCACCATTCCCCATAGCGACGTGAATAATAAAGACCTTATCCCTCATCTTTGAGACCTGATCTCACATTTTTAGTTAATAGTAAAGGTTTGACCCCAAGTTCAATCAGTGTGGGGGACTTGACCCCAAATTCACATTCACGTCGGCGGTGATCAGAAGGATTTTCTGGCCAGAAAAGCCCGGGACGAGGTATAATGTAAAGGAACGAGAACTGACCATTTGGCGAATGGCTTAAAGGCTATAAACAGAACCAGTAACTTAAGGGAGGTAATGATATGACTGTAAATAAGGTTTTCCACAGCATCCAGGTCTTTTTTGATACCCGTCTGTTTACAGTTGGTACCACTGACGTGACCCTGTCGGCGATTTTTGTGTTTTTTTCCATACTCCTGATAATCGTTGTTTTCTCGCGTCTTTTCGCGCGCAAGATCGTTGATAGAATTCTCATTCGGCTACAGATTGAAGAGGGAACACGGTATACATTCAAGAGGGTTATCGAATTAGCTTTTATCCTGATTGGGGCGATCATCGCGTTTCAATCTATCGGTATCAACCTGAGCGGCCTTGCCGTCATATTCGGCCTTCTGTCAGTTGGTATCGGCTTTGGCTTACAGAATATCACCTCGAACTTCGTTGCCGGTTTGATTCTCCTGTTTGAGCGGCCCATCAAGGTTGGCGATCGGGTCACCGTCGGAGGTATTGAGGGCGATGTCATCGAGATCAATATCCGTTCCACCACTATCAGATCACTGAACAATATCGATATCATCGTACCGAACTCTGAATTTGTTTCTTCACAGGTCGTAAACTGGTCGCACGGGGACCGCAAGATCAGATTGGATATAGAGGTAGGCGTGTCATACAATTCGGATTTGGAAACCGTTTTACGATCCCTCAAGGAAGTGGCCTTGGAAAACCCGGAGATCCTCCGGAACCCGGAGCCGGATGTCCATTTAAGGGAATTCGGAGACTCGTCCTGGAATATGAAATTATGGATATGGATCGATAACCCAAAGCGCCATCCGGTTGTCCGTTCTGATATCAATTCTGCCATTGTACGCAAATTCCGGGAAAATGGTGTTGAAATCCCCTTCCCCCAGAGAGATCTGCACCTGCGCTCGCCGCTGCCAACGCCACTTTTGGTCAGTCAGGGGATGGAGCATAAAGCAGCGTAAGGGTCGAGCCGACGGGGTGAGTGTGTGGAAATTTTTAGTTAATAGTTTAGGCTTGCCCTCAAATTCATGAGATACATATCTCAAAAATAGGGCTGCGGGGTTGCATCTTAATAAAAACTTAATTATAAATTGATTTGATCGCAAAATTATTTACGATCTGAGCACACAACATAATTGGAAGGTTAGACATGAAACTCAACGATGCAGTACTTTCCAGAAGAAGTATAAGGGCGTTTCTCCCCGACCCTGTGCCACGTGAGAAGATTATCAAAATTCTTGAAATTGCCCGGTGGGCGCCGTCCTGGGGAAATATCCAGCCTTGGGAGATCGTTGTGGCGGATGGGGAGAAGGCAAAGCTTCTTGCCGAAGCCTTTGTAAATGAATCAAAAAAAGGTATAAGCCCTCGGCCTGACATAAACATGCCGGTCGACTATCCCGCGATTCACAAAGAGAGGTACGTCTCACTCGGAAGAACCCTTTTTACAGATATGGGAATTGCCAGAGAAGACAAACAGGCCCGCATTGAACACTATCTGAACATGTATCGATTCTTCGGCGCACCAGCGGTCATATACCTTACCATCGACGGAGGTCTAAACGAGCCTTACGCCTGCCTGGACGTTGGCTCCATAGGAACCACAATTTGTTATGCCGCAGTCCAGGAGGGGCTTGGGACGATCTACCTGGCTGCATCAATGCATTATCCTTATATCACAAAAAAAATCCTTCATATACCTGAAACAAAGAAAGTTGTTATCGGCATTGCCATTGGAACGCCCCATCCAGAAGCACCGGCAAGCCTCTTCAGGAGTCAACGAGAGCCTGTGGAAAAAATTATGTGTTTTGCCGATAAATCCCCTTAGACCCCTTTTTCATGAGCCATATGAAACTATCGAGGAATTCTTTAGGAATAACAATCCTTATTCCCATGTAATCTTGTATTGCGATGAGCGCTTTGGCTGGTGAAATGATAATTCACTTAAATGGTATATTAAGCTTAATTAATTTATATCCTCCTGGTATTCCGAAAAATTCTTGCTTTAAGATTTTCGCTCAATCTTCTTCAAAGTAGTTGTCGTTGTCATGCCCATCACAGTGATAACTGTTTTGACCGGAAAACCCTCCTTACCCGAGATGCCAGCTCTTTCACCCTGGTCCCTTTCTTTTCAAACCACTCAACATCTGTGGCGCTTGTGGAGCCCCACGGGCAAGCCCTCCAGAAACACGGCGGGTAAACCCGTGGCACCGCTTAGTTAAGCCGATTCGCTTCGCAAACGGCGGGACATAGTGGCACGACATCCCGTCCTTAATCCCGACCACAAAAGGTCGGGACTAAAACCGTTCATTTAATCCCTTAAGGAACGTTAAGCAATTTCTGCACGAACAGGCCCCTTCATAAATCGTTTTAGAACCAACGTCCCCTTTTATAGAACCAACGTCCCCTTTTACTGTGGTTGGGTATCTCATCATCCAGGTCGTAGCCAAGAAAGTACAGCCAGTCCAGGCGTTCTGGGATAGTGAGTATAAGTTCTCTCTCTGATCTTACATTGTAGAGGACTAAAAGGAGCATAATC
>Ga0307380_10012303_pt1 | contig 10667 bp, 14 predicted proteins | sample UN3MG_FD_202239 | JGI IMG/M metagenome (GOLD analysis project Ga0307380, IMG submission 202239) | Soil microbial communities from Risofladan, Vaasa, Finland - UN-3 | ecosystem: Environmental > Terrestrial > Soil > Coastal area > Acid sulfate soil | place: Finland: Risofladan, Vaasa | collected... | reverse complement strand
CGCTGGGGGTAATCCAAGGTTTTTGACACGTCACCACCGTGAGGTTGCGCCGTGCAACACGCGGTGGTCGGTACAGCGTAAGGCTGGTCGAACGTGGGTGCCGTGGCCAGACATCATGCTTGAGGATCTGGTCCGCACCGTATCCGTGGTGGCGTCGGGGCAGGCTGCGCCCGTTGACAACTGGACCAGCGCCTACAAGCTCGACGGCGAACCGGGAGGCCTTGGCCCGTCGGAATCCAGGCGTGGGCACCAAAGGGCGGACTGCCTACGCATGATGCAGATGTACCCAGGGTTGCTTAGGTGGCCCAAGGGCAAGGATTGGTTCCTGTCGTTTCGGAAGACAAACATGGGTCATGTGCGCAGATGGCTTGCAGAGACGGCTGCGGCCGGGGGGGGTCTTTAATGCCGCGCAAGGCCAAGGTGTTCCTCAACGAGGATACCCAGGAAAAGATCGTGCGTGCCCTTAGAATCGGCGCGTATGTGCCGACCGCTGCAGCGCTGGCCGGCATTGACTCACAAACCCTGCTGGCTTGGCTACGCCGAGGCGCCAGGGAAAAGGAGCGGCGCAGGCAGTACGCCGAGGATGTCCGGCTGCGTCGCAACAGGGAAAGGGACCGTGGTCGGCGGCTATCCGACAGCGAGAAGGCCGCCAGACGGGTAAAGGTAGAGGACCACAAGGCGCACAAGAAGCGCGAGCAGCCATACGTCGATTTCCACACAAAGGTTGACGAGGCTATGGCCAACGCAGAGTTGGGCGACTTGTCGACAATCAGCATGGCGGCAAAGGGCGGGGCGATTGTCGAGAGAAAGACAATCACAGACCCAAAGACAGGGGCAAAGACAATCATAGAGAAGCACGCGCCGCCGCAATGGCAGGCAGCAGCATGGAAGCTGGAGAGGCGTAACCCGTCCCGATGGGCCAAGATCCAGCGCATGGAGGTCACGTCCGGAGACGGAAAGCAGGACGCAGCAACGCTGGTTGACGTGATCAAGCAGTCGTACGAGGCCTCAAAGAGGAAGAAGGACGCCAGCACGCGCAAGATGGAAGACTTTGAATCTGTGCAGGCCGACTTTGACGACGCGCGGGCTTTGCCGCAAAGTGTCAGTGACGGGCGCGTACTTGTCCCGGACGAGATTGAACAAGTCTACAAAGACAAACAGGAGAACTGATGAGCCTTAAAGACGACGTCGCCGATGCAAAGCCACTCACAGAACAACACATGGGCCACCTTGTGGCGCGCAAGCGCGGCGCAAACCAGGGCGAGCTTTTGTCGCTGATCAAGATGGTCCTTGACGCAGGTGGCGCACCAGCCAAAGAGGCCAGCAAGCAAGAGGCCGGCAAGCCAAAGAAGAAGGCCGGCGACGAAGCAAAACCGGAGGGCGACAGACGCCCCAAAGACAATGGTCATCTGCCAGACATGTGACGGTGGCGGGCAGAGGACTGCAGATCAGTTCATGATGACCTACAAGCAGCTGCAGGCAGAGATCGACCGCGACTGCAGGTCCAGCCCCGGACAGGTAAGCAGGACGCAAATCGCCATCGACAGCGGCATCCTGAAGTTTGAAGGGTGCCCGTCGTGCAACGGCGACGGCCTGGTTGAGGTGTAACGACTGCCACGGGTACGGGTTCCACTGGCTGGCGTGCGTACCCATGCGGACACGCGACCCGGTGCGGCTACGGTGGCCGTGTCACTGCAAGGCGGGTGAGAGGTGGCTCGACGACCGGGAAAAGGTAGCACTGGCCATCGGCAAGACCGACGAGAAAGCCTATAGACGCTGGCTAAGGCAGGAAAAACGCACAAGATAGATCGCCAGTACCACCGGCCATTGCCTGCTGGGTGGCGTCTATTTTATAGTCAATCGTTTTTGGGCGCGCACGGGTGTAGTTATCGCCAATGGCTACTTGGCAGACAACGATGGTTGATGCGGCACGCATGGCGATGAAGGACGAGAACGTCCAAGTCGCCCTTGTCGCTTATTTGTCCGACAGAAATAACTTCACCGCACACAAGCTAAACAGCGCCCTTGCTGCAGCTGGCGTTCGCAGCGGCGAGCGGGAGCGGGTAATCGCATTTCTTACGCTGAGCCCAAAGTATGGCGGCGGAAAAGAAGAAGAAGAAAAGTGAACGACGTGCTCATTGCAGCGTGTGGGCTGCTCACCATCGGAGTGCTTGCGATCGTGACGATCGTCGAGCACGCACAGCGAGAAAAACTGCGACGGGAGACGCAATCAGATGACTGGATTCACAACGATAGCGATGGACCCGCCATGGACGGAACGTGGCGGTGGAAAAATCAAACGGGGGGCGGACCGACACTACGGTGTGATGGGGAAGGTGGAGATCCTCAAGACAGTGCAGGAGACGGACAAGTGGCAGCAGCGGGATACGGAGAGCTGCAGCTTGTGGATGTGGGCAACAGTCAACCATCTACCGGACGCCCTGTGGCTGATGGACGCACTTGGGGCTGAGTACGTAACCAACGCCGCATGGGTGAAGGCCGAGGACATGGGGGAGCGCATCGTGCGGCTTGACGAGATGGACGAGATCGACGCCCGCGTCGTTGTCCCGCAGGCGCCAGGACTCGGCCAGCGGCTACGCATGTGCCACGAGCACCTCCTGTTTGGACGCATCGGCCGCGTGCCGGTACCGGCACCAGCCGACCGCATGCCGTCGGTCATCTATGCACCGCGAGGGAAGCACAGCGCTAAGCCAGCGGAAGCGTACAGCCTGATCGAACGGCATGATCGGCCAGGCAGGCGACTGGAAATGTTCGCACGCAACCTGCGCCACGGCTGGGAGGTATGGGGTGACGACATCGTCATCATCCCCGGCAGGGTGTCAACCGTCACCGTAAATACCGGCGGCGTCGAGCCGCTGATATGAAAAGTGGCCCAGTGTTCGTTAAGCACGACGACGGGAAGCCATCGCTGGAGCTGTTGCCGCCAGTAGCGATAGAGATGGTCGGTCGCGTCCTTCGTCACGGCGCAGAGAAGTATGCTGCGGACAACTGGCGTCGGGTTGACGATCGTCGTCGGTACCTCGGCGCAGCGCTGCGTCACCTGTTCGCCTGGGCGAAGGGTGAGGACGTCGATCCGGACAGCGGTCTTCCACACCTAGCCCACGCGGCGTGCTCTGTTTTGTTCCTGCTGGAGGCCGACGTCGATGGGCTTGGCGACGACACAAGACCTGGCCGAAAATGAAGGTGCTTGTTTGCGGTGGGAGAAACTACGCAGACAGACACATGCTCTTTACCGTCTTGGACACGCTGCATACGAAACTCCACTTCGACGTGCTCGTGTGCGGTGGCGCCCCTGGGGCTGACCGGCTTGCAGAGCAATGGGCGGCACAGCGCCTAGTCGAATGCAGGGTCTATAAGGCCAACTGGGCCAAGTACGGCAAGGCGGCAGGGCCGATCAGAAACAGGCTCATGCTCTCCGACGAAAGGCCGTCGCTCGTTGTCGCCTTCCCAGGCGGGCCTGGTACCGATGGGATGGTGGCAATGGCCGTGGATGCAGACGGGGTCGACGTAATCAATATCGGCGACGAGGCTGTGGCAACCAAGCGGTAGCGGGATGTATTTTTGGTGCTAGTGTTCGCCCGTCAAGACTCCCGTCGCGACACAACCCGCATCCACCCACACAGTGGCTCTGCGGGTTACCTTTTGGGGAATACAGATGAAAAGAAGCGCCCCGATAACGCGGACGCGGCTGCGGCGCCGCAGCGACAAGGCGGTCGCAAAGGACACCCCGCGCAAGGCGCTGGTTGCCAGTGTGCTGGACAAGAGGCCCAACTGTCAGGCAGGGGCAAAGATCGCAAGCGTCGAGGGGGTCGTCCATTGCGCCATCCGGTCCCAGGACGTCCATGAGGTAAAGACGAGGGCTCGCGGTGGTAGCATCCTCGACCAGTCAAACGTCCTGGCAGTTTGTCGATGGTGTCACGACTGGATACACGGTCATCCGAAGCAGGCCGTAGAGCTTCAACTGCTGAAAAACTCATGGGACGATTGACTGCTATCGTTCTCTCACTACTGGCTGGATGCGCGACAACAGATGCCACAAATATCGAACAACGCGGACAGCATGGGTACCTTCAATGTTATCTGGCGTCACGAACGCCAAGGGTTTGGCGTTGCTATGAGGTCACTGCCGGAGAAGAAGTACCAAGTGCAGATCGTAGATGAGTGGCTCTCCTTGGGCGGGACGAACGGGTCGATGCTGGCGGTGGCCGATCGGCACAGGATCGTCGATCCTGGGTGGATCTGGGAGTGGGCACTCAAGCTGCACATGTGCGAGTGGGACCACGGACACGGAAAATGGGTTAAGCGGTCTGGCTGGCGGGGGTAGTCATGTCTGACGACAGCATCGAGTGGTTGAACCACCTTGCCGAAAATCCAGAAGTGTTCATGCGCGAGTACCTTGGTGTTTCCCCGTGGGAGAAGCAGGTAGAGGTAATAGACAGTGTCCGCGACCACAAGATCACAGCTGTGCGCAGCGGACACGGCGTTGGCAAGACGACCATCGCAGCCTGGGGTGCCCTGTGGTGGTTGATCACGCACCCATACGGCGCGGTTGTCACCACCGCCCCTTCCGGCAGGCAGGTAAACGAGCTGCTGTGGAAGGAAATACGCAAGGCGTACAAGAACGCTAAGCACGCACTTGGCGGCGAGCTTCTCCCAAAGGCGCCCAAGCTGACCATCGATGACGACTGGCTCGCCATTGGGTTCTCGACCGACGACGGCGTGAACTTCCAGGGATGGCACTCGCCTGGCGGTACGCTCGTCATTTTTGATGAGGCGCCCGGTGTCGACCCCCTTATCTGGGAGGTCGTCAAGGGTGTGCTTGTTTCCGACAAGGACAGGTTCCTTGCCATCGGCAACCCTGTCGAGCCAACGGGTCCGTTCTACGATCTGTTCCAGGGTGGCACCGCTAACTGCATCCACATCAGCGCCTATGACGGGCCGAACGTGAAAGCGGGGAAAACCATCATCCCCGGCCTGGCGACCCTTGACTGGGTTAACGAGCGCAGAGAGGAGTGGGGCGAGGACAGCCCCATGTGGCTATCGCGCGTCATGGGGACATTCCCGGATAGTGACGATCGCACGCTTGTCCCGATGTCTTGGATGGATGCCGCCATCGAGCGCTGGCAAAAGTACCAGATGGACGGCACATGGGATTCGTCCGTCTGCCAGATCGGGCTGGACGTTGCCCGCAAGGGCGCAAACGCCACATGCGCAAGCGAGGCCTATGTCGGGCTTGGGGTCAAGGCGATCCACGTCTTCCCAAAGCAGGACACGGTACAGACAGCGATGCAGGCCAAGGTGCTGCGTGACGAGCTTGGCGCCCACCAGATCAGGGTTGATGCCGACGGGCTTGGCGCTGGCGTCTACGACATGCTCGTCGACATGCTCGGCGAGGACGTCGTCGTTGAGATGCGCGGTGGTATGGTCAGCGAGTTTGATCGCGATCGTTTCGCTAATCGTAGAAGTGAGTGGCTGTGGACGTTGCGTCAACGGCTGGACCCGGATGGGCCGGCGCCGATTGCGCTACCGCCAAACCAGAAGCTGCGTGGGCAGCTTACCGGCATGCGATGGGGTTTGACGACGCGCGGGCAAATCAAGCTGGAGTCGAAGGACGAAATGGATTCGCGCGGAATGAAGTCGCCAGATGAGGCTGACTGCGTATCCTACGGGTTGGCTGTCATCGCCGACAGGTTCATTATCGAAGATCACCTATTGGCTATGACGCGGATGTAGGAGCGAGAGTGAGCAACAAGCAACGTGACGACAACGGCCAGTTTCTCGGTGGACTAACCACCCGCGCGGCCGTGGTTGGTGGGGACGGGCTGCTCCGGTGGTCAGAGGATTCGATCAGCGGGCTTAAGAGTGCGCTTGACGGTGTCCGTCGTGACGGATGGGGCAACGTCCTAACCGGCCTTGGCATCGCATCGCGCGACAAGCGCATGGGCGCAACATTCGGTGCCTCGTCCCGCATTTCCCAGAGCAGGGAGCTGCTTGACGAGATGTTTCACGGCGACGACATCGTCGCGACCATCTGTGAGCTTCCTGCTGGTGAGATGACCAGGGAGTGGTTCGACCTCCTTATCCAGCCAGAGGAGGGCGACCGCTTTTCTGATTCCGACACGGCCGACAGGGTCATGCAGGAGCTTGACTCACTAGGTGCGCAGCCGAAGTTCAAAGAAGCGATTACGTGGGCGCGTCTTTACGGCGGCGCGTGCATCTTCATCGGAATCAATGACGGTGGGACGGCGGACCAGGAAGTAGACGTCGACAACATCGAGAGCGTCGACTTCCTGAACGTCATGGACAGGTTCGACCTGCTTATCGACGAGAGGTACGAAGACCCGACCAAGCCAAAGTATGGCGAGCCAAAGATTTACAAGGTGAACGTCGGTGGCGGCAGGGGTGATGGTCACTACGGCTTGCGGATCCACGAGACGAGGATTCTCCGGTTCGACGGTGTCCTGACAAACAGGACGCGGCGCAACGAAAACTCCGGGTGGTCAGAGTCGGTAATCACCCGCAACCTGGATATCATCCGGGACTTCCAGTCGTCGTTCCAGGGCGTTGCCCACCTGATGACCGACTTCAGCCAGGGTGTCTTCAAGATTAAGGATCTTGCGAAGATGCTCTCGTCTGACAAGGACGGATTGGTTCTCAAGCGACTGCAGATGCTCGACTACGCGCGCAGCATGGTCAGGGCTATCCCGCTGGATGCCGAGGAGGACTTTGAGCGGAAGGGTGCAAGCGTAAGCGGCATGGCTGAGTTGCTTGACAGGATCATGCTCAGGCTGTCTGCGGCAACCCGCATCCCAGTCTCCCTGCTTATGGGTCGCAGCCCTGCAGGTATGAACGCTACCGGCGAGAGCGACACGCGGTCGTTTTACGATCACATCAGCGCACAGCAGGAGTGGGCACTTAGGCCGTGCGTTGAGTGGATGCTCAAGGTGATGCTTAACGCGAAAAATGGACCAACATCAGGTACCGAGCCTACGTCTTGGGGTTTTGAGTTCAATCCGCTTGAGCGCGGGGATCCTGTGTCGATTGCCGAAGAGCGACTCGCCAACGCACAGCGTGACGCGCTGTATATCCAGAACGGCGTTGTGACCCCGGATGAGGTGGCTAACAGCCGGTACGGCGGGAGCACGTACAGCTCGGAAATGACACTGGATAAGTCGCGTCGCGACACGGAGCTTGATCTGCGCAGCGAGCAGATCCTCAAGAGAAACAACACAGCACCGGGAAATGCCCTTGCGTCAGTTGCGGGTATGACGGCAGAGGATCCCGTCGTCGCGGACGAGTCAATGAGGATGGACGCCAGCTACGCCCCGGCGTCGCCGTCCGATGCCCGCAGCGGCCGTGTTTGTTCCCGCTGCGCGTTTTCCGACGGCGCGCACTGCCGCCGGTTTGACAGTCAGACGGACAGCGGATTCCGTTGCGATGACTGGTTCCCGTCCGGCCCTAACCGGTTGGGGATGGCCACGACATCTGCCGGCGTCGGGATCGTCCGCAGCAGCAAGAGCCACGGGCTGCGGCGCCTGCGCGGAAAGTAAGATGCTGCACGACCAGCTTGACCCTGGCGTGGCCGCTAGGCTTGGCGACGATCTCCTCGTTGAGTCCGTGCAAAGGACGATAGAGCCACGTCTTTTTGCGATCATAAAGGAGTTTGGTGACGCCGAGCTTGTCAGTCTTGGCATCGAGGCACCGCTCTCCATGACGGACCCGAGGATTGTTGGGTTCCTTGTCGAGCAATCCGCGCTTAGGTCTGTGGGGATAAACGAAACCACAAAGAGGAAGCTGTCTGGTCAGCTTGCCGATGCGATCATTGCGGGCGAGTCGATCTCCTCTGTCCGCAGTCGGATATCCGAGTACTTCACCCAGGCGGCCGTAAGCCGCTCGATGATGATCAGCCGCACCACGGTCAACGCGGCTGCGAATCTTGGCGTAATGCTGGCGCACCAACAAAGCGGCAGGGTCGCAACCCGCATGTGGGTGACCACCCGCGACAGGCACACGCGGGACACCCATTTCTCCCTTCATGGCCAGGTCAGGTCGGTAACCAGACCATTCGAGATACCCTTGACCGGTCGAAAGGCCATGTATCCGGGGGGGTTTGGTGTCCCGTCGGAGGATATCCACTGCAGGTGCACCACTGTCCCGCTGGCCAGGTCCAGGTCAGACGGCGAGGATGGTGGTGGCGGCGGGCTGGATTCGTTCTGGGACCGGGTCCGTGTTTGGGAGGCTATTCTTGCCAGGGATATGGCAGAGCTTTTCATAGCCCAGGGAAACCTGGTTCTTGGCGGCATTACAAGTGAACGTTGAACTTGCCGTGGCAAGTAGTTTCAGCAATGCTCTGTTCCATGTCCAAGATTGGCCCGAAGACAGTCATTGCCAGAATCAGCGCGACCCAGGACGTTTCGTCGCATTCCGTTGCTTTGGCTTGCCAGAAAATCCACATCACCAACAACGGACCGAACAGCGCCTTCATGTCCACCGTTAGCGATGGGTACATCAGCCAATCGCTTACGTTCGACGACGATCTCGCCTCTGGTGGCGACTCTGCAATCACCGGTGCAGGCAACTTCATCACCGCTGGATTCGCGATCGGCGACACCGTCATCGTGTCTGGCAGCGTGTCAAACAACGGCACCGTCTCTGTCCCGATCAAGACGCTGTCGGCTACGGTTATGACGTTCAATGGGATTGTGCTTGTAGACGAGGGTCCGGTTGCCTCGACGCTGCGTGGGCCGTTGACCGTAACCGATTCGACGGGTTTCGAGATCACGAGTGGCTACACGGAAGTGTTCGGCATCCTCGGCGGAACAGAAGTGTTTTTCGTCTGCACGGCAGCACAGACCGCAGAGCTTAGTGTTGCCGAGGAATGCTGATGCGGACCATTCACTTTGACAGGGGCACGCTAAAGCAGCCCAAGGAGCTTCCGAACGGGTTCCTGCGTGTGGATGCGTTTCTTACCCGCGTCGGTGTCTTCCTGTATCAAAACAACGACGGGACACTGCGCCGGGAGTTGCGGCTCCCTGATGAGGTGTTCAACGAGGACAGCCTCGATGGTCTGCGTGGCACAGCCCTGACCTTTGGGCACCCTGCCGACCCCGTGTCCCTGGACAACGCCAAGGATCTTCAGATCGGCTCCGTTGGTGTTGATGTCCGGCGCGATGGTGCTGCGGTGCGCGGACAGCTCACCGTTAATGACAAAGACGCAATCGCAAAGATGAAGAAGGGCACAAAAGAGGTGTCCTGTGGGTACTGGGCGGATTTCGACCCGACCCCAGGTGTCACGAGCGGGATCGACGGCGTTGCCGACGGGCTTGCTTACGATGGCATCCAGCGCAACATCAAGTACAACCACGCAGCCATTGTCGACCATGGGCGGGCTGGCTCGTCCATTTCGGCCCGGATGGACGCCTCCGCATGGCGGTGTGACGACGTGAGCTGGAGCGTTAGCGAGACTGGCGTTGTTTGCGACAGTCTGCTGGCTATGAACCTTCAGATGTTGATGTATAACAAGGGCCTCACTATTGGGGAGCTTGCCACTGTTGCAGCCACCACAGAGAATGGTATGGAGTCCATTCTTTCAGGTATGGTGGTCCCAACGGGATTTCAGATCGAAGCACTAGCGGAACTGTTTGACGTTTCAGACAAGTCCCTCAAAGATTTGCTACCAGACCGGGTGCGCGACTACGTCGACAGTGCCCTTGGAGATAAGATGAAGTTCAAGATCACCATCGACGGCGTGTCCTACGAGATTGAGGGCGACGAGAGCGCGCAGCAGGCCCTCACCCAGAAGATCACCCGTGACGCGAGCCAGCTGGCCGACGCCGTCGCGCGTGCGGTCGATGCGGACAAGCACGTCGCTGCCATTGTCGATTCCCACAAGTCGGAGATCGCCAAGGAGTCCGCCCGTGCGGACGCGGCACTGGAGAAGGTTTCGGAGCTTGAGAAGGCCCGTGCGGACGCGATGTCGCCAGAGGTCATCTCCAAGGCGGTCGCTGCCCGTGTCCTCCTTGAGAACCAGGCGTCGAAGGTCATTGGCAGCGGGTTCAAGGCGGACGGTCAGTCCGACGACGAGATCCGCCGCGCCGTTGTGCTCAAGGTTTCCCCTGGCGCGGTGGGCGCCCTCGACGGCGGGGATCCCCTGTATCTCCGTGCGCGGTTCGACCAGGCAGTGGAGTCCGCCCCGGTAGACACCAGCCGCAAGTCGAACAGCGTTGTCGTCGATGCTGTCTCGCGGAACGATGGTTCTGCCGACCGCATCGGGTCGAAGCTCGACGCTGCGACTGCAGACTACGCAAAGCGAAACGATTCCATGTGGAGTCGTCCGCTGTCCGCTTCCAAGGACTCACCTTCCGCCCCCGTGACCGTTCGCCAGTAGCGGATCACGAAAGGAGACAAATCAGATGGCTCAGCTCACTTACCCCACGGATCTTGTGATCGGCATCGCCGGTCAGGCGGCAGACACAGGCGCCATTGACGTCATTTCTCGTGCAAGCGAGGAGGCGGTTGCCTTCCCGTACGGATGCGCTGTCGTCGCCGGCACCGACCCGGACGTCCAGGCGTTGCTTGCGAGCGGTGCGGCGGACCTTCTTGGCGTCGCCATGCACAGCCATGCGGCCGAGAACGACATCGCGGCG
>Ga0307380_10012301_pt1 | contig 10667 bp, 16 predicted proteins | sample UN3MG_FD_202239 | JGI IMG/M metagenome (GOLD analysis project Ga0307380, IMG submission 202239) | Soil microbial communities from Risofladan, Vaasa, Finland - UN-3 | ecosystem: Environmental > Terrestrial > Soil > Coastal area > Acid sulfate soil | place: Finland: Risofladan, Vaasa | collected... | reverse complement strand
GGAAAGTGCGGCAAGACGTTTGACCCCGGCGATCTTGATGAAGTGCTGTTCCACGAGACACACGAGCACCGCCCGGATATTCAGTATTCCGGGAGCAAGAAGCAACCCGCCGCGCCGGATGACTCACCACCGACATGGAGAGAACTGGGTATCCCTGTGGACGAGTGCGAGGACGAAATGCAACCCGCCGCATCTGACCTTCCTGCTAATTGGAGAGTATCATCGCATGACGTTAGTGGTGCGTTCTCTTATCAAGACGTATGGGCAGCAAACAAGAAGGGAGCGATCCGGCGAGCGAAAGAATTTCAATGGGCAATCGGAAGTCAACGGAGATGCGGATATACAGCTTGGCCGATAAAGAAGGAGACAGACCATGAGTGAAGCCCGAGACAAAAGGAGACAGTGCAATGGCATACAGAATAGATAGCTGGAGAGGCATCGCATGGCGACGGGCCAAGCGGACAAAGGCCGGACGTGCCTTTATGGTTATGGTGGGTGACGACCGTGTGTTTGAGGTTGATGCCGCAGACGTGCATCGAATCAGGCGGGAGGACTATTGCAGCTCGTGCGGGCAAATCGGTTGCACAGCAGGAAACCACAACCGAGGAGACATACCATGTACTGTAGAATCTGCGGAAGGCAAGACGCTCGCATACGGCTGTGCGAGTTGCAGGTGGCGCGCATAACCCAACGGGCGCACGTTGACTGCAACAACGGTCACAGCGCATACCGCTCGGTCACAATGGCCGAAGTAGATGCAGCACTGGGCGAGCATGTGAGGCACAACACCGACATTCGTACAACCAAGGAGGCAGACCATGAGTGAAGACTGCCACGAGAGTAACAATCCGAGGCCAGTAGTTGACAAATCTGTCAACTCGGCGCAACACCCCGCCACCGCGCAGAAGTCGGATGTTCCAGACGACTACGATCCCGGATATCTAAACGACTTTGGTTGCGTCTCGGTGTTCAGTTGGTGGTTTGACTACATTCGGGCTGAGATTGGGCGGTGCAATGACCATTGGCGGGAACAATGGCCCGTCGCGCAAGAGCTGGATGCCTGCGGATTCTGCGGCAAGGACCAGGCCGCACATATACGTTGTCCCGACTGCGGGTACAGCGAGTGCGACAAGATCGTACACGGGGACCACCACCTATGCCCGAAGCATGGGTTGGTGGAACCCCCCGCGCCGGATGTCGTCTATCGGACGGGCGGGGAGTTTCCCGTCGAGAAACTTGGAGACTATGTTCTGCCCGATTATCAGGCCATTGATTTCCGGGCGATTGAGGCCAAAGGCTACACCGTCACGATTACGAAGGAGATCGCATGAAACGGATTCGCATAGACGTGGATCAGCCGGGGAGCGGATCATTCTCGTACGAGCTGGAATCCTGCCCGATCAAGGCTGGGGGCATATGTCGGATTGCCAACAAGGACTGCCCCTACGGTTTGACAGAAATAAAGCCACCCAGTTTCTGTCCCATCAAACGAGGTGGAACGCTTACAATGAAATTCACAATTACGAAGGCGCGGGAGATCGACCATGAATGAAGAACGCAAGGAACTGGAAGAAACTCACCCGATGGAACAACCAGAGTCGTTGACGTTCAGGGAGTTCAAGAAACTCGCCGCGCCGTCCGACGACGTATGTTATCCGCAGAAACCTCTCCCGTGGAGCGAACTTGCGGCAACGGATGGTGTTCAGGAACCTGTTCCCCGCCCGAGTGACATTCAGAAGCAAGACCCCGCCCCCGCGCCGAAGTGGAATGATGACGCTCTCGAAGCAGCAATGCTTAGACTCAAGAGGTTTATCAGGGAGACCTATGAGGACGTCGAGATTCTGGCCGACTTCGACTTGGTATGGGATTTCCTTGAGAAACAGGGGGTGATCCGTGAGTGACGGTGCCAGCAGTCAATACACCTGTCCGAATTGCAACCGGACCTGGCGTGCCATGGCGGACGAGGTGCCCGGCGAGTGCCCGAGCTGTGGCTTCTGCTATGAGGACGAGGACACCTTTGAAGGGGGAGAGCCCCTCGACCTGGACCCGTGGGATGACTGTGAATCCTTTTGATCCACTGGTAATCAGGCCGATCATGGCCAATGCCATCCACCCCTTCCCGTTGATTGACTACTCGGTCAAAGGTCCAGTCGCAGTCCGGATCAAGTACCCGCCGGGTTTTTCCTGCATGATCCTGTGTCCTCACCGGGCACTGGATCGCATCCAAAAGTTCCACGACCACAACCCGAACCGTGTCCCGATTGCTGCCCGTCGCGTCTATTTCTCCCATAACTGAAAGGAAAACCAATGGATCCAGCCTATAACTACATCCCATCCGAGTCCGAGATCCCTGCCCTGTATTCGCAGGAAAGCCTGGGCCCGGACGCTATCGTGCACATCAAGCTGTTCAGTCCCGAGGGGCGGCTGACCCTGTACCTGACCGAGTATGACCCCAAGGACGACATGGCCTTTGGCTTCACGGTCTCTGCATTGGGCCCGGACTGCGACGAGATGGGCTCCATGTCCCTGCCCGAGATCCAGCGACGCCATACCTCTCTGGGATTGCGGATCGAACGTGACATCAACTGGACCCCGCGCCCCCTCCGGGAGATCCCCGAGTACAGGGAAAAGAATGATCTGGTCCCCGTGCCCGCGGAACTACTGGGCAGGGCAACAGGTCCGGTGATCCAGACACCTGCAGGCCCGACCGAGGTGGACGAACGGGATCGGCTTGTCCATGCCTGCCACCAGGTCCTGAACCTCGCGCGCGAGTCCATTGTGGGCAAAGGGCACGAGATTTACCCGGAACAGTGCGAATCCATAGAAATACTGAGGAATTACCTCGATAATGAAGGGCTGTTGGAGTGATGGGCGACATAGCCGACATGATAAACGACGATTACTCGCTCGAAGCCTATTACGGACGGGACATTTATCCCACGGATGAGCTGATAGCCCCTCCCCCTCACAAGGGTAGGCCTAAGGTGGTCCGGTGTCCGTATTGCAAGGGAAAGGCCGAGCTCGTCGGTGGGAACGTGATCTATCCCCATCGGACGGACCTGCACGACCGGTGCTTCTGGCTCTGCCGGACCTGTAAGGCCTATGTCGGGTGTCACAAGGGACCGGACTGCATACCCTTCGGACCACTGGCCAACGGATCCACGAGGGCGGCACGGGTACGTGCACATGCGGCATTCGATCCGGTGTGGCAGACCATGGTTCAGGCTTCCGAAGGGATCCTGACCGATAGGCAGTCCCGGAAGCTGGCCTATTGGTGGCTGGCAAACGAGATGAACATCCCCGAGAAGGAATGCCACATCGGAATGTTCTCCGTGGAACAATGCGAACAGGTACTGAACATCTGCCGAAGGAGGGAAGAGACCTGATGGAAAACCGAATGACCAAACTGGAGTACCTGCAGGACAAGGGACGGCGGTGCCCTGTCTGTACCAGCTATGACCTTGATGTCTCCAAGGTACTCGAACATGCCGTCGTGAATGCGGGACCGATACACCACGTTCATGGACGGGTGGAATGCCAGGAGTGTGGGTCTGAGTGGACCGACGTGTACGTGCTGGCAGGATACCGGATGCTGGATCAGTTCCAGAACCAACCATTCCGAAAGGACACCCATGAAATCCCGGACACCCGGAAAGATGCACCCGTTGATAGCGGAACTGGCCCGAGATCAGAACGTGGAGGAACAGGCCAGGACCGTCTGGACCCAGAACAATGGGCCAAGGATTCACTCGATCACCCCGGAGACGCTTGACCGCGCAGCCGGACAACCAGAACCAGAAGAAGGAGAAAGAGACCATGCTACCCGAGACGATTGAAATGACACCCGACAAGGAATGCAAAGGAACGAGACGCTTTGCCGCGGACAAGCCCAATGCCCCCATCAAGTCGGTGTACGTCGAGCGTTCCGAAGACATCGACAAGGCCAAGAAGCTGATACTCACCCTCAGCACATCCGACTAATTCGACATACAAAAAAAGGATAGGAGAATCAGACCAATGAGCAAAACAAACCTACGCCTACTACACCTTGAGGCAGAGAACGTGAAGATCCTCAAGGCCATGGCCCTCGAGCCCAATGAAAACAAGGTCATTGTGATCGGCGGGAATAATGCGACGGGCAAGTCGACGGCGATCGACACCCTCGAAATGCTGCTGGCCGGCAAGTCGTCCTTCGATGAGACCCCCATCCGTAAAGGGGAAGAGAAGGCCTACATCATGGGTGAGTTCGGGACCGACCCGGATGCCCCGGAGTTGACCGTGACCAGGCGCATTGCCAAGACAGACTCCCTCACCGTGGAGAACAAGGACGGGGCCAAGTTTGGCAGCCCACAGGCCATGCTTGACGGCCTGTACGGGAAGATCACAGGCTTCGACCCCGGCCGATTTGCCACTCTCGGAAAGACGGCAGCCGGGCGCCGGGAACAGCGTGAGGTACTGATGGAGGTGCTCGATCTGGATACCAGTGGGATTGATGAGCAACGGGCCACCCTGTACGCCCAACGCACCGAACAGAATGTCCTGCTCAAGAATGCACAGATGGCATTGCAGAATATTCCCGAGAGGGAGGCACCCACGGAACGAGTGGATGTGGCCGAGATCCTCAAGCAGATGGACGTGATCCGGGCGGGGAATGCCTCGAACGATCAGGCCCGGGCCCACCTGCGGAACATGGAGGCAGGGCTGTCGGCAGCAGAGACCGAAGCGGCCACGGTCAACAGCCAGATTGCAGAGATCGACAGGCGGATCGAGTTCCTGCAGAAGGAGCGGGCCGGCGCAGCGGAGTCCCTGACCGAAGCGAACCGGAAGGCTGAGGAGTTCCTTGACTCAATAGCCGAGGCGCGGAGTGTCTGTGAGTCCCTGACCGATGAGGACCTGACCCCCCTGAAGGATCAGATCGAGCAGGCCGACGAGCTCAACCGTGCCTTTGATGCGGTGGCCATACGGACACAGGCCCAGGAGGACGTGGCTTCGTACCAGAAGCAGGTCGACCACTACACCCTGCGGATCGAAGAGATCGACCAGAAGAAGGAAGAGGTCATAGCCTCCGCCGACTTCGGGATCGAGGGACTGGGATTCACGGAGGATGACGTGACCCTCAACGGAGTCTCTCTCTCCCAGGCCTCCAGTGCCGAGCAGTTGCGGGTGGCCGTGCGTGTGGCCTTCCGTGCCTGCCCCGTGGAAGGGATCCGCGTGGCCCTGATTCGGGAAGGGAGCCTATTCGATCAGGCCAGCCTCGATGATCTCTACGCCATAGCCGAGGAACAGGACGGACTGATTCTCCTTGAGAGGGTGATCGTGCCCAAGAAGGGCGAGCCGGGATACGACGAGGCATGCGCCGCTTGCACCGTGGTCTTCGAAGATGGATCCATGCGCGGCAACCCCGAGCCGGAACTCAAGGCCAAGAAGAAGAGCACACGCAAAAAGACTACTGCCAAGAACGGAACGCGCCAGGCCGTGACACTGGATGCCCCCGAGCGGGGGAAGTAGGGCGGGAACGAAGCGGCCCCGGAGGTAGTATCGGGTAGTCAAAGCCCGCCCTCCGGGGCCGTCACCCATGAGACGCGAGGAGAATCTCACCATGAATTATCGAACCGATCAATGTAGAAGTCCGGGTTTCTTGGCCGACGTGAACCAGTACACAAACCGCATGGGCCTGCATCCCATCCAGGTACTCAACTGCATTCACGACACCTACTACGAGGAAGACGTCGGGGACATGAGCGGCCACACCCTGGCCACACCACCCCAACTGGTCCAACTTCTGAACCGCCATCAGTCCGAACTGCACGAGGATGTATCCGAAATGCTGTGGAAATTCCTTGGCAAGATGATCCACGGCGGACTGGCAGCCACCCTCCCTCAGGGCAAAGACAGCGAGGAGCACGAGATTGCCTATCCGCGGGTGGAGCAGCGCAGGTACGCCAGTGTGAGACCCGACGTGCCCGGGACCGTGAGCACCAAGGCCGATGTCATTGCCCCGATCGTGAATCCTGCAGCCCCGCATCCCGAGACATTCAGCAGGGAAGAGTACCGGGACTGGTACTTGAACAACGCACAGGGCGGCATCCACGGATGGGACGTAATCAACTACAAGACCACGGTGGCATGGTCGGTCGGCCAGGATGACGTGATCGAACAGTGGCGGCAGGACATGGAGGGCGAGGTCTATGTACTCGAGCAGGCAGGCTACAAGATCAAGCGGGCATGGATCTTTGCAATCATCCGGGATTGGCAGGGCTTCAAGGTCAACGACAAGAAGGAGTACCCACCAGTGCCGTTCTTTCCTATTGCCCTGCGGATCGGGACCACCGAGCAGATAGCCGAGACAGCCAAGCGCCGATGGGAAGGACACTGGCGGGCCCGCACCCTACCCGACGCCGAACTCCCTCCCTGTAATCAGTTCCAACGGTGGAAGAAAGACCGCCGATGCCAGTCCTATTGTCCCGTGTCCGCCCACTGTCACCAGTTCCGCACGCAAATCGAACCCACACTGAAAGGCAAATAGACCATGGCAAATGCACGCGCAATGAAGACAATCGCAACGCTCAAGACCCGACACGTATTCGGGAAGGATCCCGAGCGTGACAAGGAATGGGTCAAGGTCGGATCGATTCAGGCCAATGAGCAGGGGCGGGCCATCGTATGGCTGGCCGGCTGGTGCCCGGGATTGGTATGGGGATTCCTGTTGGACGATGCCGATCCGGTCACGGTCCCCCATCTCGAGGGATACCTGACGTGCAGGCTACTCGAAGGGGACGATGCCAAGGGAACCGAGGACTATCACCAGGTCGTGGGCTACATCCAGTCGCACATGGATGAGGAAGGCAATGCCTTGAAGGGATATGTGATCCGCCTCCTGATCTTCCCGATTTCTCAGCGGCACCTGATGAAGAAGGGCAAGACCGGGCTGCATCTGGCCATCCGCAAGGAACAGCCGAACCACCCGTCGCACCCTCCCGCTCCGCCTATGGACCTCGTGAATGCACAGCCCCAGGACACCCCGACCGGGATGAAGGAGGACCAGGAACCCGTGCGTCCCACCGATCCGACACCGGACGATGAGACCGAACCTATCCAAACAGAACCGGATGTCGCACTGGAAGAGAAGCAGTCCCTGATCGAGCCCGAGGTCGTGGATCTGGCACAGAAGCTGAACTACTACATCGAGTTGCTCGATGACTGCGGCGTTCAGGTCTGCCACCTCGAGACCATCTTCGGGAAGAAGCGGACGGAATGGACCGAAGGCGTACTCAAGGGCATCGTCCACCTCAGCAGTCGGGTAGCTGATCCTGTACCAGATCCGGTACTCAACGGCTTCAACTGTGTCCACCAGCCTGAGCGCGTAACCGCGGAACTGGCAAGGGTGCTGGCCAAATGAATGACGAGTTTTGGGGCGAGTGGCTTGGAGTGTGGAAACGTAACTTCTTCCCGCTCGATATTGCCGAGGGCCGGGACTGGGAACAGGACCTCCGGGATGGGGAACAGGCCATTGATGGATTGACCGAGGCCGAAGTGATAGCCGCGGTCTACTCCCTCTCCGAGACCTACCCGACCAACAGGCACCCGAAGTTCCGGTCCCTGCGTAACGAGATCAAGCGGCGCCGGGGCGAGAAGACCGGGGCCGAGGCGGACAAGGACGAACGGATGCGTGTATTCTGTAAGTACTGCGAGAAGAAGGGATACCTGGACGTGCCGGGGTGGGAGTCCAAGCCATACCATGGCCGGCAATCACAGATCCTCTACACTTGCGAACTGCCGGAGAACTACGATATGTTCGACATCTACCCCGACCCCGTGTCCGTCTCTGCTCCCTGTGCCTGTATCCATGGCGATCATTGGGGCACCCACTACTACAAGCGTTCCGGGTGGACCCTCGATCAAGTCCGCGCCTATGCCACCAAGGTCCGTGCCTGGATAGACTCTCTCCCTCTCGATCCAATGGATCCAGTGGCCGTCAAGTACAACGTCCGGCTGTCCTGGCCGGAGGTTGAGGCCATGCCCATCTGGGAAGAGTTCGATGCCCAACTCCAAGCCACGAGGACCGCACTCCAAGAGTCCGACTCCATCACCAGAGAACTCCGAGATAAGTTCACAGACAAACCGCAGCCACCGAAACAAAGGAGATAACCGTGACAGACAAACAGAACAAAGAGATGCGTGGGGCCATGTTCACCAATGAGAAGAAGGTCAAGAAGACTCAGCCGGACCTGACCGGGACCTTCCGCTTGAGCCTCACGCCCAATGAGGTAGACACCCTCAAGGATGGCCGCGGCGGAGTAGACGCAGAGATGTGGCTCTCCGGTTGGTGGAACACCCCGCAGTCAGGCGTCAGTCCGCAGGATGATTACCTGTCGGTCTCGCTCCGGGTGAAGGAAGAACAGCCGAGAGGCACAGGCGGGGCACCAGCAGCGCAGCGTGGACGACCACAGGCCAATCAGGGCGGGGGACAGGGTAGAGGCAGGGTGGCCGACGAAGCCCCGCCTCGTGGACGTGGGGACGCCCCGCCAGTGGATGACGACGACCTACCCTGGTAATCATGGCCAGTCCCAAGACAAGGCAGGCGTTCGGCCACCGGACCATGGAATATCTCCGCAAGCAGGGGATGGAACCATGGCCCGGGGACCGGACGATACCTGCCGGGAGGATACCGGACCCACAATCTCACATCTGTCCCGAGTGTGAGCATAGGTGGGTGGAAGACGGGACCCGTCCAATAAACAAGACCGTGGATATGTTTCGCTTCGCGGATCTCGTGGCGCTGGACATCCCGAACGCCCAGATCGTGGCCATCCAGTACACGTCGAAGACCAACCTCAGTGCCCGTCGAAAGAAAATCCTTGCTGAACCGCACGCCCGCAACTGGCTGGTGTGTAACGGTCGGATCATGCTCATCGCTTGGGCCAAGGAACCGAAGAAGAAAGGGGGAAAGACCATGATCTGGACTCCCAAGATCGAGGAATGGAGAACCGTTGATGAGTTCGACAACACCAAGAGACCAGCACTACGAACAGTGGCTCAGACAAGTGGGAGAGCACGTTTCTTTACTGACGCATGCTCTTCCCGGACCGACAGCGGGACTCAGCCTGACGAGAGTACGGACCTGTTTCCGCCTGCATGACCCCGCTCCCTTCGAGGAGTTGACGGTCGAGTTCGTGGACAAGCAGGACCGCAATGAGTTCGCGCAGCGGATGGAGCGCTGGCTAAACGAAGTGAACAACATCTACGAGACCCTGCACATCATGCTCGAGGAATTTGATGCAGAGCCTCGGAACCCATACTACGGGCTGAAGATCAGCCTCACACACATCGGAGAAGACAAGTAACCAGCACACAACGGAGAGCGAGAAACCATGAGACAAACCACAGAAGTAGCAATCGGACGCGTACTCGTGTCCAAGCTGAACCCCCGCCAGCCGAAGCTAAAGGACCCCGACATTCAGGAATTGTCCAAGTCCATTGCACAGCACGGGATCCTTCAGCCACCGGTTGTCCGGATCCTGATGAACGGGGCCGGCAAGCCGAACCTCACAGGGAACGGGCTCGATATGTACGAGATATGCTACGGGGCACGGCGCCGGATGGCAGCCGAGGCCGCGGGCATGTCGGAGATCGAGGTCGAGATCCAAGAGATCACGGACGAGGACTTCGCAGAACGCATGGCCATCGAGAACACGCAGCGCAAAGACCTGACCCTCTGGGAAGAGTCGAAGGAATTGGCGGACCTCGTGAAGCGGAAGGGGAACACGCAGCAGAAGGTGGCGGCCGCCCTGGGTCTGCCTGCTTCGCATGTGGCCAAGGCCGTAGCCGTCCAGAAGGGGCTCTCTCCCACGTTCAAGAAGTTCGTTGAGAATGAGATGGCCCGCCTCCGATGGACACTGGATCATCTGGCAGCGGTGGCACGGCACCCGACCTACATCCAGGACGAGTACCTGTCTGATTGCCAAGATCAGGTATGGGACTCGAAGACGGGCGGGCTCGCAGAGAAGACGGTTGAAGAGCTGCAGTCGGAGATCCTCGAGCACTACTCCCTGCCTCTGGCCGGGATGCTCTGGGACGTGAACGACGGGACCATCTGCGGAACCAAGGTCGGTTCGTGCATGGACTGTCCCAAGCGATCCGGGGCGGCACCCGACCTGTTCGGAGACCTCGTGTCCGGCAAGGGAAAGAAGAAGCACCTCGATGATGTCTGCCTCGATCCTACCTGCTACCAGACGAAGATGAGTGCCCACTTGAACAAGGTACTAGACGACGTGACCACGGAGTCGGAGTTCCAGGGGCCGCTCCCATTCACCTGCAAGGACAAGATGCAGGACACCCAGTTCTCGGAATGGATCAAGGCTCAGGGACAAGACAACGTGCGGGACTGGTTCATCAGTGCAGCCGCGCTGACCGAACGGGCCAAGTCGAATCCCGAGGCATTCCCTCTGGTCGATCTGAACGACGGGAAGATTGTCTACCGGGTACTCAATCCCGGGATGGCGGCCGGCAGCAAGGCTTGCCTGTTCGCACAGAAGTTCACGCAGCCGAAGAAGGTCGAGGCCAATCAGAAGGCCGAGGCCAAGGCCGAGAAGGACAAGGCCGACGGCAAGCCGGCAGCCAAGGCCAAGGGATCCACGGTTACGAAGGATGGGAAGGTCGACACGTCC
>Ga0307380_10012300_pt1 | contig 10667 bp, 12 predicted proteins | sample UN3MG_FD_202239 | JGI IMG/M metagenome (GOLD analysis project Ga0307380, IMG submission 202239) | Soil microbial communities from Risofladan, Vaasa, Finland - UN-3 | ecosystem: Environmental > Terrestrial > Soil > Coastal area > Acid sulfate soil | place: Finland: Risofladan, Vaasa | collected... | reverse complement strand
GGCATCTGAGCAAGAAGAGATGAGAGAAGAACAACATGAGCTTGATCTAAAAGAAAACTATGAAGCAGATGAAAAGTATGATGAATCTAAAGACTAGTGTCTAAACTCTTTTTGTTTAATCGTACAAAAACTCTGCTAGAATATAGCTAAGTTTGTTTAACACCTTTTAACCCGATTTAGCAAGATAATCATGGATGTATTGTGTCAAGGTTGTTAAACATATTTCAGCGTAAGATCTCAGATCGATGTTTTTTTAAGGTTAGTTTGCCATGTATCTGAACGTTTTTGATACGATGACATTTTAACAAAATATGGTCAATTTTGAAAAAGTCTACCAAAAAGTTGGTTTACAAATAATTGAAAGGTGTCATGGAGCAATCAAAATTACAAAACATGGGAAAATTATTGAAGTATATGACACAAAACGTCACATCTGGAGTAATGGTTTAGCAGGGCTCATAATCAAAGAGGAATGTAGGAATGCAAATCTAAAGGATTGGGAGTTTGCAAATGTCCGAAGTTATGTTATCAAGGAATTACTTAGTAAACCTGAAAAGTAATATCGGACTTTTCAATAATACCTAGGTGAAAATACGCAATTTCAAAGAAAAAATAATGTTTTTTATTTTTTATCCGTATCCAAAAAATAATTTCAAAAGTATGATGTTAAAAAATTAACTACGCCAGGTAAGGGATTCGAGCCCCTGCACGCTTGCGCGTAGCCGTTTTCGAGACGGCCGCCGTACCACTTGGCTAACCTGGCGTTTTTCCTTAAAATTTTCACCGTAATAAAGAAAACAATCAGAAATAATGTAATTACTCACCTAACTGTAAAATATACAAATTAATCAATCTTAATTAATTCATCATTAAATTTTTTTTTGATTTGTTCTTTAGATTTTTTCCAATCTTGATCTGAAATTTCATCTGAAAAAATTGATTTGAATTCGACAGAATACTCTGGAGTCTGGCCTGCAACTTTCACAATTTCTTTCTTTTCATTAGTGTTCAATGGGAAATAAGTGATAATTTTGGAGACAGTCCCATTACCATCAATCTTAAGGTCATAGATTTTCTCTTCCAGGCCAGAAGATATGGATAGATTTATCATGGTTTTTCTTCCTTTTTGCTTTTCATATAACTAAAAACAATTAACACAATACCAACTGCTATCCACCCAATAGCATATCCAGTCAGATCCTCCAACATACTCAAACTACTTTGTACACCTAAATTGAGGGCAAGACTGATTATTCCCCCAACAATAAAGCTAATTCCTGCCCAAAAAAACCAAGTTTTCATATTTTAAATTAAATGATTGCCGCATATTGATTTTACTTTGAGTATTGAAAAGATAAATACAAAACAGTAAAGAAAGTACAAATCACAATGGGATTAAACCTAAAGCCGCTTGTAATTAGGGAAAAAACAAAGCTTGAATATTTTTCAAACAAGGTAATAGCCATTGATGCCTATAATGCAATCTATCAATTTTTAGCAAGCATTAGAGGCCCTGATGGGTTGCAATTGACAGATAATGAAGGAAGAATAACAAGCCATCTTAGCGGGTTGCTTTACAGAAATATCAATTTCTTGTCTTTAGGGATAAAACCAGTTTGGGTTTTTGATGGAAAACCCCCCTCTTTAAAAACGGCAGAGATTGAGAGGCGGAGGCAAATCAAAAAAGACGCTACGGTAAAATATGAAAAAGCGATAGCTTCTGGAGAAATGGAGGAGGCAAGAAAATACGCCCAGCAAACTACCAGCATGAAAGATGGAATGGTTAAAGAATCAAAACAACTCTTAGCATGTTTTGGAATTCCATATATTGATGCACCCTCTGAAGGTGAGGCCACCGCGGCACACTTGACAAATACTGGACAAGCCTATGCGTCTGCTAGTCAAGATTTTGATTCTGTTTTACTTGGTGCAAAAAGATTAATCAGGAATTTTACAAATAGCGGAAGAAGAAAAATACCTAATAGAAATACCTACATTGAGATAGAGCCAGAAATTATTGAAACTGCAAAAACCCTAGAATCACTTCAGGTTACAAAAGAACAACTAGTAGATATTGGAATTTTGATTGGGACTGATTTTAATCCAAACGGGTTTGAGCGGGTAGGCCCAAAAACTGCGCTAAAAATGATAAAACAACATTCAAGATTAGAAGATATTCCCCAAATTCAGGAGCAACTACAAAAAATAGACTATGAGCAGATTAGAAAAATTTTCTTAGAGCCTGATGTTGCAAATGTAGATGAGATAATTTTTGAAAAGATAGACTATGAAGGGATTTCCAACTATTTAGTTAAAGAGAGGAGTTTCTCTGAGGATAGAATTCAATCCTCCTTGAATCGACTCAAAAAGGCAATAGAAAAAAAGAGTCAAAATTTAGACAAGTGGTTTTAGTAAGCTTTTCGGGTTTTAATATTTCAAAGTATGACAAATTTTCTTAAACTATAAAATTATTTTTGGAAAGGAATTAGAATTTAAAAATTAATTTTTGCTTTATAATTTTTATGAATTTATTCGAACTTTTTTAAAATATTTAAAAGTGTATCTATTCTTAGAGGTTTCTTAAGGTAACCTTTAACACCCAATTTGAGTAGGTCACCTATGGATTTCTCAGTAATGACAGAGGCAGTAAACAAATAGATATTGTAACTATTAATTGGTCCGTCTTTTAGCAGTTCTTTTACTAAATCCTCTCCAGAATATTTTGGCATCGCCAAGTCAAGTAAAACTAAATTAGATTCCTTCTTTTTAATGAGATCTAATCCCTTTTTACCATCATTTGCAACTTGTACGGAATGGCCCTTGGATGTTAAAACAGTCTGACACAATTCTGTTATGTCTTGATTATCATCTATGCAAAGTATGTTCAATCGCATTATCACTTTGGAAGGCTAAAATAAAAACTAGTTCCTATTCCTAAGGTACTATTTACAAAAATTTTGCCTCCTAAACCTTCTACAATGCCCTTACAAATGTTCAATCCCAGACCTGTTCCTCCATGCTCACGTCTTAAGCTAGTATCAGCCTGGTAAAATTTTTTGAAGAGTTGCTTTTGTTTTTCTTCCTCAATGCCTGGCCCATTGTCTTTAACTTCAAAAACTATCGTATTGGCCTCTTTTTTACAATTTATTTCAATTTTGCCCGTATCCTTTGGGACAAAATCTATTGAATTGTTAATCAAATTTGTAAGGACTTGTTCAATTCGCTTTTCATCACTTTTTAAAATAATTTTATCTTTTGTTAAATTATCAATTGAGATATTTTTTGTCTTTACAGTGTGTTCAAAATTGTCTAATATTCTAGTCATTAAATCTGAAATGTTAAATTCAGATTTATCAAAACTCATTTTGCCCATTTCTAATTTTTGCGCATCAAGCAAGTCCGAGATAAGCCTTTGAAGTCTTAACGCATTGTTTAGAATTATGTTAACTGCTTTACTTTGCCTTTCATCGAGATTTCCTAATATTGCTGGACTTTTTAGCGCGTCACACCAACCCACAATGGGGGTAAGAGGGGATCTTAATTCATGTGTAATCATGGACATAAATTCATTTTTAGTTTTATCGACGTCTTCCAAACTTTTTCCATGTAATATTGATTTTTGTAAAGAATCACTCATAATATTGAAAGATTTTGATAGACTGGAAATCTCATCATTTCCATGTATCTTTACATGCCCACCATATTCACCTCTAGAAATTATTTCTGTGGATTTTGTCACTTCTCTAATTGGAATTACAATAGAACGAGAAATTAACAATCCAAATGCTATTGCAACAATACTAATCAAAATAGATATTCCTAAAACGGTAAATTTTAGGGAATCTACTGAACTTAGGATATCTTGCGCATCATATTTCACAACTAATGTCCAATCTAAACCGCTAAAGTCTTTGTACCCCCTAGAATGAGAAAATGAATACAATTCTCCCTTTTCAAACAAGGTATTTTCTTTTATCAACACATGATCCACTCCTTTATCTATCAAAGAACCAAAATATGGCTTTGAGATTATATCTTCAAAAATTTCCCAATCTTTGGCAGTCGAAAAAATCATCTGGTTATTTCTATTAATTAATTGAAATTCTATAGATGGATTCATAGAAGCCGATTTTGCTTCCTGAATACTGTTTAGAATATTGTCTAAATTAACAACAGATTTCATAACACCAAGAAAACTTCCATCATCATCATTAATTCTCACTGAAATGTCAACTGAATATACTCCTGCACTTTGATCAAAATCAACATCATTTACGTGCAATCCTTCGCTTTTTGCAATTTCCCACCATTTCTCATCACTTTGTTTGTAGTCTGAGGTTAATGCGGATTGCGCTACATTTACCCCATAATTGTTTGTAATAAAAATTTCAGCAAAAACTAGGCCAGCATATTTTTCTTCATAAAAATCTATTTTACTCTTTAGAATATTCGAAATTTCTTTATCAATTAGGCTGTCTACTAAAGAATCTATTCCTTTACCTGAGTCAGATACCCATTCAATGTCTTTTTCTTTAATGTATTTTTCAACGTCTGGGATTTTTTCAAACTTGTCGTTTGAAATCTTAATAGCATTTTTAATTCGCGGATCATTTGCAAGTTCTTGTGACTCTATTATTCGGATGTGAATATTTTTTTCAATATTGGTTAGAATTTCTCGAGATAATAAAACGGAATCTGCAGCGATAGTTTCTTCCAAAGACAATTCAGCAAAATAAACTGCCACATACCCTATCAACCCTACTAATAGACCAATTACAATAAATGATAAAACAAGTTTTTTTGCTATATTCATTTCTTTTTGTTCATTTTAAATTTGCTAATTTTGCGATTGGTATTTTTGTAACATATCTAGAATCTCATTTAATCTCACGGGTTTTCTGAGGCATCCTGTTACACCCATTTTGATAAGATCACCTATTTCTTTATCAGACACAGCCGAAGCAGTGAACAAATAGATATTATAATCATCTATTGGTCCATCCTTTAGTAATTCTTTAATTAGATCTTGCCCAGAAAAATTTGGCATTGCCAAGTCAAGTAAAATTAAATCAGATTCCTTCTTTTTGATTAGCTCTAGTCCTTCTCTTCCATCATTTGAAACTTTGACGGAATATCCTTTAGCTGTTAAAGTAGTTTCTAATAATTCGGTAATTTCTTCATTATCGTCTATTAACAGCACTTTCATAACATTATTTCTCCAAAATTATAAAATAAAAACTAGCCACTTTAATGCAATAGACAAAAAATTTCCCCTTTAGGAAGTCATATGATATTGAAGGATGCAGATTTACGAAAATATTGAATCAGCGTTTGCTGAAACCATGATGGAGTTATTCAAATATTTTTACTATTTCCAGAAGTTTTTCAAGTTTTACTATCCGGTCATAAGTCCTGTTTTATGGGCCTAATATTGAGAATTCTTAATATGTACACAACAACTACCATAATCATGAAATATTGCGAAGACTGTTTGACTCCAATTAATAGAAATTCGAAAGAAGAATATTGTTCCATCTGTAAAAGGGATAGAGATCTTAAAGCAACACCTGCAGCATAGGCCAATTATAAAAAATTCAGGTTTATTCGTAATTTTTGTATATAAACAAATTCTAAAATTGTAATATTATTTAATTACTAAAAAGTAGTAATATGATTATGAGTGACTTTTTAGAATGTCAAAGTTGTGGGGAACATTGCATGCTCCAAAAATTAGAAGAGCATATCAAAGAGGCACATTTTTGGAATTAGTTTTTAGCTACTAGCCAGTCAGCATACTCTACATTTTAAGAAAATTCCTCTTTATTCAGTCCTATTGAGGTCTCAAAAATCAAATCCAGATGAATTGTGTATTGTGAATATGATAAAAGCTATTTCCGAAACATCTTGAATTTGATTTTAATTTCTATCAAGTCAGTATCAAATTATATCCATTTTTTTCCATTTAACATAACAAATTGATTTTTAATGATTGCAAAATCTAATAAATGAAATTGGATGTAAAACCATCGTGTCTTCTAAAATCCCTGATGATTTGATTTATGCAGCATTTTTCTTTGTGGATATCGTAGGATTGTCAAACCCCATACTTTCAACGGAAACTCAAAAAACAAAAATTAAAATTTTAAATGAAACAATCCAAGTTTGTAAGACTTTTTTTGAGGGTCCAAAAAATAATATTTTAATTTTACCAACAGGAGATGGCATGCTAATAGGATTCAAATCTGGTTTGGAGGAACCTCTTAAATTGGCAATTGAATTTCATGAAAAATTATCCAAGTATAATAAAGAAGCAACAAGCGTAGAAAAAATTGAAACCAGAATAGGCTGCCATATTGGTCATGTTTTTGTTGTAAATGATGTTTTTGGGAATGTAAACGTGTGGGGGCCTGGTGCTATTCTCGCAAGGAGAATCATGGATATGGGTGATGCAAATCACATATTGTTAAGCGATGAGTTGGTAAATGATTTAGTTGAATTATCAAAAGATTATGAAAAAATTCTTCATCCTTTACAGAATTTTGGAATTAAACATGGGGATAATTTACTAGTGTATTCAGCTTTTGGAGAGGGGTTTGGAAATTCTGTCACCCCTAAAGAAAAGATCAAAATAAAGCCCAAACTTTTAGATGCTGAAAAAAATGCAAATTGTGAAAAAATGGTATTTAACATAATCCTAAAAGATCAAACTGATCTTGTCCGTTTTGAACGATACTATTATTTTTCAAACACATCATCTGAGCCAATATATGAAATCGTAGCAGGGATTGTTACAAATTCTGAAGAAGAATTTCAAATGCATAGTTTGAAAATTTTTGATGAGAGAAATAAAGAACTAGAGATATCTGAAATTTTGGCCTCCACTCCGTATTCAAAAAAAATTGTTATAAAACTAACAAAACCAGTTTTTAATGGGGATTCTGGAAGGCTCTTGAAAATGGTTTATGATGGAAAACTAACAAAAAACAATTTTGAAAACTTTTTTTTAATAGATACCTGTAATTTTGAAATAAACTTAATTCATTTTTCTAATAATACTCTTAATCCAAAGCTGTATTATATTGATAATGAAAATGGAAGTAAAAACACTATCGATCAACCATCCAAAACAACAAAAGGAATGTTTACCACCATTTCATGGGTAAAAACTCAAGGAATCAATATCAAAGATATGATTCGTTTAGAATGGTAGATCATCATTTTCTTAATTCATAATTCGGATTTTTACAATCCCACGATCATTTTAAATTGTTTTTCTTGTGTTATTTGATCAAAATCTTTATCAATTTTTAATTTTGCTTTAAACGTCGAATCTATTTTGCATGTTTTTTCTAAAATCTCTAAGGATTTTTGTTTATTTCCTGCACCTAATTCAGATTTAGCAAATCCATATAGAAATTTTGGATTGGTCTGATTTTTCTCTAAAATAGTCTCAAAACACGAGGAAGATTCATTAAATTTTCCTAACTTGATTAATACCAAACCTTTTTGATACCAATACTCTGGATCTATCTCTTTTTCTTGATACACCAAATCTGAATATTTCACAGCCTCTTCAAATTTATTGACATTTTTCATCTGATCAATTTTACTTGTGTTTCGTAAATGTTGTCTATTGTATTCCTCCGAAGATTTATTGAGATATTCTAGCGATTCTTCATACCTTTTTAATTTATAAAAAATTTTTCCCATAAGAAAAAACGAATCATAACTTTTTTGATTTATTTCAAAATTCTTAACTAGTGCATCTTTTGCTTGTTCATATTCCCCAATCTCGCAACTATGAATTGCTTTTTTGTACCAAAAATCATCTTCTTTTTCTTCTCGTTTTACTTCTTGAGCTTTATCTAACATTTTTATCGCCTCTTCAAATTTTCCAGAGTTTTTCAGTTCTTCTGCTTTTTGTGCCCAATGATCCTTTGGATCCACCATCCATTGTATTAGTATTAAGTTGTTAAAAGCATAACTACAATAATCCTTTTAAAATAACAATATGCGATATAGATTATGAGTCAGGCCACCAAGGATAGTACCCAAACCAAAATTGGCATCAAGGCACTAGTGATTATTGCAGTTTTGGCAATAGGTTATCAAATCTACATTAGTGAATTTGTCGATGAAGAGGAAACTTCTTTTGCTGATTTTTCATATGGGCTTAGCTCACTTGCAGTAGGAATTACAGCATTATTTGTTTACAAACGTTACAAGGGATCCCCAGTTTTTGGAAAAACATATCTTGCTTTGGCAATAGGATTTATTCTTCTATTTGTAGGGGATTCAATTGTCTATAATTATTATTTGTACGTTTTAGATGAGGATCCATACCCTTCAATAGCTGATGCTTTTTTCATAGCCTTTTACTTTTTTATCGGATTCCACCTTGTAAAAAATATAAGATATTTCAAAAAAGATTTGGGTTTTGGTCCAAAAATTGGCGTTCCGGTATTGGCAATAGCTTTTGTTGTAGCATTTGGATTGTATACAATTGAAACTTTAGAGGATGACCCCATGGTATACTATATGGGAATACTTTATGTCGCAGCGTCAGCTGCTATACTTTCACTTGCAATTTTAGGATTAACAGTATTTCGCCATAGCGTACTTGGAATTGCTTGGTTTATGCTAGTGATTGGAATCTTTTTTTATTCCTTTGCAGATGTATGGTATTATTATCTTGAAGAACTTGAAGAATTCACAATAATACATCCAGTAAATACATTATGGCTCGTATCTAACATCTTTATGGTATACGCTTTATACAAACACAAAAAAACTATCTAATAGGCAACAAACTCTGATTCGGGATTGAATTTTTTTCCTTTTAATCGTTCCATTCTTTTTAATACCATTCGTGCAGTTTCTCTTACATATTCGCTTGGATCATCTAATGCTTTTTTCATGGTATCTATTTGATCAAAGGCGTAGATGATACTCAGACATTCAATTGCTTCATGTCTTACTAGGGCACTTTTGTCATGTAATCCGGCTTCTGCCAAGTCTGGAATCTTGTCACGCATGTTTCTTCCTGAAATCTGATAGCATACTTCATGACGTACAACGGCATTATCATCATTTTTTAAAACCCAAGCAAAAAGGTCTGCCACTTTATCAAACAAAGGTCCTTTCAAACCTACTTCTACAGGTATTTCTCCGGCCAACCAGACTGCATCCCATCTAGCCGACTCGTCATCTGAATGTTTAAAAATATCTTCTAATTTTGTGAATCTATCTTCTAAGGATAGCTTTCTAAGCTCATTATCATCTAAAGTCAATTTAGACATTCTTTTAAAATGTTTGAATACCAAGTTATAAAGATTATTTTCATACTGAAAATGTAAATTCAAAAATAATTTGTCGGAATTACTTAGTCAAATCAGTGGTGTTTAATAGAAATTTTAATGAAAAAAGAATTTTTTTGAATGATTATCAGCACAGTCTTGAGAACAAAAATTAAAATTTTTTGGAACATAGTCTTCTTGACAATTTCTGCACTTTGGCATACTATTTTCTTTAGCTTAGTGTCTATTAGAAATTAGTGTGTAATAAGAAATTCATACAAAAAGAAAATTTTTTTTAGCTAAATTGATGTAGATTTGTTATTGTTTTAGAGGCAATTTTATTGGCATTCGACAAAGTTGCAATCCCTAGATAATTCACTTGAATCAAATACTTGTTGCGCTCTTTGTGCCTCAAACTCTAGTATATCTGCAAATCCAGAGTGCAATCTATTGTTTGGATTACCGCTATCCTGGAATCGCTCAAATGAATAGTTTATCTGTTGGAATGAGCCAAAACTGTTCATCTCAAAGATTCTGTTATCATCAGCAGTCCAATATTTGCTATACTTTTCATTTTGTGTAACTTTGACTAGACCTTCATATTTTACAGTTGAGGGAATCATCTTTGTGGGTAAAGGGTTAAGAGAATCGCCCGATATGTCAAAGCCTTCGTTAAGATAAGATGTTTGGTCTCTAAATTTGAAATCAATTGCTTTTATTGCCATTACTTGGTTTTCTAGTGGTTCCAAAAATACTGCAGACATTGATGTAGTGTCACAGTTTTCCTCTAGGTCAGTTTCCAGACATTTTGATTTTTGGTGAGAAATAACTAGACTATCCCGGTCAATTACCTCAGATGATTGATTAATAATAATATCTTGAATTTCTCCGACATTATCATACCATACTTCTACTCTCATTTCTGCTAAATGACCCATACCAACTTCTGGAACACCAAAGAGGAATTCTTGGATTTTAAGGTCTTTATCAGCATACACTGTTGCTGCAAAGGAGTTTACTGCGCCAAGTTCTATAATTTGCTCATCAAATGGTGTGTGTTGGTTATCAGTTATTGTAAAAGAGTTTCCATTAAAGGTAAATCCAGAATCAACAATGATATCTTCACGAGTTTCATGACTCATTCCAAATGTTGGTCGTGTATCCCATGCGTTGGCTCCGCCATCATTATCTGGTTCAGCTACACAAACATCTCCTTCTAATATTTCACCTGGGGGACAGTTTACTGGTGGGTCTGCACATACTCCATCAATTATGATTTGAGGTGATTCACAGACTGGTGGGTCTGCACATACTCCGTCAATTATGATTTGAGGTGATTCACAGACTGGTGGGTCTACTGGTGGGTCTGCA
>Ga0307380_10012297_pt1 | contig 10668 bp, 6 predicted proteins | sample UN3MG_FD_202239 | JGI IMG/M metagenome (GOLD analysis project Ga0307380, IMG submission 202239) | Soil microbial communities from Risofladan, Vaasa, Finland - UN-3 | ecosystem: Environmental > Terrestrial > Soil > Coastal area > Acid sulfate soil | place: Finland: Risofladan, Vaasa | collected... | reverse complement strand
TTCGTCTTCTGCATCGGGATATCCTCGGACGCGAGTGCATCGGCGGGCACAGCTGGGACAGCCCTGGAAGTGGCACTGCCGTATCGGCGTCCGCCGGCCGACTCCGTCTCCTTCGCCACCGTTGCGCGCCCATCGGAGTCCTATGCTGGCAAGATTCAGGGGCATCCCCAGCGCCGGCAGCTCACAACACTGCAGCTCATGGCGGTTTCAGCGCCGAATGACCGCCACAGGAGGCACCATTGAAGCCGAATGTCTTGCGATGGGAAGGACACACGGGTAAGCGCATTCTGAACGGTGCCGAGACGTCAGGTCAGTTCCACGAGCCCTGCCCAGGGCGCTCTACGTCTCCTCGGTGAGCCGTGTCTTCCATGCCTTTGGCAGCGGTCGCTACTGCACGATGCTCAGCGTGTGGATCTCGACGCCGCCAGGTTTGTCGGGGGCACCGTCTCGGATGCGGACGTAGATTGCAGGCAAATCGAGCATCGCCTTGAGTATGTCTATCGGGACTGGGGGCACGCCGCCATGCTCCTCAATGACCTGATCAGTGTGGACGTCTCTCGCCCGCAGAACATCGGCGAACCTCCCGGGTCGACCATGGTCTTCAAGTGCATAGCTGACGAGGAAATCCCCTAGGGTATAGACCAGCAGACTTGCTCCCGCGTATTCCTGCTTCAGGGGAATCCGGTATATCACCTCGGCGGCGCCGTTCACAATCCGAGCTGGCGGCTGCAGTTCGCTGCCTTGATCTCGGTATAGGTACGGCGCTTCGGCCTCATTGCTGTTGGTGCGGAGGTCAAAGGGGTGCCGGGCCCGCTCCTCCCACACCAAGGCATCCACACGCCTGCCTAGACGCGCTAGGTTGGCCCGTTCAGTATCGTCCAACGCGGCCACCTCGATCCGTCGCCAGACGGCCCAAGCCCAGCCAGTGGTGGGGTCGGCCGCGTGAATGGCGACGTAGACGGTCCGCGACGGGCTGTCGATGTAGGGAGTTAAGTCGATCCCATAGTAACCGGGCCGTGAGTCGTAGACCTTGCGCCCGAAGAGCTTGATAGTATTGAGTTCCTCGTGAAACTCACCGGGCCCGCCGCCGGCGTCGCGGGCGACATCCACTGCGAAGTTCCCCCACCCTTCCACGATGAAGTCCGCGCCAGTGACATCCGGGGGAATAGTGAAGCGATAGATCATCTTCTGATGAATCGCGGCAATACGCGCCTGTGATTCGACTCCTCGATCGGCACCGCGATTGAGGTAGATGCATTCCTCTTCGGCCGGGGTCCGCGGCAGGAAGGAAAAAAGGACCCTCCGGGGTGTGCCAGCGTTCTGCACTGTCGTCGCGGCGGATGTGGTCGAGGAAGAGACGATCCCCAGCTCGTGTCTCGCCTGAGCCACGTCCACACCGGCGTAGTACGTGAACGCAGAGACCTCCAGCTTGTCTCCCAGCTTCCTCAAGAGCTCTTTGGCGACGTCTTCGTGGCCACACCGGTAAGCCGCAGCGGCATGGACGGTGTCATAGAAGGTGGTCGGCGCCGGACGGTTCTCGGCTCGGGCGTAGCCATCGAACAGGGCCTGCAGATGCTCATACGTTTCCGGCTTCTCCCAGTAGGTGGGGCTGCCGTCCAGATCATCGGTTATGTTATACACAGCAACCACGAAGTACATAGGCACCGTGGTATCGAAGCGCCCCGTCTGAAGGCACGCCAGACCGAACTGGTACATCTCCTCGTGGCTGCCACTCCAGCGGGGACGCATGAACCACAGCAGCGTCTCGTAGGCCCATTGATGGTCAAGCTGAGCTGCCACACTGCGGTCGAACCAGAGCCTTTCAGTCTCCCCATTCGCACCCCCACCAGCCCCAACCACCGTGATCATCTCGGTTGGGGCGTAAGGCAAGTCGGGGCGCATCTTCCATGCCTCGGTCAGGAGCTTGCGGGCCGCTCGCAGGTGAGCGTCGAATTCCTCCCACCCCTGCTCCGACACCTCCGACCCCCAATTGCTGCCGCGCGCTTGCCAGCCCGCGGCAATATGATACCTGCCCCCAACAACCATCACGGCATAGGGATCGGCCTTCTCGTCCCGCTGCAGGGCCTGGTAGAGATCAAGTTCCCTTCCCTCCAGTATGGCGGCCCAGGACGAGTAGTCCAGCATATCTAGAAAGAGGCCCAGTTCGCTCGGCCGGAAGCTGCCATCGGTCAGAGACTCTCCCAGGTACCGTATGCTGAGATCGAGATAATGCGCCCTGTCCTGGTCCGTCTCTCCAGCGACCTGCTTCAGGACCGCCGCCATCCGGTTCGCCGCATCGGCGGCGCAGATCTTCGGGTACTCGGACTGCCCGAATCCGTCCACTGCCCGCCGCAGCACCGGTTCGGCATCCAGCGGTCGTTGGCTCTCCAGAAGCGCATATCCATAGCAGTAGAGCACCAGAGGGTCATTGCAGCCGCGCTTCATCAGAGTCTGTCCCAGGGAGAGGAACATTGAAGTGGGTGCGGGCAGCCTAGGGTCCGTCCTCCACTCCGCGAAAGTGGCAAGCATGCGGATAGCGTCTTCGTCCCAACTGGGGCCGCGCATCCCCACCTTCCGGTATGCCTCAGGGCCGTTTCTCAGCAGAAACTCGTGGCGGGCGCGAGTGACGTCGCGTTCCGTCTGCGCAGTGTCGGCGGCCGGAATCCGGTGCTGATTCTCTGCAGAGGCAACTGATCGGACGCACAGTGGAATGAGCCCCGCCGCCAACGCCACTCCAACGAACAGAAGCCGTGTCTTCCCCATCGTTTCCCTCTTCTCTCTGATCTCAGCCGGAAACGCTTTCTCTCTGCGGGTAGAGTGTCAGCAAAGCTGAGACAAAACATCCTTGTCGCTAAGCTACACTTCGGGCGTCCCTGACTCCTCTATCAGTTGGTTCTTAACTATCCGTCGGTAATGCTCGCGCCTGGTTACCGGCGTCCGGATCTGAGGCGCTCTTCGGCGAGCAAGGACCTGTTCCCTGCGGCTGAGCGGGACGTCGTCGGGGGCACAGAGTGCAACCGCTTCTAGTACACCGTGTTGTGACTCCCCTCCCGGCGACACATCTCTGCCACCGAGAGGTCCCCTATCAGCCCATGCGCGACCCCGCCAGACGCGCGTCGGCACGCCTTCCCCATCGGAACAGGCGCACTGTGTCTCACTTCTGCCGACGATGTAAGCCGAGGCCGCTCGCGCAGGCCTACCAGTTACTGGTCCTCAGTGGGCTGACAGTCTGACCGGTCGTCCCGTCTGAGCGGACTCGTGCGCCCGCAGCACGACATCCGTTATCCGCACGCAGTCGGCAAAGGGGATGAAGGGATCTGAGTTGGTCTGGATCGCCTGGAGGAAATCGGCGAAGAAGTTGACTGGGGGAGGAAGGGGCACCTCTCTCGGCCCTTCGTCGTGCATGATCGTCGTGACCGTGTCGTCTTTGGCTTCGATGACGCCTCGATTCCCGGCGATCCGAAGACGGTCGTCGCCGTGGGTCGGGGCGGCGGCCGGTCGGCAGTAGTCCAGCCGAAAGGCGGCGGAGGCGCCATTGTCCAGCCGGGCAATAACGCAGGCGTTGTCTTCCAGATCTCCCATGTCGGGATGGCCCACATTGGAGCCGTAGGCCATGACCTCGACGAACTCCCTTCCGGTGGTCCAGCGAAGCAAGTCCATCATGTGAATACCGATGTAGGGGATGATCCCGCTGAAAGTATCCCGGCTCTTCTGCCAGCTCGGGCGCTCTCCCAGCCGGTAGGACTTCTGGCCGCCGCCCTGCGTCACCTCGCCCACGACGCCGGCGGCCATCGCCGCCCGCAGGCCGAGGTATGGGGGCTCACACCGCATGGTGAGCAAGGCCGAACACGTGATACCCGCCTCTGTAACGGCGTTCTCGACACGCTCCAGGCCGGGGAGGTCTATGGCGAGGGGCTTCTCGCAGATGATGTGAATCCCGCGCTGCGCGCACGTGGTAAGGACCTCCGAGCGGTCCCGATCGGTGCCCGCCTCGACCACGATGTCCGGGGTGTGCTTCTCCAACAGCTCTCGGTAATCCAGGTAGGCTTTAGTGGCTGTTGTGGCGCCTGGGAAGCCGTGTATCCGTTTCAGCGCTTCGGAATCGTCATCGGCGACGGCCACGATCTCGACGCCCGGGAGGTCCGGAATCGCATCAAGGATGATGTATTGGTGTCCCTTCAAGCCGATGAATGCCAACGAGACTGCCACTATTACCTCCGTTCCGGCGAAGCCTTGCAGCGCGGCGCCGCGTCAGAGATGCCGGGCGTCGGCGCTTCTCCTCGGTGGCTCGATCCGCACGTCGGTCTTCCGCGGCCGCGAGGGGATCGGCTCCACGATCTTCGCCAACTCAGCCTCGATCTTCTGCATCGTTTCGGGCCGGGGAATGCATTCGAGAACGATCCGCAGGCCGCGGTCCGCGCGGTCGTGCCAATGAATGCCGAACACTATTCCGAGCTGGTCCAAGAGCCGTTCCGTACGGTGCCGTACCCGGCGCGCTTCATGGTCGGGAAGATACGTGCAATCCGTGACAAAGTGGGTGTGAATCCAGATCTCCTCTCGGCGCACGATCTTCATGACGGCATCCACCTGCCTCACGGGACAGATTCGCTTCTCGCCGCCACCCCACCTTCCGGCGGAGGATTCAACTGCCCCGAGATGGAACACAGACCACACAATGAAGCCACCTCCCTCCGATACCGCAGCACAACCATCGCCAAGCCCTGAGCTATCTGCTGCTCCAGGGGGCGGCCGCATCCCGCTGCTCGTCTCCGGCGTGCTCGTCGTTTTGCTCACCGCGTACATGGCGGGCAAGTACCTACATCACGACTTCAAGGATGCGGAGGTGTGGTATGACGCGGGCCGCCGCGTGCTGGGGGGCCGGACGCTGGCGAATCTGCCGCACTATCGCTATCCGCCCACCTTCGCCGTCCTCGTGGCGCCGCTCTGCGCGCTCGGCTTCGCGCCGTTCTACTTCGCCTGGTACTTGATCAACCTTTGGCTGTTCGGCATGTCGGGCGCGCTCGCCCGGGGGATCTGCCTTCCCAGCGCGCCTCACGTCCCGCTCCGATACCGCTGGCTCCCACTGCTGCTCGTGGCGGCATTCGCCATCGACAATCTGATCCTCGGCCAGACCAACATCCTCATCATGGCTCTCGTCTATCTCACCTTCCGCGATGACCTGCGGAACCGCCAGTGGCGGGCGGGCATCCCGCTCGGAGCGGCCATCGCAATCAAGGCATTTCCGGCGCTGCTGCTTGCCTACTTCCTCTTCCGGCTCAGACTCCGGCTCGTCGCCTCCGCGCTCCTCTCGTGTGCTTTCTTTCTCCTGGTCGTGCCGGCCCCGGTGCGAGGGTTTCACCGCAACCTCCGGGAAGTTTCGGATTGGGGGCAGCGGGTGGCGATGCCGTATCTGTCTCGGGGACAGGCGGGGGACTGGGGTCAACACGCCTTGGATTTCGGCAATCAGTCACTGCCTGGGGTGGTGAGGCGGTATCTCACGCGCGTCGATGCGCAGGTGATGGCGCGGGAGTCCGCCCCGATCTACGTCAACGTGGCCGATCTCAGCTCGCGAGAGGTGAACCTCGTCGTGCTGGGCTTGTTCGCAGCCCTGGGTCTCGGGTTCATGGCGGCCTGCGGGCTGCGGCGGCCCCGCTCGCAGGTGGAGCTTGCCGGGGAGTACGCCCTCGCAACGGTGCTGCTGCTGCTCGTGTCGGCGCTCTCGTGGACGTACTTCTTCGTGATGATGCTGCTGCCGGTGGTCGTCGCGCTGCGACTGCTGGAGGGCGGAAAGCCGCTGACGAGGCTCTCGGTGTGGGCTCTGCGAGTGGCCCTCTGGGGGCTGGTGGCGGGGACGATCCTGCTGGCCAGCCACTACGGCCGAGCCCTGGGCAACCTCTGCTGGGCCTCGATTCTCTTCTTCTTCGCTTTGGCGATGGTGCGCCGGGATCTCAGGACTCCATCGCCTGCGACATCCGGTCCATCGGGCGACTAGATGCGGCCCTGCGTCGCGATGGCGACGATGGACCAGATGCCCTGGTTGACGAGGTCCCCGACGATCAAGCCGATGGCGAGAGGCACGGTGGCGCGGTAGAGGCGAAGCCCGCCGTACCGGATCACGAGCGACTTGAACAGCCAGCCGAGGAAGAAGGGCATGTAGTTCCAGTGCATCCCCCAGCAGTTGGCGGCGATGTACCCGATGGGATGGAAGGGCCACCACCAGAAGCGCAGCCGCATCGTCCCGAGGAAAATGGCGAACACGGTACCGGCGACGATGGCGAGGATCCCGTTGACGTCCGGGGGGCTTGGATTCGTCAGGTACTCGAAGATGCGGCCGCCGTCGTTGCGCACCTGCGAGGAAGGCCACCCGTAGGCTCCGCCCATGCCCAGGCCGAAGAACCCGTAGTGATAGCATCCTACCAGCAGTATGAACAGGCCGACGACGAGGGCAAGGAAGAACGCGGCGACGAGTGCGAACGTGAGTCGCCGGCGGTTGATGCCGGCCGAGTCGGCGATCTTGAACGATTCGAGGACGTTGCCCGTGACCACCTCATACGACTCGCCGAACCCGGGAAAGAAGGCCCACCGGGTGGATATCATGGTGACGATCTCGGTCGGCCGGAATGCCCCGCTGCCGGCAATCGAGACGAGCCCGTCCTGGATCTCCAGCGGGAAGGGGAGGAAGCCGATCCCCGTCTCCGCGCGGATGCGCGCCCACATGACGTAGTAGCCCACGATCAGCCCCACAACAACTACGCCGACGATGATGCGGCACCCCGCCAGCCAGCACCAGTAGACCATGAAAGTGAAGGAGAGGATGAGGCCGATGAGGGCGAGGCGATATCCGATGGGCTCGTCCGCGTCGGCCCGCCCCCCGGAGCCGCCGAGTGCGATACGAATCGCGTGGGATATGTGTTTTCGGGCCACCCAGGCGACCCAGATGAACAGCGCCAGGGCGGCCCCCCCGGCCTGGTAGTGTGGCGCCGGGAAGCCGCTTTCGAACCAGTCCTCGGGACGTTGCGGGGTATGACCGGCGGCGATCGCGCCCACCGTGAGAGCCAGCCGCACGATCCAGAAGAACCAGGCGGAGAACGACAGCTCCTTCGGGATCAGGTAAGCGATGGCGATCATCCACGGCCACAGCACGAGGTCGATCTCCCCGAGGCCGGCGAGGGGTCCCACCTGCTGCCACCGCACGATGGGAACTGGCCCCAGCGGAATGGCGGGAACGGTGGGGACCCTCGAGGCGAGGGAGTTCATGAAGTTTACGAGCAGCGAAATCCCGATGCCGAGCCAGAAGACCCATGCCACCTGGATGCGGGCGCCGCGAAATCGGCCGTCCTTTGATTCACCCACCATCTCAAGCGGAATCTGGGCGATGGGGAAGGTGAGGCGCTCGTTGCTGATCCACTGGCGCTGAACCAGCGCCATGGCGCACAGCGTGCAGATGAAGATGGCGGCGAAGAACGACGACCAGGCGCCCAGCGGCACCCACCACTCAGACCACGGGACACTGGCGTTGCCCTGGAAGTAACCTTCTATGGCGGCAGGGCTCATCGGCGCAAACCACGTCGGAACCAGGTAGAGGAAGGTCGACTCCCACAGCGGGTGAATCTGGGCCGCGTAGAAGTAGGCGATGACCTTGGGGACCATCCAGAAGAGGACGCCGTGGCTCAGCAGCGGTCCTCCGACGAGGAGGATCGTGTAGATGGTGAGGAGCTCGCCGCGAGTGAACGCAAATCGCCGAAACACGGGTGTACTGGCCGCCGCCGCCAGAAGAAAGAGCAGCACCACGGGAGCCATTGCCGGAACGCCGGAGGCGAAGGCGTAGACTGTGCGCCAGGCCAGCTCGACGTAGAAGGCGCCGACCGACACGAGTACGAGAAGGATGAATGCGACCAGGACCGCTCTCACCGTCACGCCGTCGCGTTGCCTCTCGGCGGCATGCCTCGTCCCTTTACGACTGGTAGTGTCTGACATGTCCCTCGACTTCTCCGGCTCTGTTTTCCTCAGCCGTATCTGAGTTGACGCACGCCGAAATATCATCAGGTCCCCGGCCGTCCGTGCCCCTGCATGCCAGACGGCTCAGGTGTGCCGGCGGGATTTGGAAGACCATTAATAGCGGGGGAGATTCGAATGTACGGGGTAACGAGGGGTCTATGCGGACCTCGGACACTCCGCCGCGGCGGTGAATTGCCGCCGTGATGGCAGGCGCGAGAGCAACCGATGTCATAGCATTGCCAGAGACTCCGCCGGGTCCCGCGCACAGACGCGGCCCGCCGGTGCCCTCAGGCAGAACCTGCGGCATTCCCGTATACCTCCTCCGAACGGGTTCTTCTACGCTACCATATTCAACGCCTCTTGACCGGGGACTTCTTCTCCTTACAGCATGTGCTGACATGTCGAATCGTCCGAGATGCGGGTATGAGAGCTGCGCTGGAAAGCGACGCGAAAGAACCGCGGGCCCGTTCCGCAGGGCCCGCGGTCGAACGGCTTCTGTACCTGTCGTCAATCGAGCAGGTCGAAAGCTCTCGCCACGTACACCGCCATCTGGTCGCGAGTGACGGTCGCTCCGGGCCGGTATAGACCGTCGGAGTAGCCAGTCACGATCCCGAGATCGGCGAGATACTCGACGTGGAGGTAGCACCACATGGAAGCGGGGACATCACTGAAGCTCGGAGCCTCCGGTGCGTCGAAGGTGGCGAGACCCTCTTCTCCCGTCGGCTCAGCTACCGCCCGAGCGACGAAGGCCGCCATCTGGCCCCGGGTGATCTGCCAGGCAGGGTGATAGTCGCCGTCGCCGTAGCCCTCTGCGATCGACCTCGAGACAATATACTCGACCTCGTCGAAAGCCCAGTGGTCTGTCGGGACATCGCTGAATGTGGCTTCCTCGGGGCCGGCCGGGACGCCTTCGGGTCCCCCGGCAAGCCCTCTCGCCAGGAACACCGCCATGGCGGCACGGGTCACGGCGAGGGCTGGCAGATAGGAGCCGTCCGAGTAGCCATTGACGATGCCGGCATCATGCACGGCCGCTATCGCCTCTGCCGCCCAGTGATCGCAGGGAACGTCCGAGAAAGGACCGGCAGTGCAGGCGAACTCGGCCTTGACGCTGTTGTCTGAGTCCATCGTCAGGGCGATCGGGTTGGCACTTCCGGTTACGTCGCCCGACCATTCCACGAATCTCTCGTCGGCCTCAGCAACAGCTTCCAATGTGACCTGGGCGCCATTGGCGAACAGGCCGGACCACGGCAGGGATCGCTCCACACCGTCGACCGTAACCGCGCCCGAGCCGGACTTGGTGACCGTGAGCTGGAACTGGTCCGGCGCAACGAAGGTCGCGGTGACCGACCGGTCACCATCCATAGCGAAGACAGCGGGGTTACTCTCACCGGACAGGTCGCCTGACCAGCCGCCGAAATCCCAGCCGCTGTCCGGGACGGCCTCCAGCGTCATCTGGGTGCCGAGCGCGAACTCGCCGGCCCAAGGCAGTGAGTGCAGATCACCATTCACCGTCGCTGCCCCGGCGCCGATTGCCGTGATGCTGAGATCGTAATGTATCTCGGCGAACTTCGCAGTGATATCCCAGTCGCCATTCATCGTGACCACGGTCGGGTTCTGGCTGCCAGCGAGGTCGCCCGACCACCGGTTGAAGCGCCAACCTTCGTCGGGGACGGCATGGAGTGTCACATCGCTTCCGCGCGGCAGCTCGCCGGACCAGGGCAGGGAGACTGTCATGCCGTTCACCGTGACCGCGCCTGCGCCGGTCTTCGACAGGGAGAGAATGAAGCTGTCTCTCTCTTTGAAGTTGGCCGTGAGATCCTTGTCATCGTCCATCGTGACGTACAGAACCGAGCCGCTCCAGTTCACATCACCCGACCAGCCGTCGAACTCCCATCCGCTAGCGGGTACGGATTCCAGGGCGACCGAAGTTCCGCTGAGGAAACTGCCGGACCAGGGCAGGGGGCGAAGTGTGCCGTTGACCTTGATCGAGCCGTTGCCGACCTTCGAGAGGTTCAGCACGTGGCCCTCTTGGCTGAAGGTGGCGGTGATGGTATTGGGTGCGTCCATGGTGAGGACCAGGGTAGCGCCGCTCCAGGTTGCGTCACCCGACCAGCCATCGAACTTCCAGCCGCTGTCCGGCACGGCTTCGAGGGTGACCAGACTGCCGCTGAGGAAGCTGCCCGACCACGGGAGGGAACGGAGCGTACCGTCGACCTTGGCAGAGCCGCTGCCGACCTTGGCGAGGCTGAGGGTGTAGCTCTCCTGGCTGAAGGTAACGGTGATGTTCTTCGGGGCGTCCATGGTGAGGACCAGGGTGGCACCACTCCAGGTCGCATCACCGGACCAGCCATCGAACTTCCATCCGCTAGCGGGTACGGATTCCAGGGCGACCGAAGTTCCGCTGAGGAAACTGCCGGACCAGGGCAGGGAGCGGAGCGTCCCGTTGACGTTGGCCGAACCGCTGCCGACCTTGGCGAGGCTGAGGGTGTAGCTCTCCTGGCTGAAGGTGGCGGTGATAGTCTTCGGGGCATTCATCGTCACGGTGAGCTGGCTGCCGCTCCAGGTTGCGTCACCCGACCAGCCATCGAACTTCCAGCCGCTGTCCGGCACGGCTTCGAGGGTGACCAGACTGCCGCTGAGGAAGCTGCCCGACCACGGGAGGGAACGGAG
>Ga0307380_10012291_pt1 | contig 10670 bp, 11 predicted proteins | sample UN3MG_FD_202239 | JGI IMG/M metagenome (GOLD analysis project Ga0307380, IMG submission 202239) | Soil microbial communities from Risofladan, Vaasa, Finland - UN-3 | ecosystem: Environmental > Terrestrial > Soil > Coastal area > Acid sulfate soil | place: Finland: Risofladan, Vaasa | collected... | reverse complement strand
AACTTCCAGGTCGGCGAATTCGATTTCTACTTGCTGTGCAGCACGATGTCGCCCGAGCGGAACCTGTACCCCGATATCACGCACGAGCAATACCGCAAGCAGCTTCGCTTCGTGACGCTGCTGCGCGATTTCGACGACCCGGAGAAGGGCTACGAATTCGGCCGGACGTTCATGCGCGAGAGCTGGGACGATGCCAAAGCCCTCAACCGTCTCGCCTGGGCTACGCTCACCGAGGACGGCATCAAGACGCGCGACCTGGCGTTCGCTATGAAGGCGGTGCAGCGCGCCAGCGAGCTTACCGGGTCGAAGGATGCCGATGTGCTCAACACGCTCGCGCGGGTGTACTACGAGAAGGGCGAACTGGAGGCCGCTCTCAAGTGGCAGCGACAGGCGGCTGAGCACCTGGAAGGTGCCGACCCGCAGGTCACCGGGCAGGTGCGGAGCGCGCTGGAGCGCTACGAAGCCCAGGTCAAGAAGAGCCAAGAGTGACGCGACGCCGTCACATGGGGGACGGCAGACGCGCGGCCAGCCTCAGCCAGTTACTCAGGAGCCGTCGCTGAGCTCGACGGTGATCCGACACAGGTCTTGGACCCAGTAATTGGCCGTCAGCTTTGGGGGGATTAACCGCAGCGTGCCGGCCGCGTCGAGATCGGTCAGCCAGCGGCCTTCACCGTCTTGCAGTGCTACAATCGTGGATTCCAGATCCTCACGCGTGCAGGTCATTTGGTAGCCGTCCGTCGCCTCCAGCGTAAGTGTCATGGGGCCCGGCTTGATTCGCGCCTCCGCTAGCAGCAACTCCAATGTCGGCCCGCGCCAACTGGTCACTTGGCTCGCGGCCGTCCTCCTGCGCATGACCACGTTGTCGAGTCGCGTGAACGGCATAACGCGCAATTGCTCCAACGTGAAGACGGTCGGCCGTTCCAGGCCGGAGCCCGCCAATTCGATCGTGAGCCCTTCGGGCCGTACTGCCGGTGGAGGATCCACCTTGCCTTCGCGACTTCCCGGCGCGACAGCCTTGCCTGTTTGTGCGCAGCCACAGAGGATCAAAAAGCACGCGCTCGCGATCCCGTATACTGTCTGTAATCGAGTGCTCATGTCTTCTATCTCTCATGCGCACTTGCGGAGCGGGCAGAATAGTGGGTGACGCCCGCTGTGTGAATCTGAAGTACCGACCGGCATTATCCTCCCGTCGGACGGGCCACCGTCAACGGTTGAAGCCGACGCACGCGGCGATTTCATCCGCGTCCGTGGGTAAGTCCTCTGAGAGGACTTCGGGGCCACCGGTATCACGAACGCAGATCGTATCCTCGAGGCGAATGCCGCCAATATGGTCTTTCAGCAGCGCGTCCACCTTCGGGCGGTTCACCACCTCGGCCAGCGGCTTGACCAGATCGTCCCGCGCCCAGATGGCCGGCACCAGGTAGATTCCTGGCTCGATGGTCACGGCCATTCCCGGTTGGAGGTCGCGGTCGAGTCGCAGCGACTTGTTGCCGAATTCGGGCCGACGCGCACGCCCCGGGGCGTAGCCGGCCAGGTCGCCGAAGTCCTCCATGTCGTGCGCGTCCAGACCGATCAGATGCCCGACGCCGTGCGGATAAAACAGCGCGTGCGCGGTGCGGGCGACCAGCTCGGCCGGGTCGCCGCGGAGCAGCTCGGCTTCGACCAGTCCTTCACAGATCACGCGTGCCGACAAATCGTGCACGTCGCGATAGCGCTTGCCGGGCGCGCAGGCTGCCGTCGCTTCCCTCAACGCCCGCAGCGTCGTGTCGTAGAGGTGCCGCTGGATCGGCGTCCACTTGCCGCTGACCGGCCAGGTGCGGGTGATGTCGCTGGCGTACCCGCCGGGTTCTTCCGGGCCGGCGTCACATAGCAGCAACGCCCCGTTGGGCATTAGGTTGGGATGCCCGTGCCCGTGGAGCACCTCGCCGCGGACGGTGATGATCGGGTTGAACGACGGCTCGCACCCGTTGGCGACCAGCACGGCCACGAACGCGGCGGCCAGGTCGGCTTCCCGCTGGCCCCGCCCCGTCGCCGCCAAAGCGGCTCGGTGGCCTTCCATGCAAATCTCGGCTGCCCGCCGCATTGCCGCCAGCTCGTGCTCGTCCTTGATCAGCCGCTGGTGGATGATCGCCAACAGCTCGTGGTCGTCGGCTTTGGCCAGTCCGAGTTGCGCGGCCCACGCCAGTGTGTCCGGATAGGGCGGGACGACCGAGGCCGCTTGGCGCCCGGCGAGCAGTGCTCCGAGCCGATCTGAATCCGCCACCCCGTCCCGCCGCAAACCCGCCGCCTCGCCTAGGGCTTCATCTGACGGCACCTCGCCGAACCACAGGGCATCGTCCGGCCCGATCGGTGGCCGTAACAGCGTGCATCCGTTGTCACCGTCGCCGCGTGGTTCGATGAGCAGGGCCGCGTTTTCCAGAGGCGGCCCGCCGAAGTAGAGATACGAGCTCCCCGCCCGAAACGGGTGCGGGTTCGTGGGGTAGTTCCGGGCCGGCGCGTGCCCGGCGAATATCACCAGGGGCCGTCTGATCGCCGCCGCCAACCGTGCCCGCCGCTGCCGATACACGTTCGGCGGTGCGGTCATTTCGATTGCGGGTTCGTTGGTCATATGGCTCACTCCTAGTTGTAGACCGCATAGCATAACGGCATTCTGAGGCGTGGCACGGCCGAATCGGCAGCCCGGATCAGAGCCGCTTCCTACTGAGCGCCGATCGAGTAGACTATTAGGCGGGGTTGACGCCGTTGTCATCGGCGCCGGATTCAACAGGAGTATCACCCATGCGTATGTCGCGTATCATTGTCCGCCCGAGCATGTTATTGGCTGTCGGGATCGCCTTGTTGCAGCTGCCCGCGGGCGCTTCAGCTCAGCAGCCCCCGGGAGACAAACCGGCGGCCCAACCGCAGGCTGCCAAGCCGGCGATCTACGATACCACCGCCGACGCGAAGACGCAGATCGCCGCCGCGTTGGCCAAGGCCAAGCGCGAGAACCAGCGTGTGCTGGTGATGTTCGGTGGGAACTGGTGCGGCTGGTGCCACAAGCTGCACGAGCTGTTCAAGAAGGAGAGGACGATTGGCAAGGCCCTGCTGTATGAGTACCAGCTCGTGCTGGTGGACATCGGGAAGTTTGACAAGCACATGGAGGTCGCATCGGGTTATGGCGCCGACCTGGGGAAAGCCGGTGTGCCGTTTCTGACCGTGCTCGACGCGGACGGAAAGGTGCTCGCCAATCAGGAAACCGGGGTTTTGGAGGCCGGCGATCGACACGACCCGAAGCGCGTATTCGCGTTTCTGAAGAAGTGGCGGGCCGAGCCGCTGGACGCAGAGAAGCTGCTGTCGGCCGCGTTGGCCAGGGCCGGCGCCGAGGAGAAGTCAGTCTTCCTGCATCTGGGTGCTCCGTGGTGCTCGTGGTGCCGCCGGCTCGAGGGTTTCACGGCGCGCCAGGAGATCGCCACAATCCTCGAGCAGGACTTCGTCGATCTCAAGATCGACGTCGATCGGATGACGCACGGAAGGCAGGTCGCCCAGCGGATCCGCGGCTCGGACAAAGGCGGCATCCCCTGGTTCGCCATCCTGGACGGCCAGGCCAAGGTGCTCGCGACCTCCGATGGCCCGAAGGGCAATGTCGGTTTCCCCGTGCAGCCCCACGAAATCCGCCATTTCATCGGTGCGCTGAAAAAGACCGCTCGCAGGATTTCCGCCGAACAGCTCGACGCAATCGAGAAGGCCTTGGAGGAATCCGCGGCGAAGCTCAAGGGTCCAACCCGCCCCGGTGACTGATGGGTTCCCGTCCGCCTAGAAGCGGGGCGCCGCGCTACAGCCCGAGCTTGATCGCCGCGCCGCAGGTCGTGAGCGCGAGCCCCGCGATCGCGTGTGAATAGCGCGCGAGGCCGGTCACCCGCAGTTTCATCAACCCGACGTATACCGACACGACGATGGCCGTCATCGTGCCGATCGTAAACACACCAAACACCAGCGCGACCAGCACGATGCCCGCTACGTTCAACTTGGCGGCTGGGTACATCAGGATTGGGATCAGAGGTTCACACGGGCCGAAAACGAAGATGGTGAACAAGATCCAGGGCGTCATACTCCCGGCTTGTTCTTCATCGCGTGAGGCGGGCGCGTATTGGAGCGTGTGCACATGCGTATGTTCATCTGTGTGGGCATGTTTGTGCGCGTGGACGTCGCCGTCGGCGTGCACGTGCCGGTGCGTATGCGGCTGGTTGCGGATCGCCCGGCGGATCCCCCAGACCATGTATGCCAACCCGAAGCCCAGCAGGAGCCAGCCGGCCAGCCCCCCACGCGTGCCCTCAAAGGCCTCAAGGCCACTGACGGCCCACCCAAGCGCAATCCCGAGGGCGCCCAGCACAACTGAGCTGAGAACATGGCCCACGCCGCAAACGAGCGTAATGAGGATCGTTTTCGTCAGCGACCAGTGTCCAACGCGGGACATGGCGATGAAGGGGATGTAGTGGTCCGGACCAGTGATGGTATGCACGACGCCGATCGTCGCGGCGGTGATGAGCAGGACCCCCAACGTCGCTTCTTCCATTGCGTCAGGCTCCGACCGGGTGCAACCCCTTGTTCAGCGACTTCGCTTGCCTTCCTCGTCCATCGTACCGGAATCGTCGCTCCATGCGAATCCGAAGCGGAGCGCAACGACAATCTTCCTCGCCTAGGCTAACTGCTCAAGCAACGTCTTCACGCGGGCAGGGTCAACGGGATGCGTCACCACGCCGTCGCACTTCAGGGCGGTGCCGACGATAAACCCGTCGGCGTGTGGCACGTAGGCGTCGATTGTCTGCGCGGTGACGCCGCTGCCGACAAATACCGGCGTGTCGCCGGCCGCGGTCTTGGCCCGGCGAACCTCCTGCACGTCTGTCGCCTGCCCCGTGCCGCTGCCGGAGACGATAACCGCGTCCGCGCCGCCGCGCTCAATGGTCTCGGCCACCTCGCCTTCGATGGGCCGCCGTGGTCCGAGCGGGGCGGAGTGCTTGACGTTGACGTCGGCCAAGATCTTCACCCGCTCGGCCCCGAGCAGCGCGCGGTCGCGCAGCAACTCGTGGGCGATGCCCGGGATGATCCCCTGATCCGTGACGCGGGCACCGCACAGGACATTGACGCGAATGAAGTCCGCCCCGGCCGCCTGGGCGATCGCCAGGGCGCTGCGGCCGTCGTTGCGCAACACGTTCACGCCGAGCGGCACGTCAAACCGCTGATGAACCTCGATGGCCAGCCTGGTCAGGTGAGCCACGACTTCGGCGGACACGCGTTGGGGGTGGAACGGGGCGTCGCCGAAGTTCTCGAGAATCAACCCGTGCACGCCGCCCTCAACCAACGCCTCCGCGTCGCATAGCACGCGTTCGAGCACGGCTTCCATCTCACCGCCGAACCGCGGCGACCCCGGCAGCGGCAGCAGGTGCAGCATGCCGATCAGCGGCTTCGGAATGGACGACCAAGCCGACAGTAGTGGCGTTGCCATGCCCGCAAGTTACCCGAACCGGCGGGGACGCGGTACCGGTGACCTGCGAGGCGAGGCGGGTTGTGGACGCCGGGGGGACGTTTGCCGGCCGGATCGCTGCGATTTCTGATTGACACTGGCCTGACTGGAACGTAGTTTGCCGGGTTTCTCTTTCCGGCACGCTCGCCCCGCTTGGGCCGAGAAACGTGCCAGAGGAAACGCGATGAGCATTAGCCTAATTGCCAAATCCATCGGTGAATCAGCCACGCTGAGGCTGAACGAGATCGCGGCCATCCTGCGCGAGAAGGGGGACCCCGTGATCCACCTGGGCGGCGGCGAGCCGAAGAGTAAGGCCCCATCCGATGCCTTGGTTACCGCGGCCGGCAAGCTGAACACCGGCGAGATCCGCTACACCCCCCCGGACGGCATCCCCGCGCTCAAACAGGCCATTATCCGCTACACCGAAGAGTTCTACGACCGGGTGGTGGAGCCGGAGAACGTGATGGCTTCCGGCGGGGCCAAGCAGGCGGTCATGGTCGCGTTGCAGGCCATCCTGAATCCCCAGGAGGAGGTCATCTTTCCTGCCCCCTACTGGGTCAGCTATCCTGAGATGGCCAAGCTGTGTGGGGCGATCCCGGTGCCGGTTCTGCCCGAAGACGGCACTTTCTACCCGCGCTTGCAGGACATCGAAGAACGGGTCGGCTCCTACACCAAGGCCGTCATCATCAACAGCCCCAACAACCCATCCGGGGCGATGTACTCCGAACAGTTCATCGCCGACATCGTCGGGTTCTGTGAGAAGCGCGACCTCTACCTGATCGTGGATGACATCTACCACCGGCTGATCTTCGACGGCCGCCGGCCGATCAACTGCTACGACTACGCCAAGGACAAGACCGAGAACTCGAAGCTGATCGTGGTCAACGGCGTCTCCAAGCAATACGCCATGACCGGCTTCCGCATCGGCTGGGCGGTGGCGAACAAGAAGCTCATCGAGGTCATGACCAACATTCAGGGGCACCAGACCTCGGGCCCGTCGGCGCTGCTGCAATGGGCGGCGGTCGGCGCGCTGAACGGCATCCAGTCCAGCGTCGAGAGCCTGCGCCTGACGCTCGAGAACAACCGCAACGTGCTGATCGACCACCTGAACTCCTTCGACGGCGTCCATGTGACCAAGCCGGACGGCACGTTCTATTGCTTCGCCGACTTTCGCAATTACGGCAAGGATTCGACCAAGCTGGCCAACTTCCTGCTGAACAAGGTGCAGGTCGTCACCGTGCCGGGCGTGGAGTTCGGCCTGGAGGGCTACCTGCGGATCAGTTTCTGCGGTTCGATCAAGGACATCACCGAGGGCGTTGAGCGGATGAAGTGGGCGCTCGATTTGAACTCGCCCAACGAAATATATATCGGTGAACGCAAGCTCGTGAGGGATTGGACGTGAGGGAGTTTTCAGTTTTCAGGTTGCAGCTTCGCCGTCGCAATGCGGTTCCGTCCGGCGGCCCCCGACGCGAGACTCGAGAGCTGGAGACTGAAAACTGAGCACTGAAAACTGAGCACTGAAAACTGAGCACTGAAAACTGAACACCGAAAACTCGCTACGGAGTAGCGCGATGAAATACCTCGAATTCGACACCCCGGCCAGCAAGCAGGCCACCGAGCTGGCCAGCGACTTCGGGCTGGAGCACCACGGGCTTGTCCATCTGGAACGCGTGTTCTGGAACCTGCCCGAGCCGGCCCTCTACGAGGAAGCCGTCTTCCGCAACGAGGGCCACGTGTCCTACGGGGGTCCGTTCCTGGTCCATACGGGCCAGCACACCGCCCGGGCGGCCGCGGACAAGTTCGTGGTCCGTGAGGACACCACCGCGGACAAGATCTGGTGGGGTGAATACAACCGCCCCTTCAGCGGCGAGAAGTTCAACGCGCTGCTTGGCCGGCTGCGGGCTTTCCTGCATGATGAGGAACTCTTCGTTCAGGACTGCTACGTCGGGGCCGACCCGAATTACCGCATGCCCATCCGCATCATTACCGACAAGGCCTGGCAGAGCCTGTTCTCCCGCAACATGTTCATCACCATCGACAACCGCGATGAGCTCAGGCGGCATGTGCCCGAGTTCACCATCATTGCCGCCCCCTCGTTCCAGTGCGACCCGAAGGTCGATGGCACCCGCACCGAGACGGCCATCATCCTCAACTTCGCCCAGCGGTTGGGGATCATCTGCAACTCCAGCTACGGCGGCGAGATCAAGAAGAGCATCTTCACCGTGCTGAACTTCCTGCTGCCGCTGGAAGGCGTGCTGGCAATGCACTGCTCGGCCAACGTCGGGGCCGATGGCGACGTGGCCCTGTTCTTCGGCCTGTCCGGAACCGGCAAGACCACGCTCTCGGCTGATCCGAAACGCCGGCTCATCGGCGACGACGAGCACGGCTGGAGCGACGAGGGCGTGTTCAACTTCGAAGGCGGCTGCTATGCCAAGGTGATCCGTCTGTCCGCCGAGCACGAGCCGCAGATCTACGCCTGCACGCGGCGCTTCGGCACGATCCTCGAGAATGTCGTCTACGACCCGACCTCGCGCCGCATCGATCTGGACGACGACATCATCACCGAGAACACCCGGTGCTCATATCCGCTGGAGTTCATTCCCAATGTGATTCCTGAGCGGATGGTACGCACGCACCCCAAGAACGTGATTTTCCTCACCTGCGACGCGCAGGGCGTCATGCCGCCGATCGCCCGCCTGACGCCCAACCAGGCCATGTACCACTTCATCAGCGGCTACACGTCGAAGATCGCCGGTACGGAAATCGGCCTGGGCATCGAGCCGGAGATCACCTTCAGCGCGTGCTTCGGCGCCCCGTTCATGGTCCACCACCCCTTCCACTACGCGAACCTGCTCAAGGGCAAGATGCTCAAGCACGGGGCTCAGTGCTGGCTGGTCAACACCGGCTGGGTGGGCGGGAAGTTCGGCGTGGGCCGACGCATCAGCATCCGCCACACGCGGAACCTGCTCAACGCCGCACTGGAGGGCAAGCTCCAGGACGTCGAGTACCGCCAGGACAAGCTCTTTGTCTTCGACGTGCCGACCGCCTGCCCCGACGTGCCGCCGGACGTGCTCGACCCGGCCAACAGTTGGGGCAACAAGGACGAGTACTGGAAGAAGTACGACGCGATGGCGGCCCGCTACATCGAGAACTTCAAGCTCTTCAAGAGCGGCTGCCCGGACGAGGTGCTCGCCGCCGGGCCGAAACGCCTGTAGCTCCTAGCAGGCGTGGCACGCGGCAGCGGTTAGAATGTTGGCGTGCCAGTAGTCCGCTGCATGGTCGCCATGAACGACATCCAGGAGCTCGCCAACCGGATCGCACGCGAGTTTCATCCGCAACGGATTATTCTGTTCGGCTCACACGCGTTCGGAAGTCCCAAGCCGGATTCGGACGTGGATCTGATGGTCGTCGCGCCGTATCGGGGCAAGAGCTGGGAGATGGCCACGCGGATCCGCGGGCGGGTCGAGCCGACATTTCCACTGGATCTGCTCGTGCGCTCGCCCGAGCAAGTCAACGAGCGCGTGGCCTTGGGCGATCCGTTTTTGACCGAGGTGGTGCAGTGCGGGAAGGTGCTATATGAGGCCGATCACGAGTGAGTGGGTCGCGAAGGCAGAAGCGGACCTCGTGACGGCAGAACGCGAGCTGCGCGCCGAGCAGTCTCCCAACTACGATGCGGCCCGCGCCGTCGCTACGGCTCGTGAGGTCCGCGACCTTGCACGCGCCAGTTTGGGGATCGCGCCGTAACGACGGGTGTTTACCGCCGGGGCGAAGCGCTGGTAGCCTGTCTTGCAGGCGGTCTTGTGCGGCATGGGCTCTTGGCCTGTGGCTGCCGCTGCGCTGTAAAAGGGAGCCACGTCAGTGTCGCGCGGCCTCTTAGCCAAAGTCAGCCGCCTGCTGAGTCGGCCTCTGTTCGGAACGTTCGTCGTTCCGAAGGACGCGCGGGTTGATCCGACGCTGTTCTCTGAGGAAGACTTCCCGGTCTTTTGCCCGAAATGTCGCTACTCACTGCGCGGTCTACGAGACGGCTTGTGTCCGGAGTGCGGCCAGCCGTTCGAGCGCGGCGTGCTGCTCGTTCGGCAGTACGTCTTCGAATGGGGAGAGCCCCTGTGGAGACGTACCCGCCTCGGCAGAGTCAGCCGCTGGTGTGTCATCGGGGGGCTCATATGCGTGTCTATCCTGTTCCTCGCGTTTCTCGGCATCTGTCTGGCATCCTTGCTCATCCTGGCCACACGAGGCTTCCCGCCCCCCCAGGAGGAGGCTCTGCACGAGCAGACGTTCCGCTTCGTGTGGGCTTGCATGCCGTTCCCATTTGTAGCTCTGTTGCTAGGGGGTGTGCTCTACGGATTCTGTCTGCGGCGTCATGCCGGGCAGCGCCGGGCGGTCATTGCCGCCATCCGGGCGGCCGCGAACGCCGCTGAACACCGTTCGAGCCCGTGAGGGTGGGGTAAGTGTGGCCGGGCTGCGTTGGACGCCGGCTGGACGGGTACGCTCCGTCTGCGATTGGTGCGATCTGCCACTTGCGCCGCCCGACTCCGAGGCTGCTGCCAGCCCGGGCGAGTTCTGGTATGCTGCCGGCGTGGAAGCAACGACGCCTCATGTGATCATCGCCGGTTTCGGCCCCGGCGGCCGGTTCGTGGCCGAATGTCTGAATAAGGCCGACATCCCTTTCGTGTTGGTGGAGAAAAACCCGGAGACGGTCCGCACGCAGGCGGCCCTCGGCATCCAGGTCGTTCAAGGCGATATCACGGACGCCGACGTATTGCGACGGGCCGGGATCGAAACAGCCAGCGTGCTGGCGTTGGCTATCCCCGACGAGCAGGCGGCTATCCGAGCGGCGGCGGCCGCCCACTCAATCCGGCCGGAAGTGCACATCATCGCAGCCACGCGCTACACCTCCACGGGCTTCAAGGCCCTTCAGGCCGGAGCCGACGACGTGATCGTTGCCGAGCAGGCCGTGGCCCGCGAATTCCGCGAGCGGATCAGGGCGTTCATGGCCCGCAAGTCGCTCGGCTTGAACAAGTAGCGAAAGCGCGCGTGCCGTGCGTCTTCCCGATCGCCTACCAGACAGGGCGCAGGGCTTCACCGGTCAGTGACGGTCACACACCCCGCCGCCTTCGATTCGCGGTAGGCGCCCTTCGGCGTACTGTTGTGCGGCCCGGTCCACGCTGGG
>Ga0307380_10012290_pt1 | contig 10670 bp, 13 predicted proteins | sample UN3MG_FD_202239 | JGI IMG/M metagenome (GOLD analysis project Ga0307380, IMG submission 202239) | Soil microbial communities from Risofladan, Vaasa, Finland - UN-3 | ecosystem: Environmental > Terrestrial > Soil > Coastal area > Acid sulfate soil | place: Finland: Risofladan, Vaasa | collected... | reverse complement strand
CGCTGACGCGGGGAGCGTGCTGCTTGGCGGTACGCAGAAACCACAAAAGAAACGGCCAAAACAGCCCCAGCATCGGGACGTCTTGGCCCTTGACGAACGGCGGCCTTTCATGAATAGCCACTTCCGTCAGTATTCGATATGAACCCAACGGAGAAGGCTTTCAATTTGCCCTCCTCCCCGCACTTCTCCCTGAAGCTGAAATAGGCCCACTCCTGAATGGAGTGCGCCGCCCGGGCATCATAGATCGGAAAAGTTTCCGGATAAAGAAAGTAGAGAAACTTCGTAAGCAGCGAGTAGTCACGCTTTCTGCCTTTCGCTCTGAGGCCGGTGAGTATCGCCGGAACGACCGCGGATATCAAATCGGCAGATGTCAGGTCTCCCGTGTCTGCCAGAAGCGTCGGCGGGTCAGAATCCAACCAGTTCCGCCTATCGAGTTCCTCCAGAAGAGTTCCGATGAACAAGTCGGCATTCCTTAGAGTACTGGCCTTTCGCAGGTTTTCATGCGGCGCGGGTGGCGGCGGAGAAGAGCGTTGCGAGGGTGCCGGCAATTTCGCGTGAGCCTTTGCGCCGGGGGCCTGACGCGAAAATGGTTTGCATCACCGCCTCCTCACGGACGGCCGCCAGTTTCGCCGCGAACGGCCGGGCCGATAGGTTCCGCCGGAACGTCCGCGTCCACACCTCCACCCACGTGATCATCGCTAGCGCCAGCGCCGCATGACGCACGACCGACCGCTCCTTCCTCACCTCCGCCGAATCCAGTCCCACCTGGTTCTTCGCCACCGAGAACATTTGCTCAATCGTCCAGCGCCGCGAGAAGGCCTCGACCACCTGGACCGCCCCGAGCGTCAGGTCCGTCGTCACCAGGTACGCCACACGCCTGGGCCGCTTCGGGTCGCGGGCGATCACCACCTTCACCGCGCAGGCCAGCGGCGGCCACCAGGCGACCACCTCCCGCAGCCGCAACGTCACCGTCTTGCCGTAGATGGCGACCGCCAGAGTTTTGAACTTCGACCGTTGCCGCGCCAGTTTCGAGAGCCTCGGCAGCCAGGGGCCGTGCCGGGGCTTGCGCCCGCGTTTGCCCTTCGGTTGTCTTCGCGGCTCCGGCTCCCGGAGGCGGGCGTCGGCGCGGAGCCGGCTGACCACCTCGATGGCCAGTTTCCGCGCCGGTCCTACCAGCGACCCGTTCGCGTACGCCCCGTCGGCCAGAAGCAAGATCGGCCCGGAAAACCAACGTCGAACGAGCGCGAGCGCATCCACAGCCCTCTCGTGCCGCGTCCGGAACTCTCGCCGCGGACAGGTCTTCTTCGGCCGGTAGAGCGCCACACAGAACGGCAAGGCCACCCAGGCCCGCGTCCCCACCTGCACCACCACCGCCAGCACCACCCAGTTGTGGCCCCAGATGTACCCCGCGCGCGGCCGCGCCGTGTGGTCGAAGTGAAACGCGGTCCCGAAGATGCCACGCCCCCACTTCGGCGAGAGCGTGTCGTCCAAGACGAGCGTGAGCGACGCGGCCGGAAACGTCGCCACAATCAGGTCGAAGAGGCACTTGAAGAAAATCTGCATCCGCCACTTGCCGTCCGAGAGGAACCGGTAGTACCCCGACTCGCTCCGGCGATGCGTCGCCAACTCCGCCAGCCGCCGGACGCACCGCTGGCCGGCGCACAGGAGCCACGGCACGGCGCAGGCGGCCAGGTACGGCCACGACCTTTTGGAGAAGGCGATTCTCGCGCTCAAGACCACGCCCAGAAACGACGATGAGAGATGGTAGCGTTTCACGGCCCGGCCTCCGATGCGAGGCGCTTCGCAACGCCCTCATCGGCATGTCGGGCCATTCTTCATTCATCGCCTTGCACTCCACCTCAACCCACGCTACAATCAAAACCTGCGAAAGGCCAGATTGACAAACATAACATCAACCAGATCCCGACCTTTCTGGAGGCGCTTCGCGGCGATCAGTTTGTGGAAAAGATGTTTCTTATCTTCAACCCAATCACTCCTCCTCGCGGCTTCTCCCACCACTGCTCACGATTCTCAATGTCGACCGAGGAACAGGTAGAGTGGATGGAAAGACTGTACGCCCATGCTTGGCATCTTGGTTTTCCACGCTCAAAGGTCTTCGAGCAGCGAGACGCCTTGTGCATGGCAACTCTTTCCAACTCGTTTGTTGTGAGCCCATCGGGTGCGGTGTATAAGTGTGGTGCGCTAGTGGGTCAGGAGGCGTTCCAGGTGGGACACGTCAGTAAGCCCGGACTGTCGCCAAGGTACAATGAACTCATGGCGGTGAGGCCTTGGCTTCTTTGCCCAGAGTGCCAGTACCTTCCGCTCTGTGGTGGGGTGATGTCGGTACATGGCGCTGACTCATGGAAACGCATATGATGCCAGGTTCTGCGACGAACCCTATTTCACGAAATTCGTTCCCAGTATGCTGCGGCTCTACTACGAAGAGGAATTGACTTCGTTCGAGGGGGATCCGCGCAATCGTGTGAAAGAGGATCTTGGGCCACAAGGCTAGCCGGCTTTCCCCATGTTTCATTCCAGTCACGCCTGTTGTCTCAACATGCTCCTTACGCAACTTCACGGCCCATACGATTCAGTTACCCTGAACCTCCGCTGCCGTCGGGACAGTTCCCTTCGCTTAACGAACTGCTCCTCTAGGCACTACTACGACTCACTGTAGTAGTCCGCTCGGTCCCAGTTCGAGTGGTAGTGGCAGGACCTGCACTGCGGAGGTGACGTGTAATCACGGCTGTGCTGACAGAGACGAACTGATGGAGCATGAGCGATAGTTCATCCGAAAACGCTCGGTGAGGCTGAACACCCGCATCAGAGGGCTGACCGCAATCTGGGCCGGCACCGATGGCTATTTCTTACGCACGGTCATTCCAACAGTTTAACATTACCTTTTTGCGCGGTGGGTCAGGAGACCCAGTTACTAAAACCAGGCACTCCACGGCCAGCAGGTGCTCAGAGGTATCTGTACGCCCGCACGGCATGCAGGGGGTCGTCTAGTTCGTTTCTCTGCTGCGCCCACTCCATGCAAGTGGTCTGAAGCCATGACTCATATCCCCCGGCCGCTGCCAAGAATGCAGCACGCTCCGCAGGCGGCATGGCCATGACGTGCTGTGCTGCTCCCCGGACAGTTGGCGCGCCGAGCGTCGCCTTGCACCCTTCGCAGACCATGGTCCCCTGATAGGCCCGAGTTACTGCGGCAGGTAGGAAGGCCAGGAGTGAACGTAAGCACTTTCCCATACGCTCAGGTGCCTTGGAGGTCCGGAAAGGCTTGGTTTGTTCCAGGATCTCAATCATCAGGGCTGTGGCTTGGCAGGGGACGCCTCCTGCCTCGCTTCGGGCCAGCCGCCTTGCCTGGACTTCCAGGGCGGCGGCGACAGGTGGCTCTGAACGGGACGTCGAGTGCGTCACGCCAATCCGAGCTCGGTAGCCCTGCCGTGTGCGGCGGATCGTGATCACAGGCAGAACATACAGGCTTCCCAGCGTGAGGACACCGAGCATGGTGGGGATTGTACCGATGAGTTGCTCCCGGCGTTCGGCCGCCGCCCTCAGACCGCCATCGAGGAACATCAGCATGTCGCCAACCGCTCGGTGGGTGTCGATCGGTAGCGTCACCAGGAAGGAATCTCGGGCCCGGGGCAAGCGTTGGCAACACTCTGCCAACTCGCGGTGCAGCTGTAGGAACAAGTCATACCGCTCGATCCACGGCTTTGGTGTCCTGCACTTGGCGAGCAGCTTAAGGACATAGGCAGCCTGGTTCCTGGCAAACGGGACAATATGGAGCATGAGCAGGACGATGGCATGGAGTGCCTCGCCTACGCGCTCGTAGCCATCTCCGGGAGGATGTCGCGCCAGTTTCCGGGCCAACCGGAGGTATCCCAAGGCCAGGGCGCGGTATTCTTTGGGGATAAGCAAGAGCGACTCTTCCGTCGGCAACTGACCGGCGTGCAAGGGCATCAAGACCGCCAGCACCGACTCCGCGATGTCTCTGAATTCCCTGGCTGAGGGTCGAAACTCAATGCCCATGAGATGGTTACGCAACGGATGGAGCATGGCCGGCTGCAACCCAACCGAGCCCGCATGGCCGAGTTCGTGTGCCAGGAGCGCCGCCATTTCGCCGGCGTCGGCGCTCTCAAGAGCCCAGATCTGGTTCAGGGCCGGCAGGAAGACGGCATCCGCGTCTTCCCCCTTGCTGGTTAGGGTATAGCCGTCTTGGGCAAGCCTTCCCATGAAGACCTTCACGGAGGTCGCGGGCCGGTCATATCGTTTGGGTGTTTCCAGAGGTCGCCACAGAAAAGGCTGTCCCACCCCAGCGACGGCGCATACGGGCTTCGGCCAGCCAGTCCGCCGCCTCATTAGGTCAAGGCCTGAGGATACCAGCCACGCCTCGTACTGCTCCATCTTGCTGGCGAGAGCCAGGCGAGCCTTGTCAGGGGAGGAAAGAATCGCCGCCCCCGCCTTCACGATTGCCAGATCCTTGAGCGTAATTCTGCAGTAAGGGCAAGCACACGACTTGGCGTTCCAGAGTTTGGCAAGGTGGCGTTTGATGAGCCGAGGAAGCATCTGGAGAGTGAACGCCAGTGTGAGCGCTGGATGATGCTGTTGGCTTGACTGGAAGAACTCCTTTAAGCCCTGCACGTATTCTCGATAGAAACGCTCCGCGGCGCAGGGGGCCCGCGAAGCCCTGCGGGCACGTCCCAGTCTTTCCCGCGCCGAGAGGAAAGCCTGTACCCCGGCAAACAAGGAGGGCGTATGGTCCCAGATTTCGGCAAAGGCTTCGATGCGGTTGCCCGCGTCCCGCGTTCGGATTAGCGGGGTGAACGTGGAGGCGTCCAAGGTCAAGGCCGCCAGCACGGTCGGGAAGACCGGGAGGATCATGTCCGGGTTCGAGGTCAACACCACCTCGGCCAATTCCAGCATTCTGCCGACCCGCTGGTGGAGTTCGGTGGGCCGTTCCAGTGAAAACCGGTAGGTGCCCACCGGACATTCTCGAAGGACTCTTGAGACCTCGCGGTAAAGGTGATTCTGGATTCCCGGGGTCCCGCTCCATGCCTGTGGTGGTTCCAAGTGCTCGATCATCTCTAGAATCACGCGGCACTGGTCGGCTTCGGACGGCACCACGTGCAGCAGAAACCCGACCAAGGCCCAGATGGCCTCCTGCGCCGCCGCCTCCGGGTCCCGGGAACTGGCAGCTTCTTTAGCCCAGCGCCTGGCGAGTGTGACGATGCGCCTCCCAGCCTCGCGATCGGTCGGCTGAGTCTTGGGCAGGTTCCGGACACTCAGCGGCCTGTTTGTGACAAGGGGCCATGTGGCCACATATACTGCTTCAACGATATCGCAGAATCGAACCGTCACCTCACTGGGGTCGCGCCCGGCAAGACAAATCGCGAGAGGATGAACCTGCGCTGGTTTCAGCCGCACAGCATTGGCATGGATGAACTCCTCCGGCAAGGCCTTCTGGACTTCATGCTTTTCGACCTACGGGGGTATCCATATCTGGTTGAGGTCCGGCACAAAGACAGCGGTCCACTCCCGCCTATAGCCAGGCAGCCGGTATCCATAGGGCAGCCGGCTCTCGCCTTTTCCGGTCGCTGTGTCCTTCGGTTGTTCGGGACTCATGGCATCCCTGATAGGAGGCGGCTCCGCCATACTTGCCATCCACTGGGACCCGGGAAGCCTACGCGTCCCGGAACTTCCTTATCACCTTGCCGCCAGTGGGAACAGCGGCGGGGTGGCTTTCCTCGGCGGGGCCATCCTTGCCCAGTTTCCACTTCGCATAGGAAGCCAGTTCTTCTGCCACACGGATCCGTTTGGAGATTGGAACGCTTCCGGTTCCAAGAAGGTGTAACAGCCGGGCGATCCTGTCGGCCAGTTGCTCTTGACTCCTGGGAAGTTTGTCCGGAGCCCGGCGGCTCTTGCGCCCTTCGCGCGGAGCCGGTCGGTGGAAGTATCCGACCGCGGCTAGGCCTGTGGTTCGCAGTAACGTCTCATCCGAACGTTCGGTGCCCCGGTGAATCGCCGCACCGAGGAGTTCGCGTACAACTCGCTGAATCGTGTCCGAAAGCCGGGGACTCCCGCGGGGCAGGGCCAAGAAGTCGGCCACGGCGTCTAGAAGTGGGTGGCTCGCCGCGGCCGGTGCCGTCGCGGTCTTTGCGGCAAGGTAGTGGGCGGCTTCCAGGAAAGCGTCGCGCTGGGATCCCTCCAGCCCCAGGGCCTTGGCCAACCTGGTGACCACCTCGCGGCTAGGGTTGTCCCGGCGTCCCCGCTCGAGGGCGGTGATGTAACTTTGGGCGAGTCCCGCCCTGTTTGCCAGTTCCGTCTGGGTCAGCAGGGCCTGGATGCGGCTCCGTCGGACCATTTCGCCGAACGAGACGGCCATATTCATCTGGAGTCTCCTTCCATGAAGCGCCATTCAAAGAGGCTGCAACGCGTTTTGCCCCACCCGTGGCTCACGACGTTGCCCCCACCTCCTAGATATTATGGTAACACTGGTGGCGTTTTCAACATAAATCTTTCCTCAAAAGCACTTGACACGGCTAGCACTAGAGGTAATAATAGCGCATAGTATGGCAGCCTAGCACCATTAGAATCCCCTTGGCGGGGGAATCAGCGGCGCCTGGGGCGCAAGGAGTAGGAAGACATGCGTCAACGTTCCCTGGTCGTTGTGCTGCAGCCCCGCAGGTGCCGCGTCTGGTTGAGGAACACCCTGAGCCGCATCCTCGGCCTGACCCTCCTGCGACTTATCAGACTTCCTTGCCGTGAACCCGGCGACCCTGCCGTGCGTTCGGGTTCGGGCGGGGAATCCAAACCAGCCCTCACGGAGGGCCCGGAGGAGGAGATGGCGGATCCTGGTTGTGATAGAAACAGGCTGTCTGCGACGGCGGAAGTCCTCCTGGGAGAAATCCACCGCCATCACGACTCCTCCGTCCAGGCCCAGATGGGTGCCTCACAGTGTAATCTTCTCCTCAGGTCGCACCGCCGCGCCCTCTTCGGCAGTATCACAATCTCTGAAAGCCTTCATATGTATTACGAGTTCCGAGGCATGCGGCCCGTGCCTCTCGGCCTATACGACGAGGTTGGGCATCTCTTTGCTGATGAGAACCGGCGCCATCCCACGAGCCGGTGGCAGGTAGTTCCTTACGCCGGCGTAATCTCCTTTACCGGCGAACTCCAACTTCGAGGCGATCCGGGCGAAGACCGACGCCTAATGCGGAGGTACGCGTTGCGTCGCATGGAGGTGGTGCACCGGCGGCTGAGCAGAATGTTCTTTCAATGGGAATCGCGGTCACGGGCGCGGCAGGGGGCTTGCACCGAAAAGGCGCGGGCAGCGGGCTGACATTCGGGCGAGTGTGTCCTGGGGCTGGTGATGGGCAAGTGCGCTAGGAGGAAACCATGGAAACGTGGGTCGAAACAAAAGGGCGTGCGGAGACCCGAATCGCGTTCGAGGCGCTCGGTGGCATGACCGGGACCCTCGCCGCGTGGCCGGATGGCTTTGTCTTGGGCCGGTTTGCCAGCCAGCGGGTCATCCCACCGGAGAAATGCGACGAAGCCAAGGCGATGTTCGCCCGGGCGAACACGAGGGATCGAAGATTCGCGTGGAACTGCGATTGCAGTGGCCGGGTGACCCTTCAGGTCCGTGGCCGGCAGGTGCGACGGAACCCACTACGGTGGAAGGAATCCGCGGTCGCGAAGTTGACGGCCAAGATGACGGCCATGCACGAGCGAATCGGGGTTTGGTTTACCGAGGGGGTCTTGGCGTAAGGTCGCGGCCATGGGCAAACAGTGTGTCCTTGAACTCTGGGCCGCCGGGGAGTTTCGGAACGCGATGACCCGGTCGGAAAGGAACCTGTTGGGCGCGCCTGATGGGACCGGCTTAACGATAGGGACGGAACCGCCGGGTGGTCCTCAGGAAAAGTCAGACCGCAGCTCGGCCCAGGTTGGCCCGCCAGCGGCCGGTTGCGAACCAAGGGTTCCCACAGATGCCCGTCGCCCGCCGCCGATCTCGCGCAGGACAATAGCATCGGGTGAGGTAGGAGTGAACCAATGAGTTGGAGACAATCGACCATATGCCTCTTGAGTGATGGGCTCCGTTTTGCGGCCTGGGGATGTCTCCTGATTGACGGCATTTTGATTTCCGCTTTTTCCGTGTGGTTTGTGGCTAGGTTTTTGTGGCAAGTGATCAAATTTTTCAATCGGGCGTGGTTCGGTCATGAATGGTAGGGCGGCGGGCGAAAGGCGCGTTTTCAATGAGACCCTTGCGAAGAAAGAGACAGAGCGAGGTGACCTATGACCCGAACACCGGACAAGAAAGGATCCTCGATTCCGTCCAGGAAATCGACGTCTTATCCGATGGAGGGTCGATCGACACAGACGGTAAACGCGTGCGTCATTTCGGGGATTGCGGCTGCAATAAGCCTGCTGGCGGTCGCTGCGTTGAATGCGGCGCCATCAGTTGCGTCGACTGTCACGGCCGCTGCCACGCCTGCGCTAGCCCTATTTGTATGCGACACTCCGTTTTCGTCGACAGTCCGGACGGACGACGTCTCCGGTTCTGCGGCCGGTGCCACGCCCAGATGGTCCGCCGCCAGCGCCTTCGGGCGGTCGGGAGGTTCTTGTTGGCACCCTTTGTACGGCGCGAGGAATGACATGACCAGTCCTGACCGATTGCCACCACTGACGGACGAGATCATCTACGGCATGACCAATGGTCTCTTTGAGGACGATCTGGGCCGGGCCCTTTTGGACATCTGGCACGCGGGGGTCATCGACGAGCGAACCTACGGGATGATCCGGCACCGCGTCGACAAAGACCGTCTGGGACAGGCCCTGAGCGGCATGCCATTCCGGGAGCCGCGGCTGGGTGAAGGCGCCTTCGTCATCGGACTTGACCTGAGTGGTAGGGTTCCTCTTCGAATGCCCATCCAGTACTTGAACGCCCACACCTTGACTATCGCCAACACGGGGGCCGGGAAGACGATCCGGGGGAAGTTCTACGCTTTGCAGATCGCTCCATATGTGCGCGGCCTATGGCTCCTCGATCTTCGCAAACGGGAGTTTCGGGTGCTGCGCCCTTACCTATCCCGCGTGGGGGTCGACCTGGTCGTTCTCGATGCCCGTGCCTTGCGGATCAACCCGCTCCAGGTCCCCCTGGGGGTGACGCCGGTGGACTGGACCTCGCGCGTCTCGGATATGCTGATCCAGGTTCTAGGTCTGCCGCCGCGGGCCAGCAAGCTTGTCCAGACCGTCCTATTCCGGCTCTATCGAAAGTTCGGTGTCTTTGACGGCGCCGAGCGTTATCCGACCCTTTTCGACCTGCACGAGGCGGTCCGAGCGGACGAGGACGCCAATCCTCCGGCACGTCTGGCGGTACTGGATAGCCTGGAACCGGTCCTGAGGTCGCTGGGGCCCCAGGTTCTGGCCTACCGGTTCGGATGGACGTCTACGGATCTGGCGGCCAGGCACCTGGCGATCGAGTTCGGCGGCATCGGAGAGGTTGAGAAGAACCTCCTCCTCAATTCGCTCGTCCTGTCCGAATTCACCTCGCGTGTCGCGCGGGGGATATCTAACCCCAGGATGGACCTCTGGATTCTATGCGACGAGGCACATCGCCTGTGTAGCGCTGCTGGGTCAGGCCAGACCGGTGCCATAGCGGACCTGGTCGGCCTGGTGAGGGGAACGGGGATCGGGCTGGACCTGTCGGTCCTTTCAACAGCGGATCTGGCACCGCAAGTGCTCAGCAACACCGCCACCAAGATCATGGGCCGGTGCGGCAGCGCCGCCGATTACGCCGCCGCCGGACACAGCATGGGATTGACATCCGATCAGATCCAGTGGGCCCAACTGAACCTGAATCCGGGCGTCTTCATTGGCCAGCTGGGGGAGGGTGATTGGCGCCGGCCGTTCGTTTTCCGAATCCCTCCGATGCGTCTCCCCGAGGCAGGTCAGGACGACGGTTCATCGGACGGCAGGCTGTTGGCCTTGCCGGTGGAGGCCTCATGACACCTTACGAAAGCCACGGCGATCCTTCGCGGCAGGGCTCCGGCCTGGGGTCCCTTGGTGACCTTGTCACGGTGCCGGCCGAGGAATTCGCCGACTGGGGCCGTGACACCTCGACCTCACAACCGCCTGTCGCCCGCAAAGATTCCCCGTTTGCGTCCGAGCACGCGTACCGGCTCTGCAAGGCGATCGTCGAGCATCCCCTCCAGGGTTCCAGTGTATACGCGAAGTTGGCCGGCATGAGCCCGAAGACCGCCCAGAAGGCCCGCGGCCAACTGCTGGCCGCCGGCTACATCCGAGAGCGGGTTGTGAACTATGCTCGGCGCGGGCCGCCCACACTCTTGCTGGAACCGTTACCTGCCGGTGAAGCGGCCGTTCGCAGCTATGAATCGCTGTCTTGGAGTGCGCCATGCGCATCCTGAAGAGTGCGTCCCACGAGGGAGTTCCGGCCCTGAGGCTTCGGGGCAAGGCATTCCACAATCACCTGGCCGCCCAGGTGGCGAGAGACTTCCTACGGGCCGGCTTTGGGGTCTGGCCTGAATACGGTCTGCGCCTGGCGGACGGACGCAGGGACTTCGTGGACCTTCTGGCCGGGCGCGAGGGGGCTACGATCGCCTGCGAAGTCGAGACGACGGCCAGGCACGTCCTCGAGAATGTGGCCAAGG
>Ga0307380_10012289_pt1 | contig 10670 bp, 7 predicted proteins | sample UN3MG_FD_202239 | JGI IMG/M metagenome (GOLD analysis project Ga0307380, IMG submission 202239) | Soil microbial communities from Risofladan, Vaasa, Finland - UN-3 | ecosystem: Environmental > Terrestrial > Soil > Coastal area > Acid sulfate soil | place: Finland: Risofladan, Vaasa | collected... | reverse complement strand
ACGCCATCGACCATACGCTCCAGACGGTGCTCCAGTGACTGCAATCCCATAGGTGGCTTGCCAGGCTACTGCCGCTCTCCGCGCCCTCCCCGTCGCCCCGCACCCCGCTCGGCCCGCGTCCCGCCCAGCCCCATTCCCGCCTGCGATGAGCCAACCGCCGCCATCCGGGCGCTTCGCTCATCGTCGAGGCTCAGCCCGAGTCTGCGATGAGCGAAGTGTCGGTATTCGGGCGGTTGGCTCATCGTCGGGTGTCGGTCCGGTGGTCGATTTCCGCGCGTGCCAAGCGTGAACGCGAGCGCTAACGTTCGGGGCTCCACTTGCGCGAGTGGCGGAATGGCAGACGCGCCAGCTTCAGGTGCTGGTGTCCGAAAGGGCGTGGGGGTTCAAGTCCCCCCTCGCGCACGATTGATCTCCACGCGTCGCCGATCGACGATGGTGCGAGGTCAGCCCCAGCCGGAGCGGCGGATCTCGTCGCCGTCGGCATCCAACGCCCGACCGCTCCATCGCAGCTGTCCGGGCGTCGCCGAGAGCCGAGCGATCAGGCCTTGCATCGGGGTCCCGTCGACGTCGGTGATCGCTCCCCGAGCGGCGTAGTGCGGATCCGTCGCGATGTCGGCCATGTCGTACACCGGCCCGATCGCCGCTTCGGCGGCGGTGAACGCGTCGATGACCTCGGCCTGGGTGCGTGCGAGGCACCAGTCGGTCATGATCTGCTCGAGTTCGTCGCGGTGTTCGGTCCGACCGGCGAACGAGGCGAACCGATCGTCGTCGCCCACGCCGAGCAGCTCCATCACGCGCGCAGCGACCGAGTCGCTCGACGTCGACACGGCGATCCAGCGGCCGTCGGCACACCGATACGTGCCACGCGGCACCGTGTAGGGCAGTCCAGCGCCGAGGCGTGGCTGCTGTTCGCCGCGCACGGCGTACACCGAGGCCAGCGGGCCCATCATGTGGAACATCGTCTCGAGCAGGTTGGCATCGACCACCTGCCCGACCCCGGAGTGCAGCGCAACCATCGTTGCGAACGCCGCGCCGAGGCCGGTCAACTCGTCGGTGAGGGCGATCGGCGGCAGGAGCGGTTGCCCGTCGGGTTCGCCGCTGAGCGACGCGAGGCCGGACATCGCCTCGGCGATGGTGGCGAACCCGGGCCGCGACGCGTAGGGCCCGTCCTGACCGAACCCGCTCACCCGGGTCATCACCAGGGCCGGATTCCGCTCCAGCAGCACGTCGGGTCCGAGGCCGAGACGCTCCATCGTGCCGGGCCGCGAGTTCTCGACCAGCACGTGCGCGTCGTCGACGAGCGACAGCAGCAGCTCACGGTCGTCGTCGGCCTTGACGTCGAGCACGACGGTGCGCTTGTTGCGGTTGACGAGCTTCCACCACAGCCCCTCGCCGTCGCGAGGGTCGCGCCACGCCATGTTGCGCAGGCTGTCGCCGCCCGGGCGCTCCACCTTGATCACGTCGGCGCCGAAGTCGGCGAGGTAGCGGGCGCAGTTCGGCCCGGCGAGCACGGTCGACATGTCGATCACCCGCAGCCCGGCGAGCGCCGGTGTCCCGCTCACGGGGTCCACCCGGCGAGGAGCTCGCAGGCTTCGGCCACGTCGACCCCGGCTCCGGCGTAGGAGAACCGGACGTACTCGTGGCCACGGGCGAGGTCGAAGTCGACGCCTGACGTGGCGGCGACACCGATCTCGTGCAGCCAACGCGTCGCGAGCTGCAGGGAGTCGAGGCCGACAGCGGTCGTCAGGTGCGGGACGTGTGCGTACACGTAGAACGCACCGTCGGCGGGAGCGATGTCGGTGATCCCCGCGGCGGCGAGCCCGTCGACGACGATCGTGCGGTTCTCGCGGTAGCGGGCGACGTGCTGGTCGAGTTCGTCGGTCGCGTCGAGCGCGGCCAGGGCGGCGATCTGCGAGACGTGAGGTGCGCAGATGTAGAGGTTCTGCTGCAGTCGTTCGACGGTGTCGACCAACGAATCCGGCACCACCACCCAGCCGACCCGCCACCCGGTCATCGACCAGTACTTCGAGAAGCTGTTGACCACGAACGCCTCGGGGTGATGGTCGAGCACCTTGGCGGCTGGGGGGCCGTCGACGATGCCGTGGTAGATCTCGTCGGCGATCACCGCGATCCCACGTGCTCGGCACGCAGCGGTGATTGCGGCCAGTGCGTCGGCGCCGAGGATCGTTCCGGTCGGGTTGGACGGTGAGGCGAGCACCAGCCCGTCGAGTTCGCCGGCGGCATCGAGATGAGCGGGGGTCGGGGCCCACCGGCTCTCCGGCCCGACGGGGATGGCGACCGGCTCGATGCCGAGCGCCAGCAGGGCATTGCGGTAGCACGGGTAGCCCGGCTCGAGCACGCCGACGCGAGCGCCGGGTTCGAACAGCGTCAGGAACGCCAGCGTGAAACCGGCCGACGCCCCGGCGACGACGAGGATGCGGTCGATCTCGACGCCTTCACGCTCGGCGAGCCGTCGGCGCAGCGCGTGGATGCCGGCGGCGTTCGTGTAGCCGAGCTGCTCGTCGAGGTGGGAGCGCACGGCCTCCCGGGCGAGCGCGGGCAGCGAAGTCAACGGTTGGCCGACCTCGAGATGCAGGATTCGCCGTCCCGACGCCTCCAACCGTGCGGCCTCGCGGCTCATCGCCATCGCATGGAAGGGCGGCACGGCAGCGGCACGGACTGCGGCCTCGATCACCCGTCGATTGTCGCATCTTGGTGGGATCGAGCAGCCATCCGCTGTTCGCGGCGACTTTGCAGTGTCCGGACGTCCGGCTGTGATCTCGCTGACGGTGGTGTTCGTACCATCCTCCGTGGTCAACTCCTCCATCGGGATTGCGTCTGACGTTTGTCGGGAGCGCCGGTGGGCCGAACTCAAGTCACAGGAAGCACTTGCCGATGTCCAGACATATGACAGCGCGTCCGAGAGCAGGCGAACGTCCGAATCCAGACGGCGCAGATCGCGACCCGCGTTCGCCGGAACGCGCGATGCCTCTGCGCGCCGGCAGGACCCGTGACGGCGGATTCTCGATGATCGAAGTACTGATCTCGATCGCGCTGATCGGGCTGGTCATCGGTGCGACGTTGACGACATTGCAGGTGACGATCCGCGCCAGCGGCGCCGACCGTGACCACTCGAACGCTCACGCCTGGCTGCAGACCGCCGCTGACGTCCTCTATGCCCGTCCGCTCGAGCCGTGCACGCCGGCTGGTTCCGACGCGACGAACAAGGCAGCGATCATCTCGACCTACGAGTCCACGTTGCAGCAGACCGAGAACCCCGAGGGTTGGCCGGACGCCAACATCGAGATCGTCGACCTCCAGTTCTGGCACATCAACATCGACCCGGTGACGAAGTTCACCGAAGAGGGATGGGGCCTGCTGTGCGACACGTCCGACACCAACCTCCAGCGAATCGGTATCAGAGTCCGATCCGAGGGCGGCGAGATCGTCGAAGAGGTGGAGGTGATCATCGGTGAGTGATCGAGCGAGCTCCCTGACTCGAGCCCGTCGCGACGGCGGCTTCACACTGATCGAGATCCTGATCGTCGTCGCGATGATCGGGTTCCTGACGGCCACGCTGGCCTCAGTCTTCACGGTGATCGTGCGGACCACACCCGATGCGGACGCCCGCGTCACCGACGCGCGGTCCCTCAAGGGGCTCGTCACCTGGATCCCCCAGGACATGGACGCGGCGCCGCCGACCGGGTTCGACGACAGCCACTCGGCCTGGGGGTGCGCAGGCGCCGCCCCGGCCGACAGTCACAACGTCATCGCGATGTCGTGGACCGAGGTGGGTGACGTCACGAGCAGCTTCCATGCGAGCTACCGCTACGAATTTCGCAATGGAGAATGGGTCATCGCGAGGTACTCCTGCCAGGACGGTGGAACGGCGCGGCGCGTCAACATGACCAGCGAACTTCCGCCCTGGAATTCGTCGTCACCGCCTGCGTGGGTCGAGATGTGCAGCACGCCGATCGACGCCGCGACAGGCGACTGTCTGCCGGCCAGCGTGGTGACCGATCCGACGACTCAACCGGTCGAGTCGATGAAGGTGACCCTCACGCTGCTCGACGGTACGCCGTACACGATCGATGCTGCGGCCAAGAACCCCGACGAGAACCTTGCGGACGATCCCGATGCCGTCACCAACTACCCCCCGGCTGCGGGTGTACCGACCCGCTCGATCACGATGCTCGCAGGTGAGACGCGGGTGCTCGACCTGTATGCCGAGCATGCGATCAGCGATCCCGAGGGCAACTTCCTGACGTCGGCCGTCGACAGCTACGAGCCCATGCCCGCCGGCATCACCGTGAAGTCGTCCGATCCGCTCGTCGCCACCATCACTGCCGATCCGCTGATGGGCCCCGGCGTATTGCCGGATCCGGTCTCGATGATCGTCAGCGACGCTTACGGCGGCTCCGTCGACGTGCTGATCGCAATCGAGATCGTGCTGCCACCTAATGATCCGCCGGTTGCAGCGATCTCGGACTACTACTTGACGGTCAGCGAGAACGAGACGATCGTCCTCCCGCTCGACCTGTCGCACGGCATCAGCGACCCGAACGGTGACGGACTCAGCCTGAACGTCCTCTCGTGGCCCGCACCGTTCGCCAACCAGCCAAACGTCGGAGGACTGTTCGGTGACTTGGGGATGGAGATCACCGTCAAGCCCGGCACCGCGCCGGCGGTGGTGCCCGACCCCATCGTCACCCGCGTCACCGACGACCGTGGTGATTGGATCGATGTTCGGACGTTCCTGACGATCGTTGCTCCTGCCGGCAACAGCGCTCCGCTCGTCACTCCATTCGGCAGCCCGGCAGCGAGCATCGAGGCCGGTGACACCGTCACGTTGACCGTCGGCGCCACCGATCCCGATGGGGACCTCGTCTGGACGTTCCTCGATCCCGGCTTCTCGGTGCCGGCGGGCCTGACGGTGACCACGAGTGGACTCGACGTCGTCGTCGAGGCCGACGAGTCGATCGTCGCCGGGACCTACATCATCACCCTGTTGGTCAAGGACTGGTCCGGTGCGACGGCGCCGGTCACGGCAACGATCGCGATCGTTCCGCCCCCGCCACCGCCGCCGTCACCCTGCGTGCTCGGCACCCTGACCGTCGATCAGAACCCGGTCGGCCGGGCCGGTTCGGGCGGAGGCCCCAAGGCACTCGACCGGGACGTTCTCGTCACGCTCACGTACTCGGGCACGTGCGACGGTCTGGTCCTCAAGTACGACACGGGCCATCCGAGCGGGCTCGGCACAGGCGTCGGGCGGGTGTTCCCGTCCGGTTCGACGACCTCGGTGGAGCTGCGCGGCAATGGCAGCGGCGGCAGCGAGAAGTGGATCGCCGGCACCCACGTGCTCACGGCGTCGACGACCAGCGCCGTGACCCCCAACTCCGTCTCGATCACCTTGACCGTGAACTGAGACCAATGACATGAGGAACCCATGATCGACACCACTCAATCCACTCGGGACCGAGGCAGCATCCTCCCACTGACGCTGGTGATCAGCGTCGTGCTCTTCGGCGTCGTCATGTCGGTGACGTCATTCGCGACGGTCGGGCTCCGCTACGGCCGCGTCGTCGAGGGCAGAGCAGACCGTCTCGCCGCAGCCGACGGCGGCATGCGGTACGCGGTCGGACGGTTGAGTACCGGCGCCGCACGGTTGTGCGCAACAGGCGGTCCCGACACGATCGAGGCGCCGTCGCTGAACAAGGCCGATGTGAAGGTCACCTGCGGCCTGGTGGGCCCCGGCTTCGACTACACGAACGGTTGGGCGATGATCCTGACCGGCGAGGAGATCCCCACGAGCGATCCGATGTGCACCGGCGCGCTCGATGGCGACCCGTGCGCCCTGTTGAAGACTGCGGCGGGCGTCTCGACCGACAAGCTGATCGGTGGACCGGTCTACATGGCCAGGCCGTCGTTCGACCTCAAGGCACCCATCGAGTTCAAGCGAGCCCAACTGCTCTACACCGCATCGGACTGTTCGGCCGCCCCTGCGATCCCGGCCAATCTCAAGTTCGACGATTCGTCGCTGGGTATCACCTGCACCGGCAAGCCCTGGTCGCGTCAGCCGGCGAAGTGGACGGCAGCCGACGCGACGAACGGGCTGTTCCAGGAGCCCAACATGGCGTTCATGCCCACGAACATGAACCCGCCGCCCGTGACGATCGACGACGGCACGGCCTGCAAGGTGTTCCTCCCCGGGCACTACACGGTGGCGCCCGCACTCGGATCGGCGAACTACTTCATGTCGGGCGACTACGTCTTCGACGGGTTCACCCTGACGATCGCGAACCAGAAGGTGACGTTCGGACGATCGGCGACCACCGGATCGACCGGCGACACACAGTTCCTCCCGAACCCGGCATGTGACGACGTGCGGGCGTCCGATCACGGCTACGACGCCGGCGGTGCCGATGCGACGCCGAGCGAGCTGACCGTCAGCGAAGCCGGGGCAACGATCTATCTCAAGAACGGTGCGCGGTTCGTCGTCAACCAGAACGGCGAGCTCGAAGTGATGAGGCGCAAGCAGGGCAGGAACTACGTGAGCCTCCACGTGCTCGACAACTCGTTGACCTGGACCGACCACGTCATCGAGCAGGGCCCCGGCACCAACAAGGACATGGTGATGCACGGCCTCGTGTGGGCTCCGGAAGCGAGCATCGTGTTCACCAACATCACCAACACCGCCGACGGGCAGCTGCTCGGCGGGGTGGTCGTGTCCAACATCGAGCTCAACTCGTCGGCGTCGGGAACCGGATTCGTCATCGCCGTCGAGCCAGGCGATCTGTGGGGCAAGCTCCGGCTCGACTCGGTTGCCGAACTGAACGGGTACACGACCACGATCCGTTCGATCGTCGACTTCCGGCCGACGACCGGGTACGTCGCGGTCACCTCCTGGCGCGTCCTCGAATGATCGAGAACGCGTACGGTGCCGTGCTTCAGTCCTGGAGCAGGAGTTCGCCGGCGTTGAGCTGTCTCGCGTAGCGGCCGTTCGCGGCGAGCAGTTCGTCGTGGGTGCCGATCTCGACGATGCGGCCGTCCTCGACGAAGGCGATGCGGTCGGCGCTGCGGATCGTGGACAGGCGGTGAGCGATCACGAGCGCCGTCCGATGCTCCATCGCGTGGTCGAGTGCTGCCTGGATCAGTGCTTCGTTCTCGTTGTCGAGGTGGCTGGTCGCTTCGTCGAGCACCATGATCGCCGGGTTCTTCAGCAACAGCCGGGCGATCGCCAGGCGCTGCTTCTCGCCGCCGCTGAGGCGGTAGCCGCGCTCGCCGACGATCGTGTCGTAGCCGTCGGGCAGCGCGGCGATCGTGTCGTGGATCCGAGCCGCCATCGCAGCGGCGACCAGTTCGTCGTCGGAGGCGTCGGGGTCCGCGTACCGCAGGTTGTCACCGATCGTCTCGTGGAAGAGATGGGGGTCCTGCGACACCACCCCGATCGCAGCGCGCAGGGAACCGAGGGTGAGGTCGCGGACGTCGTGGCCGTCGATGCGGACCGCGCCCGAGGTCACGTCGTACAGGCGCGGGATGAGCGAGATCGTCGTCGACTTGCCGGCGCCGGACGCGCCGACCAGCGCCACGGTCTCGCCGGGCTCGACCTTCAGTGACAGCCCGCGCAACACGTCGACATCGGGGTCAGTGTCGCCGCCGAGGCCGGCGTTCTGCTCCATCGAGGCGATCGCCGAATCGGCCGCAGGCGGGTACCTGAACACCACGTCGTCGAACTCGACGGCACCCGTCGCGTCGACGAGGTCGACGGCGCCCGGCCGCTCCCGGATCGCCTCCGGCGCGTCGAGCACTTCGAACACCCGCTCGAAGCTGACCATCGACGTCATCAGGTCGACGCGTGCGTTCGTCAGCCCGGTGAGCGGCTGGTAGACCCGGGTCACGAGCGCAGCGAGCGCCACCAGCGTGCCGACCTCGATCGATCCGTCGACGACCATGAACGCTCCGATGCCGTAGATCGCGGCGGTGCCGATGGCGCCGACGAGGCCGAGGGCGACGAAGAACACCCGCCCGAGCAGCGCCGACTGGATGCCGGTGTCGCGCACACCCCGCGCCCGGCGCTCGAACGCCTCCTGCTCGCGGCGGCCCGAGCCGAACAGCTTGACGAGGCTCGCTCCCGCCACGTTGAACCGCTCGGTCATCTGGGTGTTCATCGCGGCGTTGTAGCCCATCTGCTCGCGCGAGATCCCTTGCAGTCGCACTCCGACCCGTCGGGCGGGCACGATGAACAGCGGCAGCACCACCAACGTCAGCAAGGTCAGGCGCCACTCGAGGGCGAGCATGGCAGCGAGCGTGGTGACCAGCACGATGACGTTGCTGACCACGCTGCCGAGCGTGCTCGTGACTGCGGTCTGCGCGCCGATGACGTCGTTGTTGAGGCGTGACGTGATCGATCCGGTCGGCGTGCGCGTGAAGAACGCGATCGGCATGCGCTGGATCTTGGCGAACAGCGCGCTGCGCAGGTCGTAGATCAACCCCTCGCCGACCTTCGCGCTGGCCCACCGCTGCACGATCGCCAGCATGGCGTCGCCGAGTGCCGCTGCGACTGCCACGGAGGCGAGGATCACGATCTGGCGTTTGTCGCCGTCGGGGATCGCGTTGTCGATGATCGCCCGGATCACGAACACCGGCACCAGGGCCAGCAAGGCGGCGGCAAGGATGGCGAGGAGGAAGACGACGATCGTGCCGCGGTAGGGACGAGCGAACGTCCAGACCCGACGTAGCGTGCCTTCGCTCAGCTCGACACCCTTCAACGCGTCCTTGTCGCCGGGCATCATCGAGTGGGGAGGCATCCGCATGGACGCCCACGCTACGAGCCGAAGTTCTGTGTTTCGTCTGCCGGCTCGGAGTGCCGGATCGCCCATACGCTGGGGCCGATGCGCCGAACCGCCCTGACCATCGCCGCCCTGGCGGCGTTGGCTGCGTGCTCGGAAGGGTCCGACGTTCCACCGGTTGCCGTCCGCGACGTCACCGGCATCACCGATCCGGTCATCGAGATGGCGCCCGACGTCACCGCATCACCCGAACCGCTCGACTACGTCATCGAGTGGACGCAGGTCTCCGATCGCACCGACGAGGGCACCCTCACCGTCCCGGTCGACTACGCCGATCCGCAGGGCGACACGATCGAGCTGTACGTCGCCCGTCACCGCGCGACTGCCGAGCTGTCGGCGGGACCGATGCTCGCCAACCGTGGCGGCCCCGGCGCCGACGGCGCCACACTGGCGCTCGACGCCACGGGTTGGTTCGGATCCGAGATCACCGACAACTTCGACGTGATCGGCTGGGACCCCCGTGGCACCGGCCAGAGCCAGGGCGTCGTCGACTGTATCGACGACGCGGACTATGACCGGTACTTCTCGGCACCCGACATCACTCCGGACGACGATGCCGAGCGAACCGAACTGATCGAGCTCGCCCAGGAGTACGCCGAAGCGTGTATCGATCGCGTCGACACGCTGCAGTACGTCGGCACCAACAATTCGGCGCGTGACATGGACGCGATCCGCCAGGCGCTCGGCGCCGAGCAGGTTTCGTACTTCGGGTTCAGCTACGGAAGCGAACTCGGTGGCGTGTGGGCCACCTTGTTCCCGACCACCGTGCGCGCTGCGGTCTTCGACGGCGCAACCGACCCGAACTCCGACCCGCTGCGGTCCACCCTGCAGCAGGGCGTGGGGTTCGAGGCCGCGCTCGCGAACTTCCTCGCCCAGTGCAGCGCCGACTCGCAGTGTCCGTTCCACAACGGCGGCGATGCCGAGGGCGCGTTCGACCGGCTGATGGTCAGCCTCGACGAGGCGCCCTTACCCAGTGCCGGTGATCGAGTCGCTGTCAACCGCAGCGTGGCGGTACTCGCGGTTGCCCAGGCGATGTACACCGAGAACTACTGGCCGGCACTCGAGCGGGCACTCGAGGATGCCGCAGCCGGCGACGGCGCCGGGCTCCTGCAGTTGCACGACGCCTACTACGGGCGGCGCGCCGACGGCACCTACGGCAACCTGATCGAGGCGTTCCAGGCGATCAACTGCGCCGACGACGAGGAGCGGCCCACCGTCGAGGAGGCCGACGCCGACGTCGACGACGTCCTCGCGGTCGCCCCGCGGATCTTCCCGTACACGACGGGGTCGTACTCGTGCACGTTCTTCCCGCCGGCGCTCGATCCGCGGATCGAGATCACCGGCGCCGGAGCCGGCCCGATCGTGGTGGTGGGCACCACCGGCGACCCGGCGACGCCACTCGAGAGCTCGCGGGCGATGGCCGACTTGCTCGAGGACGGGCGACTCGTCGTCGTCGAGGCGAACGAACACACCGGTTATCGCAGCGACGACTGCGTGCGCGACATCGTGCACGAGTACCTGCTGACGCTCGTCGCCCCCGACGACGGCACGATCTGCTCGTAGCCGGCCCCCGCGTTCGCCGCTAGCCTCGATCGACGGAAGGCTGCCAGAGCGGACGAATGGGACAGTCTCGAAAACTGTTGAGGTCCTTCGGGCCTCCGTGGGTTCGAATCCCACGCCTTCCGCCACGACATGCACCACTCCAGCGATGAGCGAAGTGCCGGTATCCGGTCGTTTCGCTCATCGCAGGGTTGGGCGTCCGGGGCCGGCCCGCTCAGATCAGATCGCTGGGAGGCGGTGGGGGCATCGGGGCCGCGTCGG
>Ga0307380_10012287_pt1 | contig 10671 bp, 9 predicted proteins | sample UN3MG_FD_202239 | JGI IMG/M metagenome (GOLD analysis project Ga0307380, IMG submission 202239) | Soil microbial communities from Risofladan, Vaasa, Finland - UN-3 | ecosystem: Environmental > Terrestrial > Soil > Coastal area > Acid sulfate soil | place: Finland: Risofladan, Vaasa | collected... | reverse complement strand
TATTTTTATCGTTTTATAGCCGATAAAATGTTTTGTCGGCTGGGAAACGACAAAATGGAAAGGTATTTAAACTCACAAAACAACGTTTTTTATTAATAGTATTACATAAAAATGGTGCACTTTAATGAACAAACCCCGTTCACCTATCAACAAAAACATTGAGACTGCCGTCCATGAACTACTGGATTCCAGGGCGGAGTCTCGTATCTATATCTACTTACTTCGCAGGAATCGGGCACGAAGCGAGGAGATCATCAGAGGCACCAAACTCCACCCCAGTACCGTGCGTGAACTCCTTTCAAAGATGTATGATAATAAGATTATTTTTAGGGAAAAGATCAAAACAGACAGCATTGGAAAAAACCCTTATTCATATGGTGCTGTTTCCCCTATTATTTTACTGCAACGTCGCGTCAAAGTCATCGAATCACGGCTCAATAAGATTGCAAACCTGACTGAGAAAACAAATGGTAACAAGTACGTACAAATCAAGATTGGTAACCGGGGAGGCGACCTATGAAAATAGCACACTCCCTAGCGAAAATTCTAGTAAAACGACCGAAAACAGTCCTCCTTGTATACACTATCATTACCATCATCATTGGTCTGCAAGTCCGTAATGTCTACATGCAGTCAGATCTAACCACCTTTTTACCTCAAGATGATCCAACATTACAGCTATGGGATAAAATCAATCAGGAGTTCCAGATAGGATCAACCATCATCATCTATGTTGAAGCAGATGACATCCGTGATCCATACGTTTTACGTGAAATGGATCGGGTAACTACAAAAATAAACATCTATGAACTCGATAAAGGGAAAACCGACGGTATTTTTTCAGTAAGCAGCATCGCGCAGCTTGTCAAAGAAGAAAACGCAAAACCATCTCTGCCTGAGGGTCTTGGTGGGACAGGCAAATATGAAATCCCTGATGACCCTGATTTAATCAACACCTACATGGCACGTATCCAATCGACACAAGGAGTTCTCTTCCTTAATTCCTATAAAGTTGCGGTAATCATATTCCAGCTTTCCGATAATGCTGATTACACTCAAATACTTAACAATGTACGAGCAGTCCTTATCAAAGAAGCTCGTTATTCAACGATGACTATCACTGGTTCTATCGCTATGCAACAGGCGATGAGAGAACAAACCCTCCACGCCCTAACAATCGTATTCCCCTTAGCAGCTGTTGGTGTCGCAAGTGTTCTGTTTTTGTTCCATAGAACCCTGAAGGGGCTTCTCATTGGTTTTATGCCACTTGGATACGCGCTTTTACTTACCTTTGGGGTTTTAGGCATCGTTCAACCGGAGCTTACGATTCTATCGATTGCTGTTGCTGCTTTGTTACTGGGGCTTGGTGTGGATTACTCGATTTACCTTGCGAATCGATTTGCGGAAGAACGTACCATAACCGATAAAGTAGCACGAGTAGAACGAACCTTAGGGCAGACCGGGAAAGCGGTTTTTTTATGCGCGTTTACCACGATCATCGGCTTCGGTTCCTTGATGACATCCCCTATGCCTCCAATGGTTACCTTTGGTTTTGGGTGTGCCATTGGTATTATGTTTGCATTTCTCTCCGCAACAATCCTTGTCCCTTGCCTTTGTTTGATACTTAAGTTTGAGAAGCATGAAACCAACCATCATTGGAAACGTTTCGCTAACTTTGTTGTCGAGAACCGAAAACGACTATTTGTTATCGCCTGTTTCTTCATCGTTCTCTCCTTGGTCGTTCTGCCACAGATAAAAACCGATGTCAACTTCCTTGACATGGCACCACAAGGAATTCCTGAAGTAGAAAAACTCCTTGAATACTCAAAAAATTTTGGTGGAGGGACAAATTTCAACGCATTGTACATTGAAACAAATAGTCAGGGTCTTACGTATCCTGATGTCATTGATGCGATCTATAACATAGAAGTAGAGATCAGAAATGCTGGAGGGACTGCGTATTCGATTGCTGATGAGATAAAGAAAATCAATGATGTCTTAGAACGTAGTGCGATCATTGAAAAAATCGGCGAGCTTGTAGGAGTCAATACCATTATTCTCGATAAAATCGCAAGAAAGGGGCTTGTCGACGATCAGTATTCAAAAACATTCATTGTCGTCTCGTTCCCTGCTGGGACAAGCGTTGGAAGCTTAGAAAAACTTGTAAACAATGTAAACGACATCGCACAGAATGCAAAAATTCCACAGAACGGACGCATCTCTTCCCTCGCAGGTCAAGATGTCGTCAGTGTTGAGATCAATAAACAAATCATGAGTTCACAAGCAACATCTCTCTTGATTGCTTTACTGTTAGTCCTTGCCTGTTTAATCATCGGATTTAACTCTATTGGAATTGGATTCTTAGCACTTATCCCTGTTCTTGTCGTTCTTGCTTGGGAACCTGGAGCCTTAGTCATGCTTGACATCCCCCTTTCTATCGTTAACATCACCGTTGCCTCAATTATGATAGGGACCGGTATTGATTTCAGTATTCAGGCGACACAACGTGTACGAGAGGAAATCGCAAAAGGAGGATCAAAAACCGAGGCAGTGAAAACCATGATTGAAACCACAGGGTGGTCCTTACTAGGAGCAGCTACTACAACCAGCGTTGCGTTGCTCTCGACCTTTGCTGTTAATATCCCTTCGCTTCATCAATTTAGTATCGTTGTGATAACTCTGATTGGTTTTTCCTTAGTTGCAAGCCTTTGTATTTTACCGACTCTGTTAACCTCACGGTTGATCAAGTAATACTTTTCTCTGATTCTCATAAGATAAAATTCTCTTAAAATTACAACAGATTTGACGAAGCTTGAGACGATATCATTATTGTTGTTGGGACATATGGTATGTTTTTAATGCACGATTATGAATGAAGAGCATATAATGGTGCACTCCTTTTTTCACCGCGATTTTGAATAATCATGGCTCTTTGGTTCTTGATATCATGATAAGAAACGCAAGCACTTCGACTCGCCCAAGAAGCATAAGAGCAACAAATAACCATTTAAGTTCTATTGCAAGAGATGGGCTGATAATCCCGGTGCTTAAGCCTGTTGTGGCGACAGCCGAGGTTGTTTCGAAAAGAGAATCAACCGGTTGGAACCCATACGAGCTGACAATGAACGCAGAAAAAAAGACCAAAGAAATCATCAAAAGAACAACTATTGCTGCTTGGATGATTCCCGCATCAGTATATTCTTTCCCAAAGAGCTTCACTTTGTATTCACGTTCGGTGATGCTTTCATACACCGCTTTTCGTACCGTTTTTATCATAAGGACAAATCGAAATATTTTAATTCCTCCCGCTGTCGAAAAACTCGCACCACCAACAAGCATGAGGAAAACCAAAAAGAATTTTAACCCATCGGTAAACTCAGCGACAGAAACATAACTAAACCCTGAGTTTGTCATCGCACTCACGATATGAAACACCGCTATGTCTGTAGAAAGTCCGAAAAAAATGACCGCAATGCTAATGGCTAAGATCGCCATTACAAGAAATACCGATGTCTCTGATGAGAAAAATTCTTTAAATCTTCTTTTAAACAACCCGGCTATGATAAAAAAGTTAGAGGCGCCAAGTACCATACATATAATAAGTATAGCGTTCATAGGAAATTGAGTCGCTATACTTGTGATATCTCCTACTGGAGCGAATCCTCCCGTACTAATCGCTGAGAAGACGAACGCGATTCCTTTTACAATATCGTGGTACCCAAGGAGATAACTCATAATAACCATTATGATAGTATAGGCACTATAAATCAAAATAATCAAGAGGAAGGTTTTTTTGATTTTTTGATCTTTGGAAAATCCCATGCCTCTTGCAAAATCCTGTAATTTTGCCTCAGGATAAAAGAACGCAAGAAGCACTAAAACGATACCAATCCCACCAATGAACTGGGTCAATCCTCGATAAAATAAAATAGATTCTGGTACGGCAGATATATTTGGTATAACTGAAAATCCTGTGGTGGTGAATCCTGACGCTGATTCAAAAATACTATCAGATATGTTTTGGATGATACCGCTGTTTGATATGTTGAGATACATGTACGGGATAGCACCAATCAGGGTTAATAGAATAAATATCAGTACAATCAGGCCACAGGAACGTTTATAACTTAATTCTCGGCGTTCACAGAAGGCATTAAGTGAAAACCCTAATGTTAAGAAAATCATCGCTGCGATAAACAATGCAATAGTAGCTGATGTTTCATTGTTAATAAACGATAAAATGATCGGAAGGACAATAAAAATACCAGAAATTTGAAGAACAAAACCCATATTCGCAAGAAGCGTTCGCATCCTTCTAAGAAATAAAATTATTCTTTTTATATTTTCGTATAAAAAATTCTTTAGATAAATCCTTGTTATTCCGTTTTATTTCCATTAATTATTTTTTCTCTCTTCAATGACTTAAGAGATTTCATAAAAAGAATGTCACAAAGGAGATTTCCAAAGAGAATCACTAACCCAAGAATTAGTTCTCCATCGTATTGTGAGATTCCCCGTATCGCTCCTCTGACATACCAATCCTGGATGAAGAAGAATGAAACAACAAGTGGAACGATGATTAATAACGGGGCAAACCACAATTCGAAGCGAAGTAATAACGCGTACATCGTTTGGTGTTGTTGCTTTTTCATCATTCATCCTCTTTTAGAGTGGAAGAATCATTGTTGCTGGAAGAATATCAATTCCTATTCCTGCGAACACCTGCCATATGACAAGCAGCAGGACAGCTGGCAGTATCTGAATTAAAAAATCATCATCAATATAAGGGAGTTTCTTTGCTTCGCTTAAGGTAACGACTGTTCCACCCACTACTGCAATGATTACTATAACCCACCATTCTGCACGATACCAAGTAATGGAAAAGAAAAATAATGAAGCTACAAACCCTGCGAGTATCGCATTGTATTTCCCATAATGGAAACGTATTTCACCCATAAGAGGATCTATAAACGCTGCGCATAACAGACAAGGGATCACTATCTGCTGAGGGAAAAACAAGAACAACAACACGGTTCCAGTACCAAAGAACAAATAACCTGCTGGCCTGCGCTGTTCATATCCACGAAGCCCAAAAAAGCGTATTTTCTTAATATGTCCCCGGATACGGTAAAACTCTATAACGATTAGAACTAGAAGAATGCCGATTATTGTACACTGTTTCAATGCAAAGAGCCATCCTTCATCCGGAAGAAGATAGTAGATTAGGAATGAGGCAGCGAACGTATGAAACACGCGGCGAAACCAATGTGCATCAACCTCGATCGCATTCATCCGTTCTAAAAACTCTGTCTGATACCCGGTTATCTTTTGTTTTGTCGATTTTAACGCATCTTTTGTGGTCATCTCTGAGAAAAACATTCGTTTGAACCACCTTTTACGAATAAAACTAGGATTATTGAACGATGTCTTGTCGTTCTAACGTCATCATCCCTTGTTTACTTCCCACAATAACCTCATCAGCTAGACCGATAAACAGCCCATTTTCCAGGACACCAGGGATATTATTAATCTCCTTTTCTAATGCTTCGGGATCCGCAATCTTCCCAAAATCACAATCAATAATGTAATTCTGATTATCCGTAATAAATGCTTCATCCATGATTTTACGTAATTCCGTAGTACATCCTAGTCCTTCGAGCACTTTCCTGGTGGCAAGCCAGCCGAATCTTGTGACTTCAACAGGGAGGACTGAGTCGCATCCAAGACCTTTTACTATTTTTGTTTCATCAACAATGATAATGACCTTTTTTGTATGGTACGCAATAATCTTCTCCCTTGTTAATGCACCACCACCGCCTTTAATTAAATTCAGGTTTGAATCAACTTCGTCAGCGCCGTCAATGGTGACATCAATTTCTGTTCGATCATCAAGTTCTATCAATGGGATTTTTAATTCTGTCGCTAGTCTCTTGGTTCTTAATGAGGTGGGGACTCCTTCGATTTTCAGGCCACCTTTTACCATCTCTCCAAGTTTTTTTATTGCGAATTCAACAGTGGAGCCTGTCCCAAGGCCGACAACCATCCCGTTTTCTATATATTGGACTGCTTTCTCCGCAGCTTGTTTTTTCATCTCTTCTTGTTCCACTGGTCCACCAACAGGGTAATAGAACAAGGAATACAAAAACTTATACATCTTATACTATTACGGAACTGGTAACTATGCTAGGTAAATGTGACGAACACGGGTATTATCGCGGGGAAATTTGCCCGGTTTGCAAGACGAAAGGGAAATTCCTCATGAGTGATCGTGAACTTGATTCCCTCGGTCGTATTATGGCTGGAGTTCTTCGCCATTTTCCAGAGAAACTTGGGATAATGGTCGACGGTCATGGTTGGGTTGATATTTCTGAGTTCGTCGAAGCAGTAGGTGTCAGCAGATCAGGATTCCAATGGCTTCGGGAACATCATATTGAGGCGATTGCACTAACCGACCCCAAGGGGAGGTATCAGATTGACGGCGGTATGATCCGAGCGACCTATGGTCATACCATTGACATCCGCCTTGATGATTTACCACCAGCGGAGATTGATGAGTTTTACTACCCGGTGACTGAAGAAGAAATCGATATCATTCTTGAAGGTGGATTAAATCCTATTGATCGGAAAAATGTTCATCTCAGCGGCAGTATCGAAAAAGCAATTGAGGCAGGAAAAGTACGAACTGAGGTCCCCTTGATTTTACGTATCGATGGGAAAGCCGCAAGAGACGATGGTGTACAGATATTCCGAGCTGGGAAAGACGTCTATGTTACTGAGCGGATTGATGCGAAATATCTCTCAAAACAGGAACCATCTGCACCCGCAGCAGAGGGAGCTTTAGAAACGGCTCCTGAAGAGGAACCGATAGCATCGGTTCAAATAAACGAAAAAGAAGACAAACCCAAGACAAAACCGAAACGGAAAAGTACGAAAAAAGCAAAAAAAACAAAAAAACCAGAATAATTTTTTTTCTATTTCAAAAAGGCGATGGTATCTTGGCCTGCTTTTATAGGATCTCCGATTTTCACAGGAATCGATTTTATCTTTTCTGCAGGTAGATATACATCAACGCGTGAGCCGAGTCTGATAATGCCTATTCTATCTCCTTTTTTCAAGACATCCCCCTCTTTGATGTACGGGTACACACGTCTAGCGATCAGTCCTGCCAGTTGAACAACCGTTACCTGCCCGATTGCTGTTTCAACTGTAATGATGACCCGTTCGTTCAGATCAGATTCTTTTTTCCAGGCTCTTAGATGATATCCTGGAAAATGTGTCATTTTACTGATGCGTCCGTCTAGAGGCATTCTGTTCACATGGACATTGTTGACCTCCATGAAGGTCGAGATGAAATACTGGTCTTTCTCTTGTCTGATATCTCTGATTTTTCCATCTGCGGGAGCAATGATTCCGTCTCCGATTGCTCGTTCTGGGTCACGGAAAAAAATAAGGAAAAATACTAGTACACAAAAAACAGGGATAAATAGTGAGACGAACCAGAGTGAAAACCAACAGAGTGCTAACAGAAGTAAACTGAGCAGTAAGGGAGGTGCGACCCAGGACCAACAACCTTTGGCTATCTTCATAACCTCTCACCAGCTGATCGGGTATGAATCCCACATTCCCCACCTTTTTTAAGGGTTTTTCTCCATCGACCATCTCGTTCGCTTTCATGATCGAAAATAGGCACCGTGCAAGGACTACAGCCAAGGGACCTGATTTTTTTGCCATCGGGATATTTTTTCTTATACCATGGATGCGCAAGTAATTTATTGGTTTTAATGTATTTCCATATTTCCTCTTCAGTCCACGCAAGAAGAGGGTTGATTTTTGTTTCGTTTTCACTTATTTTTTCTACTTCAGCGACATATCTTCTCGTAAACCCCTCCGTGTTCCGTAGGCCACTGAACCACGCCTGTAGCCCGAGAGTGGTATACGCATAACGGACTGGAACAACTTTTAATAACTTACAGCAGAGATCAGGGTCCTCATAGTAGATTTCATGTCCTGTTTCTTTTTTTATTTTTTCTGCTTGTAAGCAATACTGTTCCATCGGCAATAAGGTAACGTCAATGTTGTTTTTCTTCAATACCTCCGGTACGATATCTCCGACCATGAAAATCTTTGGTTTGAGATCATATTGGTGTACGACCTTTATGACAAAGTCAAAGGTCTCCTTTGGTTTATGCATTGTTAAAATCGAAAAGATCGGAACATCCGGATCGATGCTTCTTGCAAGATGAAGCAAGACCATGCTGTCTTTTCCCCAGCTGCAAGCAACAGCGACTCTCTTTCCATACGTTTGAATCGCTTCTTGGATTAATTCCTTCGAATGTTGTATTTTTTCTTCCAGTGTCTTTTGACTTATCTGGAGTTTTTTTGCCTGGAACTTGTATGGTTCTACATGCATCCGTCTTCTTTTAATATCTTTTCTCCCACCACCAGTTATATTCATCACAATGTAATCTTGTGGTGAGATTGTTTCCTTCTGTATCGCTTGTTGTAATGACGCGATGGTGACTCCTGCTTCAGGTACGACACTGATGCCTTCTAGTTTTTCAAATAACGTTTGTGCTTTTCCGATTTCTTCGTTGGTAACGCTGTACATCTCTCCTTTGGTTTCTTGTAGCACATCATACATGCCACCGATCAACGAATACGCAGGAAAGCGGTTGGTCAGCACATGGGCTACGGTTTGGTCGATGATTTGTTTTGCTGATTCATTTTGAAATCGTTCATCAATCGTTCGAGAATAATTTTGCCATGCTTCGACCATCGGAACATAAGGATAATTTTGAGCACCGTGAATTTTTGGTAATTTTTTTCCAAATCGTCCATCAAGGATAAGCCGCTCTGCTGCTTCGTAGGCTGCAATGGCTCCCGGACCTGAACCCAGTGCCTGAAAGTAATGATCAGGGATCTGACCAAGCAACCGGGTCGCATCTAGCACCATTGTTCCAACGCTATCACGACGAGCGACATTCCGGTACCCTCCTTCAGAGAGATACCCTTCGACATGAGAAAATTGATTGGCAAGGTTGATTGCATCGTAGTAATCACCATAAATAGGAAAGAGACGGGTATAGGGGTTGGTTTTGGAAAAGGACCAAATACGTCTCACCCGTGCATCCTCTGTGGCAAATAAAAAAATCGGGTATCGGAGTAGATTGGAATAATATACAAAGGAAATCGCGTTATTTCCATCGGAGGACATCACCAGGGGTTTGCCTGAGTCAAATGTGCTCATGACCCGTTGGAAGGTCACTTCTGCTTCAAGGTCTTTAAACGACCCGGTATGACACTGCGGGTATGCATTTAAGCAGATGATGAGGTTTTGAAGCCCAAGATGGTCAGCGAGTTTTGTACTTTTATAGGTATGGAAATAACTCCCGTGATCAATCAGTCGTGGGTCTATTTTTTGGATAGGAAGCCACTCATGATAACGCCAGATTCCCTGGTAGGATTCATCGATGGTAAGGTTTTTTTGTTCATAGACTGTTTTTAACAGCGCGTTACATTTATTTTCACAAGAACAGATGTAATGATCTGCAGAATAACTCTTCCCGCACTTCAGACATGTCAGTGTGTATTTCACGGTTTACGCCGCCTCCCGCAATAATAAAATATATTAATTAATATTTGTATGACCGCAGATAAGAACATGAACCCGTTTCTCAACCCTGTCTCCGGAATCCCTTTTTTAAAAAATTTTCTTTGTGACGTAGGAAGATTGCGAGCATATTCTCCTGAAAAAATCAAAAACTATCGAGATAAAGCACTCCGAAGGACGCTTCGATATGCTGATACCGTTCCCCTGTATCATCAAAAATATACTGCAAGTAATCTTCAACCTCAGGACATTTACGGAATACAAGATGTGACAAAAATCCCTTTTACCTCAAAACAAGACCTTGTCGAACATTTTCCAAATGAAATCCTGCCAAACAAGTATAATAAACGGGATGTTAGAATTGTTTCAACTTCTGGTTCAACAGGTAAACAAGTATCGATTTACATTGATTTTTCTGTGTTTGCTGGTGGGATTGGGGCGTCATTACGAACCTACGATGAGCTAGGATTAAACTGGAGGAAATCTCACTTAGCTAACATCGGGAATTTTAATCCGAATATGGCTGATTCAACCGCCGAAAACCTCTTTTACTCTAAATCATCTTTTGCCGTTAGTAAAAATAATCGTATTAGCTTAAACGCGTTTCTTCCAATGAAGGAAATTATTGCACAATTAGATCGATTCAAACCCGATGTTATTTATTCTTACCCCGCAACGGTTTTTCAACTAGCGTTTTATAAACAAAAAGGGTATGGAGAACATATCAACCCTAAAGCCTTTCTTGTTGGCGGCTCAGTTCTTGAACCCTACACAAGGAGCTATGTCGAGGATATCTTCAAATGTAAAATGTATAATATTTACGAATCGGTTGAGACCATTGGGGCTCCCATAGCATTTGAATGCCGGGAAGGGACCTGGCATATCAATTATGATTATTTTCATGTGGAGGCGATAAACGAGGACCGGGAGCTTGTTCAAAAGGGAAAACGAGGCCATATTGTGGTGACACGACTCTTTGGGAAGGCGACACCAATTGTACGATACACAGGGATGGATGATTGGGTGGTACTCTCCGATGATGAAGAGTGTGCATGTGGTCT
>Ga0307380_10012286_pt1 | contig 10671 bp, 10 predicted proteins | sample UN3MG_FD_202239 | JGI IMG/M metagenome (GOLD analysis project Ga0307380, IMG submission 202239) | Soil microbial communities from Risofladan, Vaasa, Finland - UN-3 | ecosystem: Environmental > Terrestrial > Soil > Coastal area > Acid sulfate soil | place: Finland: Risofladan, Vaasa | collected... | reverse complement strand
TATGGCGCAGGCGAATTTAAAAAAAAACATTGCGACATAATACGCTTGACTTGACACTAGCCAGAATAAGTAATTCAATGCATAAATATTTCATATTTCCTGTTCAGGGCCCAATTCATAATTAACTTGCTAGGTTTACTAATATTAATTATTGGGATTATATTTATTTATCACAAAATAGATCAACTTAAAATGAATAATTATACATCTATCGTAAAGCTCATATAGCTCAAAACCAATTAATAAAATAATATGAATAAAAAAAATAAAACCATTCTTAGCGTTATTGCGCTTGTTGCAGTGGTAGCATACCTTACATTCACTGGAATGGGTAATTCTATCAATGAATATGTTAAAATCACTGACCTGAAAAATGGTGGTTTTGAAGAGAAACTTATCAGTGTAAATGGAACTGTGGTTAATGATACAATCAATTGGGATCCTGGAGAGACAGAACTCACCTTCAAAATGACTGATGAACAAGACAGCATGGATGTGTACTACAATGGAAATATCCCCAACAGTTTCGCGGCAGATATTCCTGTAGTAGTACAGGGGCAGTATTCAGATGGCCTTTTTACAGCAAGGAATATTCTGGTAAAATGTCCGTCCAAATATGAAGCAGATATTCAGGAATAATATCTACGCTTTCTTTTTTAGATTCTGATATTTGTCCAAAAAGGCTGAATTGCAGGTATTGCAGCAGAAGTAATATGTTCCATCGCCAACCTTGGTTTTGATAGCCCCTTCTGCCATCTCTTTATTACAGTAAGAGCAGGACATTTTTATTAGTGAAGCTGTCGTGGTCAAGGCATCCTTTCTAATTACTTCTTTTATCAGAATGGCCCGGGCTTTATTAATACCCGGGTCTGTAAGAGTATTCTGGATACGAATTATGTCATCGGCATTTCCCATAACCCTGGCCACAATTCCAAAATCAGAATCAGAGGATGTGCATATCTCAACAACTTCATCCATAGCAGATAATTTAGAGACAATACTGGCAGATTCAGAAGGCTTTACATCTACTACCAATACAGCAGTGTGATGGCCTTCGATCTTTTCCAGGTCTATCTCAATAGTAAATCTTCGTATAATACCCAGTTGCTGCAATCTTTCTACCCGGCTTGTAATAGTGGGCACACTGGTATGTGTTGATTTTGCTATATCCCTGAAAGACTGCCTGCCGTCCTCTTGCAACAGCGACAGTATTTTTACATCCAGTCCGTCTAATTCTGCCATACTAAACCTTATTTACTGTCTTTCTTCGAATCTTTTTCCTCACCGAGTTCGTGGCCATGATCATAATTATACCCACTGAAAAGAACCCGATACCGGCCCATACTTCATTGACCATAGGAACAATCTTGAAAGTCACAGGTACACCTCCATAATCTTTCCCCTGGAACAGGATATAAATATCCTTTGTTAATTTCCTTACAACCATTGGATGTGTAGCACTACCGCTTTTTCCGGTCACATATTTGGCTTTTCCATCTCCGATTTCCTTCCCATCCTTGAAAACTGTTAAATAAACACTCTCAGTATTTAGTCCACCAGAGGCTGTAAGGTATTGAACGTCTGGAGCAAATAATATTATCGGATATACATTCCCTGAGGACGGACTTTCAAAATCAGTCATCAATAATCCAGTTGCTGTTACCTTTGCATCCTTCTCGACATCCACCAACGCGGTAGCTATCTGCATTTGTCCGGTCCCGTCGTCGATAGTAATAAATGAATACCTATCCGAATCATACTTTTCAACTACCTTACCGCTGACTTCGATATTAGCACCAGAATATGATTCCGGATTGGCAATAAGGGTGCCAAGGGGCGTCCCGGGATATGTGTCTGAAGCTGCACTTGTTTGCGTGTCAGTAAGCAACAAGCTATACCCTCCACCCACTTCGACTTGCTGTCCAAGGCTGAGAGTTGCACTGGAAGTACTGCCAAAGGATACACTGATCGGGGTCCCGAAAAGGATGAACACAATGCCTAAATGTATTAATAACACACCTGATCTGTTGATCAATACTTTTCGCTTGTCCCTGTACTTCTTGAAATCATCGTAAAATGTCTGTAAAATTGCATAGAGGAGATACCCCAGTGGCGGAAATATTGACATTACCGATATTCCCCCCAGAAGCCGGTAGAATGGGGGCTGTGAAGCAAAGAAAGGACTTGTTTGATCAAGCAGATGGAAGTTTTTCAGCTTGTAGAAGGCCATTATAATGGTAAGTATTACTACAATACCCAGGATCTTCATTGATTCTACTTTGGTGCTCTTCTTATACTGCATGCAAAAGCCGGCAACCAGCAATAATATTATCACCAGTGGATATGAATTGGCGTTAAAGAAATCCACTGTTTGGGGTGCCATTGTAACCTTTTCACCTGCTATCATCTGCTGGATCACAGGGAAGGTAATCCCCCAGATAGAAACCAGGGCTAACAGTGCAAATATGATGAGAGTGATGTAGAACTGGTTTTGTTTCTCAAATGCATCAAACACCATCTCTTTGAAACTCATATCACTTTTATCGTCCTCAGACTTGCTGCTGTTTAGATATTTCTTAATTACAAAGGCTGTAGGTATTACTATTGATATAAGAGTCAAAACCAACAGATAAATGCCAGTATCTGATTCCCCAAAAGCATGTACTGAATTGAATATTCCACTGCGGACCACTAATGCCGCATACATGATTAAAGAAAACGAAAATGCTGCAAATAGCGGTGCAGCTAACTCGAAATTCGTGTTATTTTTCCGATATTGAGATAATGCATGCAAAAATCCGGTAAGAGCAAGCCATGGGATAAAAGAAGCAGTTTCTACCGGGTCCCATGCCCAGAATCCACCCCAGCCTAATATTAGATAAGCCCATACGGCGCCTAAGGCAATACCCCATGTAAGGAATAACCAGGTCAGTCGACCCCACTGTCTTGCAATAGGTTCCCAGCCCTTCTCACCTGTAAACAAAAACACCATAGCAGCTGCAAATGGAATTGTCATCAAACCATAACCTAAAAACAGTGTCGGCGGATGAATTGCCATCCAGGGAGTTATGAGCAAGGCATTCAATCCTGAACCATCAAGAGGTAAATAACCCGGTGTAATTTCATTTGCATAGGTAACATAGATAGTCTCAAAAGGTGAGATTATCGTGGTTACTAACAGCAAGTATAGACCTATCAATATGGTCACTATCTGGGTCCTGCGAAGAAGAGCTGAATTCCATCCCTGTCTTTCGCTCATCCACCATGAAGATAAGAATATTACCCAAACCCAGAACAACAATGTGCCAGACTGTCCGGCAAGTACTGCCGATATTTTATACAGTAATGGCAATGCCAGATCACTGTACTGCCAGACATAGGTATATTTGAAATTAGAGTTTACAAAATAACTGGTAAGGAGCAACAGATCAATGGTCAATAATGCGAACACGGATCTTGAAAGCCATTTTAACCATGGAACAATTATATCATTCTTTTTAAATTCATTCAGTAACAGTCCTGTAACCATAGCGACATTGATTAATATGGTCACTAATAGAATCGAATCGCCCAATTCCATTTATTGTCCTCCATGGCTGGAATCATAATCTGCTTTTACCATCTGAAGTACATTATAGAAATAATCAGCATCCACATATCCGCCGACCCGGTTAATTATCTGCCCGTTCTCATCTACGAACAGTTCATGTGGAGGGTAACTTACACCATAACGCTGGGATGTGGCCCTATTTTCATCCAGATCAACGGCCACTAATACGAAATCATTCTCTAACATCTGCTTTATCCTCTCATCTGGTAATGTCTGTGTCTCAAATTTCTCACAATATTGGCACCATACGGCCCAGAAATATATAAAAACAGGTTTATTCTCCTCTTTGGCAATGGCCAGTCCATTATCCAAATTCTTTTCCCATTTGTAATCTGATATATATGCATAATTCTTATCACTGAGAACCACAGCACTGTGGATGGTCAGATATAAGAAAGAGACCACAAAAATCAGCACCAGTATGGTTAATGCTTTTCTAGTTTTCATATCTTACCTACCGATATCATGTTATCTTTATTTTGTTATTTTATAATTTTCAGCCCAATACAGGAAGTGTAAGTATCCAAAGTCCTGCTGTGGTGTAAACTCCCATGACTATTATCATTGAAAGTAATCCATTATTTAATGTTTTGTTTTTTGATCCATCAGTTGTTAACCGGTAACTCAGCCAAATTGAAAACATAGATCCTGCAAGCAGTAGTAATATCTGCAATAGATTTAGCGTTTCAAAGTTAATGGACGGATTACTATTAAATACATTTAGACCTGCCCACTCCGTGAGATCATATATTCCATAAAAAATTCCCCTGAATAATTTGAATACGTTCCATGCCATGTATGTGGCCAGACCAAGCGGAATAAAGGCATAGGAATAAGTTACTACTCTTTGCTTAGCATTGTCAGGGTCATGAACCCGCTGCAGCAAATAGATTGATAATACTGCTGCGATGCTAAGTCCTGTCAGTATAATTATTGCCATAATATTACGATCAATTCCCAGGAAGTGTATGAAATTGATGATCTTGTTTCTAAAAGGTGTATGTTCCATACCCATCAAGAAAACTGCAATTGTCACCCAGTGGATCACAGGCTGGTATTGGGGCCATCTGAGGATGCGGGCAATGATGCCTTTATCTAAATAGTTATTATTTGAATCACTGGATAGTTCAGGCTTGGTTGTCTTAACTGACTCTAAGGAATACGCAGGAGCTGTAAGCGAGGTGGATAAGACTTTTTTCATCGTTTTTTTATTCATTCAGGTATCCTCTTAAATAATAGGTGGGAAGTAGGGCAGCAGTGCTGCCTGTATCATTTTATCTATATCGAATAGTATCATAAGTCCCACCAATATCAGGATTAGACCTGAGAATTTTTTAAATTTAGGCGTATAAGGAACAAGCCATTTAAAGTTAGTAGCAGCGTATTTTCCCGAATAAGCGATAATAAGCATGGGAATCCCTACCCCTGCAGAATATACAAACAATAGCAGCATGCCAAATTCAAAGTTACCTTCTATACTCACAAACATGAGAATAGACCCCAGGATGGGGCCCACACATGGTATCCACATAAATCCCAGTGATGAACCTAAGACTAAACCCCCGACAATCCCATCGTCTTTGATCTTCGGGCCCCTGCTTGTGATAGGGGATAGAATTGATTTCCCACCCTGGATAAGCCTGGATGTTATGCTTACAAAGAAATTATTGATATCATCGTCATACATGACCGCACCCATCCCAGTGATAAAGATAATTGCAAACCATCTAAGATATTCTCCATATTCAAATAGTGAAGAACCTACAGCCGAGATCAAGCCTCCCATCAGGGTAAAGGAGATTGACATGCCAATTACAATTGAGATCGGCCTTAACTTGCTGCCCTGGGAACCAGCCAGCACCACTGGTAGAATGGGTAGAATGCAGGGAGTAAGTACTGTAAATAACCCTGCTACAAAAGCCATTATTATTGAGGGGGCCTGGACTATCATTGAAATGTTTCCTTAATTATAATTATATTGCCTCATTCAGGACATTGTCAAGGGTTCCTATGACAGTGACCTTTAATATATTATTATCCTGGGTCACATTATAACTGGTAAACCCATTGGCAAGGCTGTTTGCAGCTCGTGCTTCAAATTGGGATCTGAGTGATGCACCACCACCTAAATTCAGATGATAGACCATTTCACGCTTCACCAGGCCATTACCTTCATCACTTAAACCGCTGTAGAAAATATCAGCATATTGATTGAGTGAATTTGACACATCTGAGATGATTGTATTATTTACATCAATTTCCTCTAATACTATCTGGAAATCTAAATAGGCACTGTCCATACTTGAAGGATCAGCCATTAATTGTCTTGTCTTCTCAACATTATTGGTATGTCCATAGATGAACGGTCTGGTAGCAATTACATTGCTCATACCATCACTAATTACTGGTTGAATCGCCTGGTTGGTATGGCCGATATCATGAAGCTCTATCCAGGAAGATGAGCTGTAATCTGCTGCATACATGGCAGCCAGTGGTACTTCGTAGAATCCAGCCGGTTGGACCATTTCTGATGCATATTCTTCAAGGGGTGTACCTGACGCCAGTTTCATATTAATGAACCGAGCCCATATTACACCTCTGGGTGTCATGTTCAGACCATCGGTCAGATTCCTGAAATTCTGGCTTAGTTCAAGGGTGGTGTAATCCACTCTCTGGACTGGTGTTGGTGCCGGATGTTTAAGATCATTATAAATCTCTTTGTCTTCCCCATTGTTTATCAGCCTGGGGCCAAGCCAGAAAATACCAATGAGAATAATAGCTACTGCTGCTATTATCAATAATTTTGTATTATCGTTCTTTTTCTTTTGTGTGGGTTTGGTTTCTGCTTTTATTTGAGGTTTTTTCACCGGACGTGCATCAGGTGATTTATTAGTTGAAGTCTTAACTGTTGTTTTTCTTTTATTCTGTGCTGCCATATCATTCCTCATTATTAATTATCCCGCTTAAATGTAAATGGAAAAATTCCCGATCCACATATCCTGGAATACGTGCACCAGGGATCTCCTGGACTTCGGATGTGGTAAAGATCGAATGTGGGGTTCCTCTAATACCCAGATTCAAAGCAAGTGATGTTTGTTTTACCGTATCTATACTTAATAAAATAAAATTTTCATTCAATATGCCAATGATCCGTTCGTCGCTTAATGATTCTGCTTCGAATTGCTTGCACCAGCCACAATTTTCAGAATGTCCGTAAATGTATATCATTTTATTTTCAGACTCGGCACTTTCAAGAGCATAGCTTAGATTGGTATGAAAGGAGAGTAAGCCAAGTTTTATTGTTTCATTGCCATCAGCAGTTGACTGATCATTTGCAGTAACATTTCTGGTTGCTGCATAAATTGAGCCAAATATTAACAGAGCACCTAATAAAATTATCAATAAGTTCTTTTTACTATCGTTCATTACCTTTCTCTCGTTAATAGGGGCTTTTTTTACTTCAGATATATATTTTTATTAGGTTTTCGACGTCTTAAGTACATTATATTCCATTTACACCTAGTGTAAAGTATGTGTGATAATCTGGATTACTACTTTATTATACTTTCGCTTAACATAATTTACATTCTTATGAAATATCCAGTGCTGAAGATCAATATTACGACTTTGGGTACGAATAGCCTGTAAACAAGACCCGGGAACCTATCAGGTTCATATTCCACATTTTCAAGACCAAGCTCAAGTGCCACCTTATTTAAATTCAATTTCCGGTCAAGGTTTGCAGAGAACACTATATTCTGGTACTTAATGTATGGAAATACTTCAGAAATGATACCGGCCTGGCTCAGCATATCAACCACTCTGCCGATACCATCTTCCACATCTTCGAATCTTTTGGCACCTGTTGAGACCAATTTTCCCGATCTAAATACCATAACTGTGCTGTTGGGTTTTTTCAACCTGACAATTACACCAGCAAAATGCTCGGGATCATACTCTGAACTTTCGAATAATGCAGCAACATGAGTTAGGTCGATACTCTCACCCACAGATGTAGAAGCTACCATGTTCTCGATGTTAAGACTTTTTTTCACCTTGCCTGTGGCAGACATCCTATTTACATAGAAATCCGGAAATGATAACTGTTGGGATATAGCCGTTTGATTCAAACAGGCTTATAAATATAAAATTCCAGGAAGATATTATTTGTTTTTGTAAACCATAATTTATATTAATCCAAAAATCGATTATACACTATTCAAAAAGACGGAATAAATATACATAACGAGTGATGAAATGACAGAAACAACGATTAGTATTGAAGGAATGATGTGCGGACATTGCCAGATGGCAGTAACTAAAGCTTTGAGCAGTGTGGAAGGGGTTACTGGTGTGGAAGTATCCCTTAATCCAGGCCAGGCAAAGGTTAATTACGACTCGAATAAGATTGATATTGAAGATTTGAAAGAAGTTATTACTGAAAGTGGGTACAAAGTTTAACCCCATTTTTCAAATTCCGGAGTTACCAATGGAAGACGTGATAATCAAGATAAAAGGTATGACCTGTGAACACTGCCAGAAACGTGTTCATGATGCTATAACTTCACTTGACGGTGTCACATCTGCCAGTGTGGACCTGGAAGCAGGTCAAGCCACCGTATCCTATGATTCTTCCAGGGTAGATCTGCAACAGATCAAACAGGTAGTCAGGGATGCTGATTATCAGGTAGAGGATGAAATTGAAGCGTGTCCCGTCCCCACTCCGGAAGGTAAGAAGCTGTTGACTGAGGTTGATGAACAGAGCACAAAGACATCTGAAGAAGTACCAGTGTCCTCATCCGTTGAAATAAAGAAGGCCAATATTAGCGTCACTGGTATGACCTGTGCATCCTGTGCCCAGAATATTGAAAAGGGGCTTAACAAACTACCAGGCATCCATAAAGCTGTGGTCAACCTGACCACAGAGAAAGCCGTTGTTGAATACGATCCGGCTCTTGTCAATCCTGAGCAGTTCAATACTACTATAACTGATTTGGGATACGGGGTGGTAAAGGATAGTGTGACCCTGCGCCTTACCGGTATGACCTGCGCTTCCTGTGCACAAAATATTGAAAAAGGACTTCGGAAACTGGATGGCGTCTATAAGGTATCAGTGAATCTCCCCACAGAAAAAGGGCATATTGAATACGATTCTGCTAAAATCACAATTAAGGAGCTTGTAAAAGCTGTTAAAGATATTGGGTACGGTGCAGAGGAAATACAGGGGTCTGATGTTGACCAGGAACACAAAGCCCGTGAAAAGGAGATACAGTCCCAGAAGCGCAATCTGATAATTGCCCTCATACTGGCAGTTCCTGTTTCAATTGGAGAGATGGGGCAAAACATCCCCCAGTTGGTGGCTGCCATTCCCAATATCATGACCTTTTTGGGCAACGAATATTTCCAATTAATATTTGCCACACTTGTAATGCTAATTCCTGGAAAACAGTTCTTCACAGGTGCATACAAAGGATTACGACATGGTGCCACCGACATGAACCTGCTTATTTCAGCAGGAACCGGGTCTGCATATCTGATCAGTACGGCCAGTATATTCCTTGACCTGGGTGCGGCTTTTGAGCACAAGTACTTCGGGACTGCAGTGATGCTGATAGCATTCATAGTCCTTGGCCGGTACCTGGAAGCAAAATCAAGGGGCAAGACCTCGGAGGCCATCAAGAAGCTCATGGGTCTGCAGGCCAGGACGGCCCGGGTCCTGGTGAACAATGTTGAGAAAGAGATCCCCATAGAAGATGTGAAACCAGGGGATATCGTTGTGGTCAGACCGGGTGAAAAACTGCCAGTAGACGGTATTGTAACTGAAGGCCGCTCTGCCATTGATGAGAGCATGCTGACAGGTGAGAGTATCCCTGTGGAGAAGAATGCAGGCAGCGAGGTCATAGGGGCGACCATAAACAGGACCGGAACATTCAAATACCGGGCCACCAAGGTGGGTGCCGATACTGCCCTGGCCCAGATCATCAAACTTGTAGAAGATGCCCAGACCAGCAAAGCACCCATCCAGAGGATTGCAGACATTGTGGCTGGTCATTTTATAGTTACGGTGATGAGCATTGCTCTATTGGCCTTCTTTTACTGGTATTTCATTGGATTTAACCAGTTCAATATTGCAACTGAATATGGGATTACCAGTCCTTTCCTGGCTGCCCTCTTAATATCGATCACCGTCCTAGTAATTGCCTGCCCCTGCGCTGTGGGTCTGGCCACACCCATTGCTGTTATGGTGGGTACAGGTAAAGGGGCCGAGAACGGCATACTGATCAAAGGCGGCGAAGCACTGGAGACCGCACAGAAACTGGATACTATTATCTTTGATAAGACCGGTACCCTAACCAAAGGTGAACCTGTGCTTACCGATGTTGTGGTCACAGCAGAAGGAATCGATGAAATAACGGTACTTCAGCTGGCTGCCATCACTGAGAAAGGATCTGAGCACCCCTTAGGTGAAGCAATAGTAAATGGCGCGACTTCAAGAGGACTAGAAGTGCCAGATGGGCAGGATTTTAATGCAATTGCAGGCCACGGTGTGGAAGTTACCTATGACGGCCGCAGGATACTCCTGGGTACCAGAAAACTCATGTCTGATAAGGGAATGGACCCGACACCCATGAACAAGACCATGGAAGATCTGGAGAACGACGGCAAGACCGCCATGCTCATTGCAAAAGATAATGAGATCATTGGCATCATTGCAGTGGCAGATACCCTGAAAGAGCATTCGGCAGATGCAGTCAGATATTTGCAGAAAATGGGTCTCACAACCGTCATGATCACAGGCGACAACCAGCGTACAGCCAATGCTATTGCCAGACAGGTGGGTATCGACCGTGTACTGGCCGAAGTGCTGCCCCAGGATAAGGCCAATGAGGTCAAGAAACTCCAGGCCGAAGGCCGGAAGGTGGCCATGGTGGGTGACGGTATCAATGATGCACCCGCCCTGACACAGGCAGATATCGGCATAGCTCTTGGCAGCGGTACCGATGTTGCCATGGAGTCGGGCCAGATCGTGCTTATCAAGGACGACCTGCGGGATGTGGTAT
>Ga0307380_10012283_pt1 | contig 10674 bp, 11 predicted proteins | sample UN3MG_FD_202239 | JGI IMG/M metagenome (GOLD analysis project Ga0307380, IMG submission 202239) | Soil microbial communities from Risofladan, Vaasa, Finland - UN-3 | ecosystem: Environmental > Terrestrial > Soil > Coastal area > Acid sulfate soil | place: Finland: Risofladan, Vaasa | collected... | reverse complement strand
GAAAGGAGTGAATGTCCGATGCAGAGGTGAGGACATCGCCAGGGGAGATTTAATTCTTAAAGCAGGAAAGGTGCTTCGCCCTCAAGAGATAGGAGTGCTAGCCTCCCTGGGTCGCTCCAATGCACTGGTTATCCGCCGGCCAGTTGTGGCTATTCTCGCTACGGGGGATGAGCTTATTGGTGTTGACCAGCCATTAACTCCCGGTAAGATTTATGATAGCAATACCTATACCATCGCTGCCGAAGTCTCTCGCTACGGTGGGATTCCCAAAATTCTGGGCATAGGGCGCGATTCGGTCCAGCCTTTAACTGAGAAAATAGATGAGGGCCTGGACGCAGATATGCTTATTAGCTCCGGCGGCGTGTCTAAGGGGGATTATGATATTGTAAAGGATGTCCTGGCAGAGCATGGGGAGGTTGGCTTCTGGACGGTTTGTATGAAGCCCGGGAAACCGCTTGCCTTTGGGGTTATGAAGAAGATGGAAGGAGGAAGGAGGGAGAAGAAGGTGCCTCATTTGGGATTGCCCGGCAATCCCGTCAGCGCCATGATCACTTTTGAACAATTCGCCCGTCCTGCCATATTAAAGATGATGGGGAAGAAAAATCTGGCAAAGCCAGCTATCCGAGCGATTATTGAGGATGATGTTGTGAATACTGATGGGCGCCGCATCTTCGCCAGGGTAAGTGTGACCAGGCGTGGTGGTCAGTATTATGCCTCCGTTACTGGTCCACAGGGCTCGGGCATCCTGACATCCATGGCCAAGGCCAACGGTTTGGCTGTTATCCCCGAAAATAACAAGGGGGTTAAGGCCGGAGACATGGTCGTGGTGCAGATGTTGGATTGGGGAGAGGAACAAGGCGAGATGAGAACGGTGCCGGTTGTTTCCATCGTAGGCAAATCGCAATCTGGCAAAACAGTGCTTATGGAACAACTTGTTGCTGAGTTTAAGAGAAGGGGATATAAAGTCGCTGCCTTAAAGCATGGTCGAGGTGGGATAGAAATAGACCAGCCCGGAAAAGATAGCTGGAGGTTTGCTCAAGCGGGTAGCGATGCTGTGCTCGTTAGCTCGCCTGGCAAGCTTGCCTACATTAAGAATTTAGACCATGAACTTAATATTGAGGAAATTATGTCCATCATTGACGCTGAATTCGACATTGTCCTTGTTGAAGGATTCGGGAAAAGCAAAACTCCGAAGATCGAAGTGCATAGAAAAGCACTCGGCGATGATTTATTGTTTTCCCCCCGGGAACTTGCAGCTATTGTTACCGATGAGTTATTGGGCACCAATATAACTCAGCTCTCATGGGATGATATAATAGGAGTAGCTGATTTTATAGAGAAGAATTTTGTGTTGAAAAAGGAAGAGGGCTAGGTGAAGACCTGTCTTGAGCGAAGCCGAAGGAAAATGTTTACCGCAGGGATATTGACCATCAGTGACAAAGGAGCAGGAGGGGAGCGCCTGGACAAAAGCGGCGAGGCGATTCATGAAATCCTTTCCAGCATAGCTATTAGCATTGTAAATTACGCCATCGTTCCTGATGAGAAAGAGCTCATTGTTGAAAAGCTGGTTAGGTGGGCAGATGAAGATAAATTAGATGTGCTCTTCACCACGGGCGGAACAGGACTTACTCCCCGAGATGTTACCCCGGAGGCGACTCTTTCCGTGGTGGATAGAATTGTCCCCGGTTTTGCCGAGGCGATGAGGGCCGAGAGCTTGAGGAAGACTCCTATGGCTATGCTCAGTCGAGCAGTTGTGGGCACTCGCGGAAAATGCTTAATTATTAACCTACCGGGAAGCCCCAAGGCGGTACGTGAATGTCTTGAAGTGATATTACCGGCGTTGCCCCATGCTGTGGAAACGCTTAAAGGCCAAGCAGGTGAGTGCGGCACAGCCCAAGCTTGAGTCCAGGACATGTCTCCAGCCTGCCCCAATTCCATCGGAGTTAGTTAACCACATAAGTCCCGACACGATTTTACCTGTCGTTCTGAGCACTTCGCCTTATGTCATTGCAAGCCGGTTAAGTTTTGGGTGATTCAAATCAGGGGTGTTTTAATTTTCCAAAAATGGTATAATAATATGCTGAAGGAGCTATGACTCAGTCTTATGTTTGCCAGTTACTGCGGGGTGTTGTGGAACCTTTGCTGCTTTTTATTATAGGCGAATTACTACCCATACATGGCTATGAGATTGCCAGAGAACTGGAACGGAGGAGCGAAGGCTACTTTGATCTTACGGCAAGCACCCTTTACTCCGCATTACGCCGTTTGGAGAGCAGAGGACTTGTGTCAAGCTCGTGGCAGTACATTGCTAAGCAAAAGCGCCGATATTATGAGTTGACGGAGAAAGGGCGTCAGATTCTGGCTGAAGAATTAGCTCAATGGGAGCAGTTCCTTGGCGCTACCGACAGAGTTATAGACAGCCAGTGAAGTGGAAATCCAAATCCTAGGTGCCCATTTAGCTGAGGTAAAAGGGGCACGGTTAACCTCTATATTAATTGATAATTCTCTGGTTGTAGATGCTGGTGGAATTACCTCTGCCCTTTCTCTGCCTGACCAGAAAAAGATAGAAACCGTTTTACTTACCCATCACCACTTCGACCATACTCGTGATCTAGTCACTCTTGCTGCTAACGCTGGTTACTACTGGCAAAGGCAACTTGTAGTTTATGCCCCGCGCTATACGCTTGATGTTGTAACTACCTGCCTTCTCGGTGGCCAGATATATACCAATTTTCTCGAATATCCCAGTAAAGAGAAACCGACCCTCATACTTGAAGCAATTGAGCCTTATAGCAGAAAAATTATTGCTGGTTATGATGTTTTGGCAGTGCCGGTAAAACATTCCGTACCTGCTGTTGGTTATCAAATCACCACTTCAGATGGCAAAAGCTTGTTTTACACCAGCGATACCACAGTAGGAATATCTGATTGCTGGCAGTACGTTTCTCCCCAGTTGCTTATTACTGAAGTTGCCGGACCTAATAAGTATGGAGATTGGCTCCATAAAGCTGGTCACCTTTGTGCTGAATTTCTAAAAGAGGAACTCATACAATTTCACCGACTCAAGGGGTATTTACCTCGCGTCATTGTTATCCATATCGGGAATCCTTATGAGCAGGAGATTAGGGAAGAAGTAGCTCAAGTAGCTCAGGAACTAGGAACTGATATAAGCCTGGGCTATGAAGACATGAAAATCACCTTGTAATTGCTACCCACGGAATCGCTTTATTGTTTTCTACCAGTAAGTATTTACGGCGTTGCGACTGAATGCTGGCGCCATAGGAACCCATACTATGGCGCCAGTTATTTGCTTCAGGCTACCTTGGGCAGTTCAAGTTGAGCCTTCCTTACTTCTTCCTCAGGATAGGCATAATCCTGAAGTTTACCAGATAGGTAGGCATCATAGGCAGCCAGGTCAAAGTGTCCGTGTCCGCTGTGAGCTATCAAGATGGTCTTTGATTTACCTTCTTCTTTACACTTGATAGCCTCCTCAATAGCTACTCTGACATTATGGCATGGCTCTGGACCGCTGATAATCCCCTCGGTGCGGGCAAACTGTACTCCTCCCGCAAAGGCGGCAGTTTGAGGCACAGCTACAGCTTCAACTAAGCCCAGCTTGTGGAGGTGACATATGGTAGGTGCCATCCCATGATAGCGCAGTCCACCGGCATGAATTGGTGGCGGCACGAAGCCATGCCCCAGGGTGTACATTTTAATCAGGGGCGTCATACCGACCATGTCACCAAAATCATAGGCATAAAGTCCTTTGGTCACACTGGGGCAGCTTTCCGGCTCACAACAGATGATGCGCATGTCTGGCTTCTTACCGCTAATCTTATCTCGAATCCAGGGGAAGAATTGCCCGGCGAAGTTCGAACCACCGCCGATGTTGCCGACGATAATATCAGGGTAAGCGTCTGCCATCTCCATTTGCTTCCGGCATTCCTCCCCTATGATGGTCTGATGAAGCAGGACATGGTTAAGCACACTGCCAATCGAATACCTATAGTCTGGACGGCTTGCCATGTACTCTATTGCCTCGCTAATAGCCAAACCTAAGCTGCCAGGACAATCAGGCCATTTTTCCAGCATAGCTTGCCCTGACTTTGTCTCTGTACTGGGGCTGGGGACACAGTTGGCACCCCAGACCTCCATGGCGATGCGGCGATAGGGCTTCTGGTCATAGCTAATCCTGACCATAAACACCTTGATCTCTAGACCAAAGAATGCCCCCGCCAAACTTAGGGCGCTGCCCCACTGCCCGGCACCGGTCTCGGTACTTAAGCCTTTGAGTCCTTGTTTCTTGGCATAATATGCCTGAGCTGTCGCTGTATTGGGCTTGTGGCTACCAGCCTGGTTTGTCCCTTCATACTTGTAGAAGATTTTGGCCGGCGTATCCAAAGCCTTCTCCAGTCGATATGCTCGGTGCAACACGGTTGGTCTCCAGGTACGGTAAACGGCCTGCAACTCCTCAGGGATTTCAATCCAGCGGTCTTTCCTGTTGAGTTCCTGCTCGGCACACACCCTGGAGAATAGCCCCGCTGCATCATCTACAGTTGCCGGCTTTCCCGTTCCGGGATGCAGCACGTGTGGCATATCCCCGGGCATATCGGCCATAATATTGTACCACTTGGTGGGCATATCCTTTTGGTCAAGAAAATACATTCCTTTCTCCATTTTGTTCTCCTTTCTTTTGCGATTAGCTACATTTAAGAGTAAGTTAGCTTGCTACATATCAACCTCCTTTTACAAGAGAGCATCCCTCAGGCCTTTAATAAATGAGCAGAGATTCTTGAGCGAGTTATCCTCATTAATTAACTGTATAATACGGCTACCAGCAATGACGCCATCGGCTACCTTGGCGATTCTTCGCGCTTGCTCGGCGGTGGAGACTCCAAAGCCAACGCAAAGAGGCTTTTCAGTCTTTTCTCTCACTCTGGCTACGAAGCCTTCCAGTTCCTCGGGGAGTTTATCCCTGGCGCCGGTGATGCCGGTCAGGGAAACTAAGTAGATAAAGCCGCTTGACCTGCTGACCACTAGCTTGATGCGTTCTTCAGTGCTAGCCGGGCTGAGAAGATAAATAAGGTCAAGTGCATACCTTTCAGTCGATTGTTCCAATTCCTTTCCTTCCTCGGGTGGCAGGTCGGGTATAATCAACCCGTCAATCCCCACCTCGGCACACTTCGAGCAAAATTGCTCCAACCCGAACTTCAGCACAGGGTTGTAATAAGTCATAAACACCAGGGGAATTTCCACTTGCCGTCTTAGCTCCTGAGCCACTTCAAAGCAGACCTTGGGGGTAACTCCTTGCCTGAGCGCTTCATAGCTTGCTCGTTGAATGGTGGCACCATCAGCCAAGGGGTCGGAGAAAGGGATGCCGAGCTCGATGATGTCGCATCCATTGCTGGCGAGAAGAGGCACTGCCTTCAAGGTTGTTTCAACACTGGGATAACCTACTGTGATGTAGGGAATGAGAGCAGTATGATTTGCTCTGGCAAAAACTGAAGCAATGCGGCTCAAAGTTTCACTCCTAATGCCTTAACTATAATGTCCATGTCCTTATCGCCATGCCCGCTCAAGTTGACTACAATAATTTGCTCCTTGTTCAGGGAGCCTGCCATTTTGGCGGCATAGGATATGGCGTGGGCTGGCTCAAGGGCCGGGATAATGCCTTCGGTCCGGCAGAGAAGACGGAAGGCTTCCAGCGCCTCCTTATCATCCACTGCCACATAGTTGGCACGTCCGGTCTTCTTGTAATAACTATGTTCAGGCCCTACGCCGGGATAATCCAGCCCGGCAGAAATGCTGTGGGTCTCTAGAATCTGCCCGGCATCGTCCTGAAGGACATAGGATTTCGTCCCATGCAAAACCCCTACTGTACCGGCAACCAGGGAGGCGGCGTGTTTCCCTGTCTTGATTCCTCTTCCTGCTGCCTCTACCCCGATAAATTTGACGTTTTTATCATTCACAAAGGGGTGGAAAATCCCGATGGCATTGCTCCCTCCGCCCACGCAAGCGATGATATAGTCGGGCAAACGACTGCACTTAGCTAAAATCTGCTCTCTGGTTTCTTTGCCTATGATCGATTGAAAATCGCGCACCATTAATGGGTAAGGATGAGGACCAACTGCCGAGCCCAGAAGGTAATAGGTATTTCTAACGTTAGTCACCCAATCTCTGATCGCCTCATTTATGGCATCTTTCAGTGTTCTGGTACCTGAGGAAACAGGGCGCACCTCTGCACCTAACAGCTTCATACGGAAGACGTTAATCGCTTGACGCTGCACGTCTTCCTCACCCATGTAGACAATACAATCTAGCCCAAACTTGGCACATATGGTGGCGGCAGCTACCCCATGCTGACCAGCGCCAGTCTCAGCGATAATCCTTTGTTTTTTCATTCTCCCGGCGAGGAGACCTTGCCCGAGAGCATTGTTTATCTTATGGGCTCCAGTGTGAAGGAGGTCCTCCCTTTTAAGGAAGATTTGCGCTCCCCCACAATGCCTGGTGAGCTTTTCAGCAAAATAAAGTGGTGTCGGTCTTCCTGAATAATCACGGGACAGGGAATGGAATTCAGCCCAGAAGGACGGATCATGCTTCGCCTCTGTGTAAGCTGCCTCCAGTTCGTCTAAGGCCGGCATAAGAGTCTCAGGCACGAACTTGCCGCCAAACTGCTCGAAATAACCGTGAGAATTAGGTAGCTGCTTGTCTTCTCTCATCGGCTTTCCTTACCTCTTCGATGAACATTCTTATTTTGGCTATATCCTTGACCCCTCCCGTCTCTACCCCGGAGGAGACATCCACTCCCCAGGGTCTTACTGTCTCGATTAACCTGGCTACATTCTTCGGGTCGAGTCCACCGGCAATAATGACCGGAAACCTCTTAGCTACCTGCTGAGCTAAGTTCCAGTTGAAGCTTTCTCCTGTCCCGCCATATTTGCCTTCAACCTGGGAGTCAAGGAGGGCGATAAATCTTTGTGAGGGAAGCAATTTACCTCCAGTGGATAATTCAGCGCAGAGCTCCGCGGGGGATTGCTGGCCTATTCGAATTGCCTTGATAACTGGTTCAACAACCTCGCGGCAATACTCCCAGGATTCATCGCCACTTAGCTGAACGCAATCTAAAGCACAAAAATCGGCGATCTCATTTACCTGAGAAGCCGGTGCGTTGACAAAGACGCCGACCACTTTTGTGGCATTGCTGCTTTTCTTTACCGCACTGGCTATCTCACATGCCTGGGTAGGAGTTACCTGTCGTTTACTGGGAGCGAAGACTAAGCCGATAAAATCAGCACCGGCCTCGACCGCTGCTAGGGCATGGTTCTTATCTCTAATCCCGCAAATCTTGACACGAGTCATAGCAGACTAAACTCCAAATTCTAATATCTAAACTCTAAACAAATTCAAAATCTGAATATCCCAAATTCAAAACCTTCTTGTTTCGGGCATTAGAGTTTTGAGCTTCGATATTGTTTAGCATTTCGTATTTAGTGCTTAGGATTTTCCCCATTACTTAAATCTTGAATCCGAAATTCTAACGCATTCTCCTATCAATTCCTTCATCTTAGCCATGACATCACCGGTGGTAACCAGAGCCTCGCCAATAAGTACAGCATCAACTCCCCATTTTCCGAGCTTTTCAATATCTCTCTTGCTTTTAATGCCGCTTTCGCTAACTACAATTCGCTCCTGGGGAATGAGAGGCCGCAATCGGCGGGTCATATTGATGTCAATAGAAAGTGTATTGAGGTCTCGATTATTAATGCCGATGATTTCTGCTTCACTGTGAACTGCTCTTTCCACCTCACCTTCATTGTGAACTTCAACCAAACACCTTAAACCAAGGCTGTGACTCAGCGAGACGAGTTCCTTAAGCTGTTCCTGGCTCAGGATGGCTACTATTAACAATAAAGCATCAGCGCCATAGGCCCGGGACTCATATACCTGATAAAGGTCGAAGATGAAATCTTTTCTTAGCAATGGAAGCCCAACCACTTCTTTGATTGCAGTCAGGTGCTCAATGCTGCCCATAAAATAATTTGCCTCAGTGAGCACTGAAATAGCAGCAGCACCACCTTCAGCATAGGTTCGGGCTAACTCGATGGGGTTGAAGTTGGGACTTAGCATCCCCCGTGATGGGGAAGCTTGCTTCACCTCGGCGATCAGGCGAATTTGGTCGCCCTTGAGAGCCAGGGCGAGGTCAAGCGCCGGCTTCTGCCGGGCGATACGTTGTTGCAAATAAGTTATGGGAACTACCTTCTTTCTTTGCTCAACCTCTTCCCTTTTTTGGGCGATAATTTTATCCAGCATTTTCTTTTCCCATCTTCCAGATAAATACTGACTACTGACTCCTGGCTACTGTCTACTCCTTAATCAAGCTCCGACTGAGCTTGATTAGCTCGTCGAGTTTAGCCAGAGCTTTTCCGCTGTCGAGCGTCTTCTCGGCAATGGAGGCACCTTCTTTGAGGTCTGATGCTTGGTTGCCAGCCACCAGCGCGGCAGCAGCATTCATGATAACTATGTTCCGCCTGGCTCCCACCTCTCCGCTTAATATGCCGCGCAGTATCCTGGCATTTTGTCTGGCTGTTCCTCCCTTAATTTGGGTCATGCTTGCCTTCATAAACCCCAAATCATCAGGAGAGACTTCGTAAGGTGGCAATACCCTATGTTGATTGACATCCCACACCAGAGATTTCCTACTGATTGAAATTTCATCCATGCCATCTGTGCCATGTACTACCAGGGAATGCTCTGTGCCCAGTCGGTGGAGAACGAAGGCAATCTTCTCCCCCAGTTCCTTAGAGGGAACACCGATGACCTGAAACTTGGCTCTGGCAGGATTAGTAAGGGGGCCGAGAATATTAAACACAGTACGAATTCCGATTTCGCGTCGGGGGGCAGTGGCATATTTCATCGCCGGGTGAAAGACGGGAGCGAACATAAAACCGATGCCCACCGTCTCCAGGCATTGAGCGACATCCTCAGCCACGAGGTCAATCCTCACTCCCAGTGCCTCCAGAACATCGGCGCTGCCGCACTGGCTGGACATTGCCCGGTTGCCGTGCTTGGCCACTTTGAATCCTGCGCCAGCGACAATAAAGGCGGCAGTTGTGGAGATATTAAAGCTGGAAGAACCATCGCCCCCTGTCCCGCAGGTATCTACCACCGGTGGGGTGACCTGGACCGGTGTTGCCTTAGCCTGCATGACGCTGGCAAAGCCAGCAATCTCGTCCACTGTCTCTCCTTTAATACGCAAGGCAGTTACGAAAGCGGCAAACTGGGCTGGCGTGGCCTCGCCAATCATTATCTCCTCCATTACGGCTGCTCCCTCCTCAAAGGTCAGCGAGCGACCGTTGACCACAGTTTCAATAGCTTCATTAATCACTGCTGTGTTTCCCTCCCCCGATTTTTGTAGTTGCCTGATTTATCAGGCACTTTGTTTTTTATCATTGCGTAACTACATTTTTGATCCTCTCACCTCGATCATAATTCTTCAGGGTAAAACTGTACGCGTAAGGGCATACTGATTTGCCTCCGCCTGGTCAATAGCGGCGAGCAATGCCTGGGCCTTTGCCAGGCTTTCCTGGTATTCGCGTTCAGGGATGCTATCGGCGACGATGCCAGCACCCGCCTGGATATAAGCGATGTTATCTTTGATAATAACGGTACGTATGGCGATAGCAGTATCCAGGTTGCCCGAGAAGTCGAAGTAGCCCACTGCGCCGGCATAAGGCCCCCTTTTTTCTCTTTCCAGTTCGGCAATGATTTCCATAGCCCGAATTTTGGGAGCGCCGGAAACAGTACCGGCAGGAAAGCAGGAGCGGAGAGCATCAAACTGGGAAAGTCCAGCCCTGAGCCTGCCCTGAACATGTGATACCAAATGCATAACATGCGAATAGCGCTCTATATCCATAAGCTGAGTTACCTCGACTGTGCCCGGCTCGCTAATTCTCCCGATGTCATTACGCCCCAGGTCAACGAGCATGATATGCTCAGCACGCTCCTTCTCATCGCTCTTGAGTTCCTCTTCCAGGGCGAGGTCTTCAGTGATATCCCTACCCCGGGGGCGAGTGCCGGCGATGGGGTGATTAGATACTATGCCATCCTCGACTCGCACCAGAAGCTCGGGGGAAGCTCCGACAATATAGAAATCACCTAAATGGAGGTAGTACATGTAGGGAGAAGGGTTAACAGAGCGCAATGCCCGATATATGGCGAAGGGACTGGCATAAGTAGGTCTTGCCAACCGTTGCGATAGGACAGCCTGAATTATATCGCCGGCATAGATATATTCCTTGGCTTGAGAAACTATAGCCTCGAACTCTGCCGGGGAAAAGTTTGATGACACTTCAGACTTATCTGGCGGCGCATTCTTAAGAATCTTAGAATTCATCGGCTGTTCCAACCTGTTCACCAGGTCGTCGATTTTACAAGTTGCCTCCCGATACGCTGCGCCAACATCCCCATCTAGGTGGGCGTGAGAGACAACCTTGATTTTGTGGGTAACATGGTCGAAAACAAGCAAGGTACCTGCCAGCATCAGTACAGACTCGGGGAGTCCTTGAGGGTCCTGGTCGGGACAGGGCAGTCTCTCAAAGTAGCGGGCAACTTCGTAGCTCAAGTAGCCAACCATGCCGCCGTGGAATCTGGGAAGGTTGGCAATAGGCACGGGAC
>Ga0307380_10012282_pt1 | contig 10674 bp, 10 predicted proteins | sample UN3MG_FD_202239 | JGI IMG/M metagenome (GOLD analysis project Ga0307380, IMG submission 202239) | Soil microbial communities from Risofladan, Vaasa, Finland - UN-3 | ecosystem: Environmental > Terrestrial > Soil > Coastal area > Acid sulfate soil | place: Finland: Risofladan, Vaasa | collected... | reverse complement strand
CGCATCACCGGTGTTTATGAGGTCAATCATAGGCTCATAGGCATTCTTACCGAAAGGTATTTATTTTCAAAAGGTTGTTCACATTGTTCAAATGAACCGAGCGCTGAAACGTCTTGGATAACAGTCAGCAAGCACGAGTCTAATACTCGATTGGCGATTTCGGGTGACGGTAGGCTTGTTCGACAAACAAACAAGATACCACAGAAAATAGAAACAAAGGAGCACAATGGCTGAAGTAACAAATAAAGCAAAGTCAACGACGCCTGACGGGGAACGTCCAACACTCCCCATTGACAATCAGAAAGGTATTAATACGGGGGCCATAGCCTCAATTTCAACGGGATTACATTCTCCGATGATTTCGGATGCCGAACAACGCAGATTGTTCGATTATATATCACGTCCCAAAGATGTTAAAACACCAGCTGAAAAAGTCAAAAAAAGGCCCGATGGTTTTGACTATGTTGAAGGAACTTGGATGGATTATCAAGCCAAGCAATTTATGCCACTGTATAAGTATAAGTTGTTACATATTTCATTCGAGCACGGTTGGATACACATAATAGTTAGTTTAACCGATAAAATTACAGGTAATGTTGAGCTTGGTGCGGACAGCGCCAGGATTATGGTGCGCAAAGATGCGGATAGTCCTTCTTTCAGGGACATCATAGATATGGGGAATAACCTCAAATCAGCATTATCTAAGGCAATTAAAAATGCGCAGTCCCGCTTTGGTGTGTCAGCTGACGTTTATCAAAAACGTGAGTCCGAACCCACTACTGACGAGAGAGCAAGATTTGAACAATTGATTGCGCAAGTTCACACGATTTCTCCAACTCGGGCCCAAATGTTCAAAGAACAATGGGCTGGTCTAGGGACAGACTGGAGCGAGTTTATGGATAAATGGCAGGTATATGTAGACCGTAACAAAAAGGATTAATTCCCTATTGCGACAGTTGCACATTCTGAACCCAGTATCCACACAAACCACTATTACTGTATAAGTCAGGAGGAAACCGAAAACCCTACGAGTGTTCTGGGAATTTAACCTACGACACCAAAAACTTCGGAAACACATCATGTAACGTATGTAATAAAGGAAAATATGAGTATAGTAAAAAAGCCTTGGGAATTAGGCGAACCCCAGAATAGTAACAAATTCTCACCATTTCAATTACCCGATGTCTGCAAGAGCAAACACCTTTTGGTGCGCTTAGCGCCCCCGAAGGGAAAAGGTGTAAGAAGTGGATTAGTTACTACATTCTTAGCGACATCTTATAATGACGAACAAGACAATGAAATCAAGTTAGTCGATGTCATGGAGAATGCTAGCGGATATAAAATTACCTTTCCTTTGGGAAAAAGAGGACTAGTTGCCACAAAGTATCGTGGCCCTACGAGTTACTACAGGTATCTCGATAAGGATACAAACTCGTTCTACCAAATCCCAAATGATAGATTTACTCCCGAAAGTGCCTTATCTTATTGTGAAGAAAACGTCGAAGGCTGGGCGGAAAAGCCCGACATAGACAAAGAGCTATGTCTCGATGAGTACTTCCAAGAGATGTTTATGTTTGGTATATCTCAAGATTTAGGATTGCCTATTGAAGGAGATGCGTTTACTCAACCATTTGTTGGGTTGCAGACTGAGCTGTATCGCGTCTATACTCCCCCGAAAGAGGGAGATAAATATGGCAATATCATAATTACCAAATGGCAACGTGGTAAACCGAGTATTGATGGTGACTACACCACTGTATCCTCGGATTTAGCGGAAGCTATCCACGCAGAGTATCAAGCTAGAGATAACGATGAAAATAGTTTCGACCCAACGTCGTTCGTTGAGGATGATAAAGATGACGAAATTATCTAAATCTGACAGTGATGGTGGCGGGGTAACTCCCGCCGTCATACTTGAGAAGGTGTATGAAACGCATAGACGTTCACACCATTTCTCATTAAAGAAGAATAATCCACGTATCTATACAATGAACTTGTCTGAGATAGATAAGTTTAGTATATTAGTAGCACAAGAAGCCTACGATACTTACAAAGAGGCAAAGCAAGCTGATGGGAAGAAACCTCACCCCAATTACTTTATGGCCATCTGCCGCAGACTTGCAAAGAATGAACCAACAGTTGAAAAAAATATATGGGGTAAAACTATATAATGGTAGAACTATTTAGCTGGGAAGCAGAAGAAAAAGTTGTTGGTTACTTACTTAACCCACAAATTCCGAAAGAAAAGAAACTACAAGTAGTTCAACTACTATCCCCAGAAGTTTTCACTGATGCCAAATTACAAGCTGTCTTTTCAATAATTAAATTTGATAATGTCTTCGATAAGATTCTTCTCTATGAGAAGGCGCATACAGAAAAGAAAGCACAACAGCTGGACAGAATAGATGTGTTCCAAATAGATGAGTTTGTGACACAAGAAGACGCTGACAGCTACATTGAAATAATTTCCGACAAATATCAGAAAAGGAAAATATATGAATTCGGTAAAACCATTCAGACTACAATGCTGGAAGGAGGAGACCAATTTAAAGTCGCCTTAGAGGCGCAATCCGTATTGAGTAGTATGGGTTCAAGAAGAAAATTGGAGACTAACCAAGAACTATTAGATAGGGTCTTGAACGAGAAACCAGGAGATGTTTTGCTTACAGGCTATAAGCAAATCGATAAATTCATAGGCGGTTATGCGCGCGGAATGATTATAACCATTGCCGGCGATAGTGGTCATATGAAAACAACACTGGCCCTCGATAAGTCATTTAGGATAGCTGAAGCGAATAAAGACATTAAGGTCGCTATATTCTCGAAAGAGATGTTAGCATCTGAGTTGGTTAAGAAGCAAATCTCAAGGATATGTGGAATACCAACTGCAAAGATATTTAGCCAAGAATACGACAAGGACTTCGTCAGAAAGAAGATGATGGAGATAGAGCCTTGGGCCAATGACAGAATTCGCATTATTAATCCTAACTCCTTCTCTGGTGTGACAGACATAGCACGTATCCAAATGACATACAGATTTGATGTATGGTTCTTGGATTTCATTCAATTATTAGAATTTGCTAAGACGGCTACAAACTCCTCAGATTATAATATCCAAATAGGACAGAATATGAGGAACTTGCAGGCGTTAGCATTAGCAACAAAATCGGTAGGGATTATCCTATCACAAGTAAAGAAAGGTATAGAATTTCGTAAATCAAAGAAGCCCACAGTCTCTGATATAGAATGGTCGGGGCTTATTAAGCAACTATCGAGTTATATATTCTTTAGTTACTATCCCGGAAAGTATTATGGTTTTGACGTATTACCACCGGATTATTACTTCCTGATTGCTGAGAAGACTCGTTTTGCTGAGCAGTTTACTTATCCAATGAAAGTAGACCCAGCCTTAGGCATCTTTGAAGAAATACAATCAGCTGATGAAAGACAGAAGAGAGTGAATGCGATGAGGAAAATTGTTGATTAATCAGAAAGGTCAAAATGAAGATAATGAAAAAAGAGGCACACAAAGTGCCATTTGAATTAGATAAGCTATACGAGTTCTATATGAACTCAGAATATGCAGAACTATCACAAGACACTATCGAGAAGGTCTTGAAAGCTACACTTACATCCGTAGCGATAAGTTCAAAGGAGTTTATCCCACTTAAACTAGCTTCACTAGTGGCTGAGATAGACTGGCAGTGGATGACTAATCGTGGAGCTCTTCACAAGAGAATAGGCAAATGGCTGAAGGACAAACACAATATTACAATCGATGAAACACTGAGTACAGCTATAGGTAATATAGTGCGGGAAAGTGTAGTCAAAGAACAAACTTACTATTTCGATTTTGTAGATAAATTCCAGTGGGAAGCTGGAGAGTTTGCTGATGACGAATCTTGTTTTTGGTTATCCTCGAGGAAGGCGGTTAGACCAGCATTTGAGGCAGACCCAAGAATATTTGCAATTAGGTTTTTTAAGAAAAAGAAACAATCAGTCATCAAAAAGACCAAAGGTAAAGACATCTACTACGCTGACAAAGAATTTTACTATCAAGGGATAGGAAGAGCATGGTTAGCAGTAGAGGCAGTTGCAGGTAAAAGTTCAGGTAGTGACAAAAATAAAGAGGAAACTCTATTCGTAATCTTTAATGGTTATGGATTAACATCCGGCCAGATTGCTTCTATCTTCGCGAACTATACTTCTCTTACCACTAATCGAGTTGGTCTATTAAACAATAATAGTTATGATGACGAAGTATACGCTAATGAGGGCGGTATCTTAGTAGGCGACTCAGGTCTCGTAGGCCAAATTAGAAACTACGATTTAAGTATACCCACCCGATATGGTCACTCTGTGCGTGGTTGTGGCATAATAGATATTCATGGTAGCATGGACAAGAAGCAACTTGAATATGACGGCCCAGGTATCTGGGGACTGAAGAGACAGCATCAGTCGATAATGCCATACTACAGCAAATTTAATTCCTACAGAGTAAAAGAAGGTATCGTGGGTGACGACGTTAGTCGCATCTCGCTCTCCAATGAAGACTCGCTTGACGTAGTCGGCGAACCAGTTTGGGCAACTAGATATCGTCCTGACTGGGGAGAGCCACACCTGTAATCACATAAATCACATTAATCACACAGAAAAGGAAATCAAATATGGTGAATCCAAACAAAAAACGCTCTTCCGTTAAGAGGCAACTACCTCTTACAGCGCAAATGCCAGCATTAAACTATGGCGCGTTGAGGAAGATATGTAGTATGGGCCCTAAGGCGATAGCAAGCAAATATGGCCTCACATACTATCCGACTGAAGATGGCGGTTATTATTACAAAGACAACGGCGCTGAAGTATTAGCCGTCGCCCATCTAGATTCGGTCTTACCGTTTACACATTTTGACGTAGCGAGGTTAAGACCAGACACATTAATTTTTGCCCCAAACCTTGATGATAGGTTGGGCGCATATCTCATACTAGACTTATTATTACAAGTCAAAGATATAAAGTATGATATTTTACTAACTTTAAATGAAGAGAACGGAGCTTCTACGGCAGCTCATTTTGTGCCACCTGTAGAAAAGCAATACAGTTGGATGTTTATGTTCGACCGTGTAGGGACAGGCTGTACAGTCTATAACTACAGGGGTGCGGACTGGGAATTAGCCCTTGATGATGCTGGTTTCAGTGTTCACAAGGGCTCCTACTCTTGCATTACAGAATTAGGATTTCTGGAATGTAAAGGGGTAAACTTTGGAGCTGGTTACCATGACAATCACTCCCCATATGCAATGGCAAGCAGAATGGAAATTCTCCAACAAGTTCGACACTTTATGCTCTTCTGGGAAGCTAACTTTAATATCTGGTATCCTTACGAGAAACCAGATTATAAGGGTTATTATTCTAAGTACGATACAAAAGCTAAAGATGGATTAGGCAAAAAGGAAGAAAAGGTCTATACATATCCATTAGACGCACAGACTGTAGAAGAACTTAGGGATAAAGACTTTAAGAAGATTGAACAGAAGAAGCAAGATAGAGAACTATCTACCCACGAAAAAGTTCTTGCTTGGAAAGCAAAGAAGAAAGTAAAGGAAGTGAATGAGGCTGAGCAACTTGCTCAAAGACTTGTCAAGTCCAAGTGGGAAAGAATTCAGAATTCTCTACTAATCGAAATTGGTGTAATGAACATTCCGTTCGCAACTCTCACAAAGTTGTACGATGCCAATATTTTAATAGTCGGTGAAGTAGCTCGAATGAGTGAAACACAAATCCTCAACCTAAAGAATATGTCTAAGTATGATGCTCAAACAATCAGAAAGGCGCTGAATGATTGGGACTTAGACTTCAATACTAATCTTGATGTTTACCAAGTCAGCATTTCGTCAGTTGATGATGGCGGGAAAGCAATCAAGCAACCATACAAACACAAACAGGAGAAAACAAAAGTCCAGCTTGTTCCGGCATCGGTAAAGTATACGGACCCTGATAAGCAGTACAAGGATAAACTTGAGGCTGAACGGTCTGTCACTGGTAACGAAGTTAAAATCTTAGCTCCCAAGGCAAAGATAAAACCTATGTCAGTTACAATGGCTCTCCCAATAAAAGGTAAGATTAAGGGCCCCTTATCTATAACAACAAATGGCAACTTAGTTCCGTGCAAGGTAGGTAGCACTTGGTGTTGGCTTTCCAAACCAGCCGGGAAACTGCAAAAAGAAGAAAAAGGACCCGTCGTGGGTTTCTCACACCTCAGAGCAATGAGTGCGGAAGAACTTAAATAGAGTAGGTAAATAGAACTTAAAGTTTCACGTCACTCCTTTCTGTGAATAGGGCCCTATAGAAATATAGGGCTCACTAATTGATTTTCAACCCCAGTACATCGAGTGAGTAACCGAGCCGCCTATGACGCCGCAGAAGGTGCGGGGAGGGGTTGGAATTTTAAAATCTGGTCAATATGACGTCCATGCCGTAAGACGTAAAATATCGGTTGGTAACCCACGCACAGTGCAAGATTTACGTAAAGCCGGATATCCGTAAACCAGGGTTAATATACCGGCACATTTTTGGCCCTATCGACTAATAGTGTAGTGAATTGGAGTCTCCCATATCATTTTCGGACACAGGTCGTCTTTAAACAGACCCTCCTAAGCTTCCTAATGCAGATATGGGTTGTTCACTCAGGTCGTTCCCCCTCTCAAGGGAAAGATGTCGGTGCAACTCCGGCTGGGGTCACTATTGCGGGGTAGAGCAGCGGTCAGCTTGCCGGGCTCATAACCCGGAGGTCGTGGGTTCGAATCCCACCCCCGCTACTAATCCATAAAATAAAGGCACAATATGAATCGAATGTATGAATATACACAAAACTATCTAAAAACGAAGCAAACTTCAGATGTCTTAAAGCGGAAAGCCAAAGTAGTACTAGTGACTACCGATAGGACTTCCTTTTCTATTGGTACTTTAATAACTATCACCGGGAAAGAATCACAAGACAACTGGAGAGGTCAAAGCACTAAAGGCAAGACTGGTTATGTAGAACACGCCGATATCGAGCTACTTCCGATGACAAGGGAAGAGTTTAAAATCGCACAGGAAGATGTCCTTCAAATATCAGAAGACTTGGGCCATAAAATTTCTTATTTCGAAGAAACTAAGGTCGAAGAATTTGATGCAGCAGACTTCGCAGCTTGGACTGTAGTAAAAGCTTTAAAAGACCAAAAAGACGACGAGACCATACGTAAAGAAATTGTTAAATGCATAATGAGTTTTAGTACGGTCACCTCGTAACAAGCGAACAGCGTACCTCGCGCTGGGAAAACACAACCACGTAACAGTGTGGACTAAATCTATGATGAGTCGTCCCTGCTAATTGCGCGTGCGCGCGCGAAGACATGCAGATGAAATCTTATAGAAGAGGAAATTTTTATTTGGCTGGGTTAAGTCATAGCGACAATAAGAGGGTTAACTCCCCCAGCCTATTTTTTAAACAAGGGATAATTATGTCTAAACAAACTTTCATTAATTCACAAATGTGGAATCGAAAAGACTCTCGTGAGTGGTGTTACACTTGTGGGACTTGGGTCAAACCTTTGGAAAAAATGGGGGGTATGATTTGTGGGAAATGTCGTAGAGTCACAGACCCTAATCCAGAGACACGTGACATGAAACCACCTAAAGAATAAATATTAAGTACTGGCTAATAGATGCGTAACGATAAGGGGAGAAGAGCCCCCGATTGTATCAATACGTGTAGAGAGCTCACTCTATAAAAATATCTGTCGCCAGTACTTGACTTTTGTTGTTTTTTTGCGTATATTCCCACTGTGCACCAAAAAAATTTTTCTGAAAGATTAATCTAGGTACTAAATGTTAAAGTATGCTCCCATACCCACAGGTATATATGAGAAATATGTTAGTTGGAAGAGTGACACCCAATGGGGTCGTAAGAGTTGGCTTACTAAGGCAGCCCTTGCTGAAGAGTATTATTTTAATGATGTTGAACAAACTGGTACTACATATACAGCTGCGCAGGTATCGAAAATTGCTGAGGCAACAAACATACCCGTATCTGTTAATTTTTTATATCCAGTAGCTAACCAAAAGCTAGCTATTCTTACCCAATCTAAACCTTCCCTTAAGGTCGTGTCAGTTGATGGTCGAGCCAAACAAATGGCTATGATTTTAGACAAAGTGAAGTATGGTATTCTCTATGAATCCAACTCACAAGTTGAAATCGAGACTATGATTAAGGACATGCTGATTACTGGTATGGGCCATATTATGGTTGTTCCCGGTGATTACTACTCAGATGGACTTTTTAATTTAAGAGTAGTCCACGTACCTTTCGATGAAGTAATAATTGATATCAACTCTAAGAAAAGAAGCCTTGATGATATGGAAGGGTTCTTCGTAGAGAAGGCCTTTACCTTTCCTAAGTTCATGCAGATATATGGCATGATAGCTTTAAACTTAGTAGACGAGAATGGTAACAAAGTGGATATCCATTCACACTCAGGAGATGTGTGGGTGGAAGGTGAACTTACCGAGAAGCAAGATGTAACTACAACTACTTGGAATTCAGACGATAGAATAATTGTTCGCGAATATTATGAGAAGGTATATACAACTGCTTACTTAGTGCGTAATCCCAATACAGGATTACTAGAATATTTATTCTTGGAAGACTTAGAAGAAGAAGCTCAGACACTTGTCAACACAGCAGAAAAAACAATTCCAGGAATTTATATAAGAAAAACTCTCATGTTCGGAGACTATTGCGTTTGGCAAGAGACCTTACCTATAACAGAGTATCCTTTAAAAACAGTGTTCTTTGAATGGGGTGGTCGTCCGTACCGTTCGTATGGTATGATTCACTTTACCCAAGGAATGCAAGAGGCTTTTGATAAGATATTATCAATTATGATATTGAATGGTATCCTCTCAAACAATGCCGGTTGGACAGCTCCGAAGGGTTCTATTGACGAAAGCGATAGGAAGAAATGGGAAGACTTCGCAAATAACCCCCGTGTTGTAAAAGAGTATATTCCTAAAATATATGAGAACCAGGTACTTAAACCAGAGAAAGACCAGATAGGTCAACTCGGTAATTTCTATCCAATGGTCTTAGACATGCTAAGAAGTGGAATAGAATATTCTACAGGTATCACTCCTATACTACAGGGCAATGCTAAAGAATCGGGAGTTGAAGTATTTTCATCTCTACAGCAATATCAGAACGCTGCTATGATGAGGATAGTATTATCTACCATGCATATTAACCAAGTCCTTAGACAACTTGGGCAAGTGCTCATTGAGTATATGGCAACTACTCTCAAGCCTGAAATGTATCAGTTCCTTGATGAGAAAGGCGACCTTAATGAAGTACAGCTAAGTCGTGAGTTCGTGGATAATGTGAAATCTTACAAGTTTATGGTAGCCGCTATTCCTTCTACTGCTATGCCTACTCAAAGGCTAGCCACAGCAACAGAGCTGATGAAGATAGCTCAATCCTCTCCTGACCCAGCTGAACGTCAGATACTGACACAGAAGGCTATGGAGATGAGCGACATAAGAGAGTTTGACGATGTCACTAAGCGTCTTGATGCAGTGAAAAATGCCCAGGGTAAACTAAAAGATATCCAGGACGCATATAACCGCCTGCTTGAGACGTCTAAGCAAATGGAAAATAAATATATCAATATCTCACTTGAGAACCGCATCTTAAAACAATTAGCTGCAGGTGAGAAACAAGTGGCAGAGAAGTTTGCAGAACTTGAAACTAAATTGAGTTTAGCAGACCAATTCGCTGATGCGACAATTAAAGAAAAACAACAAAACAAGGCAGATTAATGTCTGAACAAAACATCTCAACCCCACCCGTGTCCGGTGAAGAGACCCAACCAGAAGTTGGTATTACTGACGTAAGTCAGGATATTGACGCTCTATTTGGTTCTGAAGCATCTGATACTGTGAACGAAGGTGATACCCCTCCAGAAACACAAAGTTTTGGAGAGCTCGACAGTGAAGGTCAACCCGACTATACTGGAATGAATCACGAACAATTAGCAAAAATGTTCCAGTCTAGATATGATAAAGCTCAGGCGGAGTTGGACAAAGTAAAACCTAAAGTCGAGCGTGCTGATAACTTAGAGAGTTTCGTAAATGAACTCTATGAGAATCAGGAAGTTAGGCGTGCTTTTTTGGCACAAGTAGAGCCTGACCTCGTTAAACCGAAAGACCCTTATGTTGCTTTAGAAGAGCAGCTTAAGAAAGAATTTGGAGAGGATTTCCTTCCAGATGATGATGAGGCTAAGAAACCGTTCACAGAGTCTTGGAGATATTACAAGAAACTAGACGATTTATACAGCAAGATAAATACGCAAGGCAATGCAGCTTTACCTAAGACGTTAGAAGAGTTGAGAGCAGAGCGTAAAACAACGTTGACTAACCAAAAGAAAGCCGACGATGAAATGAAAGCAAAGGTTTTGACTACCATGAAATGGCAAGAGAATGACTATAAATCATTCGCTGGCTGGGTATATAAACTGTCTGCTTTAGACCTTGCTAAAATATATAATTTTGCACAGCAACGCAAAGGCGTTGGCCGTGCTCCATCTGTAGCCAACCAATCTGGAAGTAAAGCGTATACGCCTAGCGAAATAGCATCTGAGC
>Ga0307380_10012281_pt1 | contig 10675 bp, 12 predicted proteins | sample UN3MG_FD_202239 | JGI IMG/M metagenome (GOLD analysis project Ga0307380, IMG submission 202239) | Soil microbial communities from Risofladan, Vaasa, Finland - UN-3 | ecosystem: Environmental > Terrestrial > Soil > Coastal area > Acid sulfate soil | place: Finland: Risofladan, Vaasa | collected... | reverse complement strand
TTTTTAGTACAGTTGAAGGACTAAAGATTTATAATGTAAGCCCTAACTCTAATATACCATATTTTGAAAAGATAGATTACCCTAAATTTTACGAACTGATAGGCGGTCAAGATGTCAACATTTCAAACCAGAGCTGAGTTCTTCTTAGAAATATGGGAGCAATGGAGAAAACATTTTAAACTCCCACCATTAGAAACCAGAGCAGATTTAAGGTATAACGCTCATGGGTGCGTAGAAACATGGGAAGAGGAAGATGATTTTCATTATAAAGGATATATGGAATTAGTATATAACCCTAAGAAATTAGCTAAGTGGTCTATTCCATTAGTTATAAATGGCGCTTTACACGAAATTGCTCATTATAGAAACAAACTACCTTACGGTACGTTCGAACAACAAGTACAAAGCGAATATAAAGCTGAAAGATTTGCTGTTATGATGATGAAGAAATACTATCCAACAGAATTAAGAGAAGTTATTAAGCATGTTAAAGCAAAAAATTTAGGCAAGAAAAAATGGATGAAAGATTGGCCAGTTCATACTCAGGCTTATCTTAAAATAAAGGAATATAAAGACTAATGAAAACAAGTATATTATTACCCTCATTTAAACGACCAGAACTCCTGAACTTAGGGTTAGCTTCATTACAACACTTTAAGCCTACGGTAGATTTTGAGATTCTAGTCTTAAATGACGGAGTTCCAGACGAAACAGAAGAAGTCTGTAAGAAATATCCTGACTTAAATATTAGATATATCTTTACAGGCAAAAGAAACTTAGACGGAGTAATTAAACCTAGAGTTCCTGGATTTGCTTTAAATATCGGTATACAACAAGCAAAGGGTGAGAATATAATCTTATCTTGTCCTGAAATGTATCATCTTAATAACTCTATAGACCTAATAGCGTTAAATTTAGAACAGCATCCTAATTGTATGCTTATTCCAGAGTTCATATATTTTGATAAAGATAATAATGTTACCGATAAATTAAAAGAAAAGGGTGTATACAAGCCTATAGATACAAACCTACTACTTGGTGGAGACTTTGGTTCAACACACGGTGAAATGCCTTATGTCTTTGGAATAAAGAGAAAGGCTTTAATAAGGATTAGAGGTTATGACGAGGACTTCACTGGATATGCAGGAGAAGATTGTGACCTTATTGGAAGATTAACAAAAACTGGATTTACTTATCATAGAGTCGGAGCAAAAGCTGTACATTTATATCACGAAGGAACAAATAACGGGCAGTGTCATTGGGATAACCCTGCTTGGGTGCATAACTACGCTTTGCTTCTTCATAAAAAAGATGGAGCTGCACCTAGAAATCTAGGTCGTGAGTGGGGGGTATTATGATATTATCAATAATTTGTCCATGTTTTAAACGTCCCGATTTAGTCGAACAAGGCTTATCGTCTATTAAAGAACAGATGAAAGTGTATACCAGAGACCAATGGGAAGTCGTAGTAGTGAACGACGGTATTGAAGACGGTACAAAAGAAATATGTGAAGAATTTAAAAAGGATATACCTGTTAAATATCTTTTTAGCGGTCAGCGTAATCATAAAGAACTTATATATAGATGTCCTAGTTTCGCTATAAATATTGGAGTAAGGAACTCTCACCCTAAAGTTAGACTACTATTATTAACTTCTCCTGAAATTCATTATCTTACTCCTAATTGTTTATCTGACATGATAGCATTGGCTTTACAAAATAAAAATAAGAGAAGTTTAATAACTCCTGAACTTGGTTATGACGACCAGAAAGGAATAGTAAGTAAAAAGATATTAGAAGGAATAAAAATAAACCCTGAGCTAGAGCCGATAACAGAGCTAAACATTAAATATCCTTTTTGCTTAATGATGCATAAGTGGGAGTTTACTTCTATAGGAGGGTATGACGAAGATTTTACTGGGTATTGTTACGACGACGCAGATTTAATAGAACGACTATGCACCGCTGGGTGCGGTAGCTATGTTTATGCTAAAGACCAAAAAATAATACATTTATTTCACGGTACTAGAGGGAACAGAGACGGTTTAAAAAATAGAATGCAAGCTTATAACTATAATCAAAAATTATATAACGAAAGACAAGGTATTCCGCAAAGAAATATCGGAAGGGAATGGGGAGTGATTAATATGGCAGAAAGAAAAGAAGAATTTGTAGACACCTACGAGAAAAATAGGTTTAAGGGTAGAGTATCTAAATCAGGTAAAGGGTCAGATATAGAGAACGTTCAGGTACTTATAGCAAAAATGGCTAACTTTATTAACTCTCACAAGATTAAGAGCATGGTAGACGCTCCTTGTGGCGACTTTAATTGGATGCCGTATCTTCTTAAAAACTGTAATATCAGCGAGTATAGGGGTTATGATATAGTACCCCAAATGATAGAGGATAATAAAAAGAAATATCCTGGAGTTCATTTTGAAGTTAAGGATATGGTTTTAGATGGTAACTTCGGTAAAGCCGATATGTTATTCTGTCGAGATTGTTTAGTTCATCTGTCTCATAAGAGCGTTAAAATGTTTTTAAAGAATTTTTTCTATGATTCAGATATAAAGTTTTTAGTGGCAACAACGTTTCCTAATCATGAACATAATAGCGACTTTCAAGACGGAACGAATTGGTATCCTCAAAATTTAACTAAAGCACCTTTCTTTTTACCTGAACCTAGAATATATATTAACGAAGGATATACAGGCGATAACGGAGAATTTACAGATAAATCGCTTGGTGTCTGGACAAAACAGGAGTTGATAAATGTGGACTTTAAGTAATATACCTAAGATAGCTCATTTTTATTGGCACGGTACGTTTCTATCTTGGTTGAGATATTGTACCCTGCTTACGTTCCAGAGACAAAACCCAGACTGGGAATTACGTTTCTATTACCCTAAAGAAGAACATACAGGAGAAGCAGACTGGGAAGCTCACTCTAAAGAGCGAACTGGCTGTACAGGAGAAAATTATCTAGATAAGATTAAAGATATACCTAATACCACTTGTATAGAGCTGGAGTTTGACGATGACCAACCTGACGTATATAGGTCTGATTTATTACGTCTAAAACTCTTAGGAGAACAAGGTGGCTTATGGATGGATATGGACGTTATAACTTTTAGACCTATGGACGAAAGTATAATAAACGATTACTTTCAAAAAGGGTCAGATACCGTTATAAGTTATAGCTTAGAAAGAAACCATTATTCTATAGGATATATGTTAGCCTCTAAAGGTAATGCGTTCTTTTTAGACTTATATAACAAGGGTAAGAACCACAAAGCAACTGAAGCTCTAGTAGATAAATACGGAGATAGACAACTTTATGGAGTAATACTTTGGGATAGTAACTATCCGAATCCCGATGCTATAGCTAGAGCATTTTCGCAATTAAGGATATATAACTTTCAATTTAAGGTATGCTACCCTTATTTATATAATAATATGGAAGCTATCTTATTACACGATTGTCCAATAGACCAAGATACTATAGCGGTACATTGGTATGGAGGACACCCTGATACTAGGCTGTGGGAGAATCGTTTAACTTGGGACAACTATCAAGATTATAATTCAACTTTAACAAAAGCTATTAAAACGGGGTTAAAAGAATGAAAACAGACTTAACAATACACTCGGTGGTAAAAAATGAGCCTTTTTTATATTACACAATTAAAGCAGTATATGATTATTGTGATGAAATCTTACTTTACGACACTGGTAGCACGGATGAAAACACTCTTAAAGATATAAAAACGCTACTAATCGAAGATACAGAGAATAAGATTCGTTTTAAAGAAGTAAAACTTGATTTTGACGAAGAGAAGTGGTCTTTAGCTAATCTAGAAACCTTTATTCCCGAACATAGAGGTAAAATGTCTGTAGGTAAATGTAGACAGATGCAGATAGACGAAACTAAGACTAAATACTTTATGCTAGTAGATGGCGACGAGGTACATTATAAGAAGACTATGGAGCTTATAACTCAAAGTTTACTTCCTAATTGGCCAGAAGGAAAATTAGCAATAGGTTTACCTCTTATATGGTTTTTTGACGCAGACCATACCTTTACAACAGGTACGTTTCCTGTAAACGGTAGGATTTATATTACGGATAGCGTATATATGAGCAAAGATAGTCCGAACGAACAGCATTTAATTAAAAGCGGAAAACATCAGGGTGAGTTCTTTACTTACGAACACCCTTGCTATTTAAAATATATGGAAGCTACACCTTATGCTCACTTTGAATCTGCGATAAGAGCGTGGAGAAGGAAGCATTTGGTACCAGCTAACGAACCTAAACTTTTTACGGGTCGTTTTCCAGACGTTATGTATGATTATCCAAGCTTTTTTAGGAGATTTAAAGATGCAAACTAATTTAACTATCCAGACTATTGTTAAGAACGAACCCTTTATCTATTACGCTATTAAATCGGTGTACGATTACTGCGATAAGATATTACTATACGATACAGGGAGTACAGACGAGCATACTCTAGAAGATATTAACCAACTACTGGAAGAAGATACTCAACACAAAATAATATTTAAATCTATACCCGTAGCTCCAGGTGAAGAATTATGGTCGTTAGATTCTATCCCAAAGGTGATAGAAGAACGTAGAGGATTTTTAACCAAAGGTAAAGTTCGTCAAATGCAGATAGACGATACGGAAACCGAATATTTTATGCTTGTAGACGCTGATGAGATTCACTTCCGTTCTAGTATGGAGTTTATTACTAAGCAACTTATTCCTAACTTCCCTAAAGATAAATTATGTGTAGGATTGCCTTTAACTTGGTTTTGGGATATGGACCACACCTTTACTATTCAAACCTTCCCTGTAAACGGTAGGATAATGCCTACAGATAAAGTATATATGAATGATGATAGTCCTAACGAAAAACATCTAATTAAAGCTACGGGAGAAGCATTTGGTTACGAACACCCGCAGTATTTAATATTAGATAAAATAAAACCCTACGCTCACTTCGAGTCAATGTTAAAACCTTGGCGTAGAAAGCATTTAGTACCGAAAGGGAATGTTATGTCTTATAACGGTCAATATCCCGAAGTAATGTATGAAAACTCTTATTATATAGCAAGATATTTAGACAAACAAAAAGGAGCGAAATAATGCACCAACACACAATGAAACAAATACTACTGCGTCAAAATCTATATATGTCACGATGTACACCCAAAAAAATATATTTTGAATTTGGAGTTGCTAATAACAATAATTTAGTAAAGTATATAAAGACAGTACAAGAGTTTTGTAAAGAAAATTCAGGACACTCGTTATCCGACTTTCACGTATATGGTTTTGATTCTTTTTCTGGGCTCCCTAAATCAAATCATGCTGCAGATAAACATGTATCTTTTGTTAAAGGTGAATATTTATGCAAGAGAGAAATTTTAGAAGCTAATATAAAAAAAACAGGCTTTCCTTTAGAAAATGTTCATTTAATAGAAGGATATTTTGAAGACACTTTAACTCAAGAACTTTTACAAAAACTACTAAAAGAAGAAATGTTTCCGTCTATAGTAATTATGGACTGCGATTATTACACTTCTACTCAAGTAGCGACAGATTGGTTATATCCTTTAATGCAATCAGGTTCTATATTTTGGTTTGATGATATTTGGTCTTTTAATGGACACCCTGAAATGGGACAAATAAAATATATAAATGAATTTAATAAATCAGATAAAGGATGGTTTTTTGATTTTGATATTTGGGGCGATGGAATTCAACTAAAAATGTTTTGTAAACAAGAATGGGAATGGAATGAACTAGAATGGAAAAAATAATAGGAGAGTTAATATGATTTCTCAATGTGTACCTAATATAAATTATGAAGATATACTCAAAAGATTTCAAGCGTATCTAACGCCAGAGAATAATCCTTTTTTATCAGAATATACAGAAACGGTAAAATTTGAACAAGAAATAGCTAAAGTTTTAAAAGTTAAACACGCTATTTGCGTTAACAACGGTACTATTTCATTAAGTTTAGGTTTAACTGCTTTAGGTATTAAAGCTGGTGATAAAGTGGCAGTACCTGCTATTTCTCAAATAGCGACAGCTAATGCCGTAACATTTATTGGAGCTAAAGTAGTATTTATTGATTGTGACCCAGTAAATGGGCTAATGGATGCAGATAGTTTAAAAGCTACCCTTTTAAAGCATGACATTAAAGCAATATTATATGTTACTTTTAACGGACGAAGTGACACTTTAGAGCAAATACAAACTTACCAAAAAGCAACAAAGATACCTATTTTAATAGATGCAGCTCAAGCTTTTTGTAGTTTATACGCAAATAAAGAAATAACTAATACAGCGAAGCAAGGTATTTCTAGTTATTCTTTAAGTTTCTCTAAAATAATTACTACAGGTCAAGGCGGTATTTTAACTACTGACGACGATAAACTAGCAGATACTATAGTTAAATTAAAAGATTTCGGAAGAAGTACTGGTGGAATGGATTATCACGATTATTTTGGTATTAATTCTAAATTTTCTGATTTACAGGCTATCGTAGGTTTATCTCAAATATCTACTATTAAAGAGCGAATTAAAGCTAAGAAAGATATGTATAAACTTTATTATAAAGACCTATCGTTTTGTATGGAAGAGCTAAAAGATGGGGAAACACCTTGGTTTATACAAGTAAAAATAGATAAAGAACGAAAAGAAGCCTTTATGAAATATTTAACGGATGCAGGTATACAAGTCAGAGATATGTATATGCCTATGCCATACCAAAAAGTATATGGGAAAAAGAAAGGTTATCCCCAAGCTCAGAAGTTTTCTGATAGTTATATTTGGATTCCTAGTTCTTTGACACTAAAACAAAGCGATATAGCGTATATAAGTAAAACAATAAAGGAGTATCATAAATATGAATGATATAGCATTACTAATCTATAGTTGGGACAACTCTGAAATTCTATGGAAAACGACAGTAGCAGGTCTAAATAAATATTGGGCTGAGATACCTTACCCTATTTACTGGGTAACTAATCAAAAAATTGCCCCTATGGGAATTACTATACAAACGGGAGCAGATACTAATTGGGGAGTTATGATGCAAAAAGCTTTAGCTGCAATCCCCGAAAAAGTAGTAATATGGACTTGTGAGGATTTTTGGTTAACTGGACCAATAAACAATGAGACAATTCTAAAATATGCTAATTATATTAAAAATGACCAAGCAGATTATATTAAATTAGCCCCTAGTGAAACAGCTACTATAGATGCTCCGTGCGATAGTGATTTAAGTGTTATACCCGCAGGAGCTTTATATAGAACTTCTCTTGGTCCATCTATATGGAGAAAATCTTTAATGCAAGAACTAATACAACCAACTGATTCGGTTTGGCACTTCGAGAACCATTCGCCAGAAAGAACAACCGAAGAACACAAAATGTATGCATCTAAGTATTGTAATTTTTTAACTCCTATTCTAGACGGAAGTGGAGTTTACGAAGAACAAATACAGCGTCAAGGTAAGGTCGTAGACGAAATGGCTAAGTTGTATTGTGAAAGGGAAGGATTTGAGCCTTATGACAAGTAAACCTATTATTTCAACTAACATTAGAATAAGGTCGAAAACTTTTATCACTAACGACTACGTTATAATAGACGACTTTAGCTACTTTTCTGCTGAATGTAAATTCGGATTCTCCACTCATATATCTAGCGGTGTTTCTATTATAGGAGGAAAAGAAAGTAGTTTTACTTGCGGAGATTTTAGTAGCTTATCTACTGGGGTAAAGATAGTATGTGGTAGTGATGATTTTATTAATGATATAGCCTGTCTAACGCCACCAGATGCAGGACACGATATAAAAGACCATTCCGTTTCAGGAACGGTAGAATTAGGTAACTTTGCTACTGTAGGAGTTAATAGCGTAGTTTTACCTAACGTAGTAATACCAGAAGGAACTACCGTAGGAGCATTGAGCTTTATTAAACAGAATACTACGCTTGAACCTTGGTCAGTATATTGTATGAAAGACGGTAAATTAACTAAAATTGCAGATAGAAATAAAACTAACGTATTAAGACAAGCTAATTTAGTAATGGAACGACTAGGACTAGAAAAGCGATATTAAAGGAAAAACATGACAATTAATCCGCTGTGGGAAACGTTACACGCTGATATAGTGGAGCAGTTAGCTTCGGGTAAAGATATACAAAATTTTTTACAGTGGCCAAGTATAAAAAGAACTATGCACGCTGGTGGCTGTAATAAAATTCAATGGGAAACTTTAAGAAATAAAGGATGGGATAAATGGGAAAACGCATTAATAGAAGATAGTTTTGGTAACCCTACACGTTGTCAATGGCACCGAGAAACGAGTTATGCCGCAATTTATCACGCCTATACTTTAAGTCAAATTAGACCTACGGGTAACGTTAGTGATATAAAATCGGTATTTGAATTTGGTGGTGGTTATGGTAGTATGAGTAGGTTGATTCATAGATTAGGATTTAACGGTACATATACTATTTATGACCTTCCTGCTTTATTACAACTTCAAGAAATATATTTATCTAAAGTTAGAATACCTACAGATAAAATAACACTCACTGACAAGTTACCTAAACTAGACGTAGATTTGTTTATAGCAGAATGGTCGCTTGGTGAATCACCAATGAATCTAAGAGATAAAGTTTTTGAAAATATTAACTTTAAAGAATGTGTAATTTCTTTTAATTCTCTCTTTGGGGGTCTTAAAAACCTGGAACGATTTGACGACTTAGTCAAATCTATGCCTGATTATGAATGGAAGTTACAGCCAATAGAACACTTACCAGATAACTATTATTTAACTGGAAGGAGAAAAAAATGAGTAAAGAATGGCTAAGTCCTTATAACCCTTTTAATAGTGCAAAAGTATTAATGTGGCATAAACATTTAGAAGGTTGCGCTAAAGATGATTATTTAATACCCGTTTCGGTTGATGTAGACCCTAGTAATAGGTGTAACTTTAACTGTAAATGGTGTAATGCTGGAGGTATTATAGAAGATAGTGGGCATGATATGACAGAGAAACACCTACTCGACCTAGCCGACTTTATTAAAGGTTGGGGTGCAGATACGCCTGAAGGTAATCCTAAATCCGCTTGTGTAGCAGGTGGTGGAGAAAGTTTAATGAACCCTGCTACTCCTGCATTCTTAGAAAAAATGTACGAGAACGGTTTACAGAACGGTCTTATAACTAACGGTAGTCTTATTAGTAAAGGTAATTTAGATATTATAGCTAAAAGCTGTAGATGGATAGGATTTAGTATGGATGCAGGTACGGCTAAGACTTATAATAAGATTAAGTTTCAAGACGACACCTTATCTTCTTCAGTCTTTGATTATGTATGTAAAAATATTACAAAGTTAGCTAAAAGAGTAGATGAACTAGGAGTACAGAACGACCTTTGTTTTAAATTCCTACTTAGTCCTGAGAATTATAACGAAATCTACGCAGCTGCAAAGTTAGCTAAGTCGCTAGGAGTTAAAGACTTTCATTTAAGACCTGTAGGATATAAGAATCTCGTAGGAACTAAAGATTTTAACGTAAAGTATTCTAAGAAGATGTTAGAGGTTATAGAGAAGCAGATGGCAGAAGCTATGAAGTTAAGCGATAAGAACTTTAGAGTATACGGGATTACTCATAAGTTTAACCCTGACTTTAGTATAATGAAAAAGTTTAGTAGGTGTTGGGCTATACCTATGATACCTACGTTTAGTGCTGACGGTAATGTTTATATGTGTTTTGATATGAGAGGTAAGAAATCAACTGTATATTGTAAACACAATACCGACGTAACAGAGATAGCTAGATTTTGGAACACCGAGGCACATAAAAAAATGATTCAGGATATAAAAATAAATGAATGTCCTAGATGTACCTTTACCGCTTATAACGAAATAGTAGAAACAGTAATACAAAACGATAGTATGTGTCGGATGTTTCCGTAAGGAGAAAAATGAAGAAAATAAACTTTTTTACAGATAGTAGTTATATACCTATGATAAAAAATAAAAGTATTCAAAGTCTTTGGGTGTTACATCAAGACTGGCAATTCAATATCTTTTACTCAAAATACCCAACTGATAAACCACCTAAAGGTATATATAATTGGTTTAATAACACATTTGAATTTACTGGTAGAAGGACGGAAGTAGATTTTAAAAAAATAGGATTTAATAACGAGGCTTCTGCTGAACAAAAGGCAGTGTTTTTAGAAAAGTATCTGGCTAAACACGATGGAGGCGAGTGGTTTCTTGCAGATAAGATATATTTTGAAGGTAGTGAAACTCCTATAGATAACACTTTACCTATATATGGAATTTCAGAATTAACTTTTGAAACAGAAACTGAAAGAATGATAAGTCTATTACAAGACGCTTTTCTAGTTCATGCTATAGATTATTATAGTAAAGACGGAACTATATTAGATATAGGTTGTGGAGATAAGTTTATAACTAACAGGCTTCAAAACCCGAATATTACGACGGTAGACGGTTGGATAAAATTTAAACCTGATTTAATATGGGATTTAAACGAAACTCCACTACCTTACGAAGATAATAGCTTTGATACGATATTAGCTTTAGATTTAATAGAACATCTAGAGAGGGATAAAGGAGA
>Ga0307380_10012280_pt1 | contig 10675 bp, 13 predicted proteins | sample UN3MG_FD_202239 | JGI IMG/M metagenome (GOLD analysis project Ga0307380, IMG submission 202239) | Soil microbial communities from Risofladan, Vaasa, Finland - UN-3 | ecosystem: Environmental > Terrestrial > Soil > Coastal area > Acid sulfate soil | place: Finland: Risofladan, Vaasa | collected... | reverse complement strand
TAAAATTTGTAAGTCTTTATTCTAGCGAGTAATATGCTAATCGTACACGGGCTGGAGACTTTATATTTTATATATAACTATTGATTTACTTTTTTAAGTAATTTATTTAATACTTCTTCCACTTCTTTCTCATTAAATTCTATTTTTAATGATTGTGCTGGTAGACCATCGGGAAATCTTATATCATTTTCAGACACTGGTTTTCCTTCAACTCTATCCATTAATTCTCTAAAAGTTATTGTATCTGCTTTTATTAAAGCTCTTTCTATCTGTCTTCCTACTATAGCTTCAAACATAGTTAAAGTTTTTGCTTTTTCTTTACCATATCTTTTTTCAACTGATTTTAGTAAATGGTCTGGTATTTTACCTTTTAAAGCTAATTCAATCATTTTTGATAATTCTTTTCTCTCTCTCCTTACTTCACCAGATTTTATACCTCCTTTTTTGCCTTGTATTACCGCTGTATCACCGCTGGTAAATTGAGTGTCTTTTCCTTTTTTAAGATTTTCAAGATTTGGACTTGGATTGCTCACTATAAAATTCTATTTGTTATTAATTAATTTAATACTTTTAATTAAAAGATATTTATATTCTATATCTCCCCAGTGTTCTTTATTATAATTCCTTATAACTTCTTGCAATATAAATATATATTCTTTTTTGAGTTTAAAGTAGCTAATTAAAACTTCTAATACAAAATTACTTGCTTTAGTAAAATTATGTAATCTGTAATAATTATCAATATTGCCTTCTATAGTAGTAATATAGTATTCTTGACTGCCTCCTCGTAAGATAATCTTACAATGTATTAAATATTCTTGTGTTTTCATTGATAACTACCTATTAAAAGTTTAAGTAGCTATCAATCTTTTTCTCGGGGGCATTTAATACTCTATTGATATTATGTGAGTAAATCAATGTAGTGTTTATATCTTTATGTCTTGCTAGCACTTGTGCCTCTTGTATTGAAGCTCCCGCTAATAGACAAAAAGTGATCGCCGTATGTCTAAAACTATGTGTAGTTAGTTTTTTATTAAGAATACCAGCTTTTTTAATTATGTTCTTTACTAATCTACTTACGCTATTTGTAGTTATTGTATTATTCTTATTTCTATTGCTTACACTTTTAAAAAGAGGTTCATTTTCACATTTATATTTTCTAGCTTCAAGATATATGTAAATAGGTTTTAAAACTTTGTCAGTTAAGAAAATAAAGTCATCCTTGCTTTCTCTACCTTTGCCTTGAATATATAAGATAGCTTCCCCGCCCTCTTGTTTTATATCACTTATACAAGCCCTAGTTATTTCAATAGTTCTCAATCCTGTTCTTAAAAGTAAATTAACTATTGCATAATCTCTTTTTCCTTCAAGTGTATTAGTATTTATGCAATCTAATATATCTTTAGTTTGTTTTAGTGTAAAACTATCTTTTTTAAATCCTTTTTGAGTTTTACTTCCTTTTATTCCTTTTGATATATCTTTTATAATTTCTTTACTTTCAAGCCAAGAATAAAATCTTTTAATTGTGAATACATATAAACTGATTGTTGAATTAGATTTATTCTGTGCTTTTAAATCCTCTTTATATTTCAATATATCTAATCTTGTAATATCTAATATGTCTTTATTATCAATATATTTAACAAATTGATTGATTGCTATCTTATAGCTTGTTTTTGTTTTTATACTTACATCTAATTCATTGATAAAAGAATTTATTAAATCTTTATTATTAAAAGATTGAAATAAATTATCTTGTGTTTGTTGTGTTTGTATTAATTCCATTGATTTATTCTATTGTTATTATTAATTTAATTAAATTAAATTAAACTTAATATAAGTTAAATTAAAATAATAGTCAATAGAAAAATAATATATAAATAATATTTTTTTTATTTATTAAAAGCTCCTGCTTTTTTTAACATAATTCTAACATAACTTGCTATATTTGTGAAATCTGATTTTTCACAATTTTTTCTTAATAAAAAATCTTCTTCTTCTGTTATATAGCTTTGTACTTTAGCAGTACATAATTTTACTTTAAAAGAACCCCTTGTTTTTTTTTCTTTTAATAGATTTTGACTTCCAGTATTAAACTGACTTAAATCTGTTTTATTGTCTTTACTTGTCATTACTTATTACTTGATTATTATTAAGAAAATTAATTAAGTTATTAAACTGCTTTCCTATATGTTTATAGGAATAGCTTTTTAAACCCCTTGCTTTTATTATATCATTTATAGATTTTTTTTCATCATAGATATTAACTAGGGCTTTACTATTCTTAATCTCAAAAAAAGAATATTTATTGTCAATCTGTTCTATAATAGCTTTTATCTTATTAAAATCACTTTCATTGTTTATTTTATTTGCAATAATAATAATCTTATCACTATCAACAAATTTCTTTAATTCAATCAATGTGCTAATACATCCTTGTAAATCAATATCACTTGCGGTCGTAGGTACTAATATAAATCTTGATTGATTGCAAGCTCCTATTATCCTTTTATCACTATACCCCCCCATATCAAATATAACATTTTCATTTATAGGAAGTATAGGGACTTCTTGATTGACTTGTAATTGTAATAGATTTTCTTTACTCAAGACTTTATCAAGCAATGTATATCGTTCATTTGTTATTATACTACAATCACAAGACAAAGCAAGATTTAATGCAATACTTGTCTTGCCAACCCCTCCTTTTAAACTCCATATAGTAATTTTCATATTGATTTTTTATAAAGTTATTATTTAAATAATCTATTATTAACTTAATATAACTTAATATAACTTAATAATCAATACTTATTTATCAATAATAAATATCTTAATATCATACTTCTTAGCTACTACTTTCAATCTTTTTAAATATCTTATATCACTTTTATTATTCTTATCAAATATCAAAGCACAAGCTGGCTTTCTATTAGTCTCTATTGAGTAATAAATTGACTGCCCTATACACTCATAGACTTTCTTACTAAAATCAATCTCTATTGCATAAGTATCTGTCAAGCAATCAATCCTTGATTTATCTTTTAAAACATATTCCTTAATTCCATTGACACAAAACTCATTTTGATAATCAATTTCTTTTTTATTAGTCATTCCAATTAAGAAAATCATTGCAATAATTAATATGTATTTTTTCATTTGAGTTCTTATTGATTTTATTAAAATATCTAAAATTTACTATGCTTGATTTTGTAGGGCTGTGTCAAGTAGTATGTACGGGCTGGATAATTTATTTTTAATTATTATTTCAATTAATTTTATACCTCCTTTTCTACCTTTTTCTCTTGCTTCTTCCTTGCTTCCTCTTTGCATATTTTATAATTCTATCATCGGTGTTTCATCGGTGTTCTTTTATTAACTTATCAATAAAGTATAAAACTCATATTAAAACTTCTTGATTGTTCTTAATCTTATAAACTACTTTACTAGGGGTTTTAAAAGCCTTTGTTTTATTCAACAATTCTTCTATTGTTATAATCTGTACTTTATCATAGTTATACCCTAGATATTTATACTGCCCCTGCTCTGCGGAGGTTTTTATCATATCTTTTGTAGGTTTATTCATACATATAAATCCAAACATTTCAATATTTGAATTGTTTTGATTTGCACCTATTAAATCCCTTATATCACTTACTCCAATTCCCCCTCCTTTTACTGACAATATCATTTGTTTTAATCCGTCTTTAGTTTCATACCATATTCTCCCATCCACTCCCCCATCTCTTGTTTTCTTATTACTTGCAAAGCCTTCCGCAAGTTCAATTGCCCAGTTTTGAAATTGAAATTTATCTTTATTAAATAATTCTCTTGCTTGTTCTAAAGACACGGGTATTCCGTTCACTTCATAGTTTATATTTTCAATCAAATTATATCTATCTTTTAGTGTGTTTTTGATTAGATTGACTGATAACATAGCAATATCGCATCCTATCCATTGTCTTTTGTTTAAAAATGCTGAGTAAATTGTTGTTCCGCATCCACAAAACGGATCAAAAACAATTCCATTTTCAGGACAAGAGGCTTTTATAATTCTATCAAGTAATGCTGTAGGTTTTTGAGTAGGGTAGCCTAGTCTGTCTTTAGAAGTCCTCCCTAGCATATCAATATTCCAAACATCCTTCATATTTACTATTGTGTACCATCCAATTTTATCTTGATATTCTTTTATTCCCTTAAATCTATAAGGTTTAAATTGTCTATTATAAGATTTTTCTTTTAGTGAAATAAAAAAACATTTTTTATTATCCTTTGCATAACATAATATAACATCGTGTTTTTTAGAAAAATGTTTTTTACTTGCACCCCCGCTTTTATAACTCCATATAATTTCATTTCTAAAATTCTTATATCCAAATATTCCATCTAATACAATCTTAATATAATGACTTGCCGTAGGGTCGCAATGTAAATATACACTGCCTGTCGGTTTTAATATCCTTCTTATTTCAAGTAATCTAATAGTCATATAGACAAGGTATGCGAATAAACTAGAATTAGTAAATCTTAATGCTTTTATCCAATATTGCCAAAATTCAATAAAATTACTATCAATATTATATTCTAGTAGTCTTTTAGGTATTTCCCTTATTAATTCCTCTTTTTCTGCATCTATACTCCAAGCATCACAAAAAGCCTCAATCTGTTCATCAACGGGCTTTCCTGTTAAGTTTTTATATAATAAGTTATATGTTCTATTGCTATTAAAAGGAGGGTCAAGATAAATAAGGTCAATGCTATTATCTTGCATATCCTTCATAATTGTAAGATTATCTCCGTAGTATAACTTATTCATTTTCTAACTTTTTCTCTTTGTTCGTTTAATAAAAATATTAATTTAAATTAAATTAATATAACTTAATATAAATTAATAATCAATATCTAATTTAATTAAAATATAATTAAATTATTATTTCATTTTTTATTTGTTATTGATTATTGAATAAAGTTTTAAAATAATAAAGTATTAAATAAGATTATATTAAATTTAAAAGTAAGGGCGATTTTTTAATCCTAGTTAATTTTTATAATAATTTTTATATAAACATACTCTTTTTATATTCTTGTTAAAAATTTAATAGTTTAAATCGTTTTTTAAAAAATTATTCATATTGATTATTTATTTTCAATCCTTTTAAAAATATTGTTGTTGTTATATTTAATACTTCACAAAGTTTAAATAATGTACTTATTGAAATTCTATTTATACCCCGTTCATACTTGCCTATTTGTTAATATGTAATCCCAGTAAGTATTCCTAGTTCTAATTGACTATACCCCCTTAATTTTCTAATAATTCTTAATCTATTGCCTATTAATTTTTCTATATCTGTATTTATCATTCGTTTTGTCATTTGTTTTATATTTTGTTAATATTTTCTTAATTCTTTTTTAATACTTTATTAATCTTTTTTTTCTGTTCTTTAAAAACATTAATAAAAAAATCTTATGTTTTTTTATTAATTTTTTTGAGTAGTAGTATTAGAATATATCTTTAGATATATTCTAATATAGTAAAGTATAGTAGGAAAAATAACCCTTGATTTTAAAGGACTGAAGTAAGTTTTTTCATACGCGGGGGGTGATATTACATACGCGGGGGGTGATATTACATAAAGTCTTTATTTTAAAGAGTTTTTGTAAGCTATCTTATACTTTAATCAAAAAAACTACGCATTAAGTTGTAATTTAATATCAAATCCTAGTTCTTTTATAATCTTAACTACTTTATCAAAAGAAGGGTTTCCTTTGCTTGAAAGTGCAGTATATAAATGTTCTCTTTGCAAGCCTGTTTTCCTTGAAAGTTTAGTCATTCCTCCTTGTAATTCACTCGCAAGTCTTAAAGAAGATAAAAAAGTCCCCTTATCTCCTGTTATTAGATAATCTTCCAATGCTGTATCAATAAAAGATTGTAGTTTTTCTTTTGTATTTATCCTTTCTTTTACAAGCTCTTTATAATCTACATAACTCATTTTAAACTCCTTTTATTTGTTTTATAAATTCTCTTGCGGTTAATATGTCTTTTTTTTGTGTCTTTTTATTTCCTCCGCAGAGTAAAAGTATTATTGTGTTATTCTGTTTTGTAAAATATACTCTAATTCCTGCATCAAAAAAAAATCTCAATTCATATAGTTCACCTTTCAAGGGTTTATAATCTCCCAGATTGCCCTCTTCTATTCTTGAAAGTCTTTGATATACTCTACGCTCTATTATTGAGGATAGTGTTATAACCCAGTCTTTAAAAGGTGATTTATTGTCTTTTGTTTTATAATATACTACTTTCATTTTTATAGTGTAAGATATATAATACAAAAAGTCAAGTATATAAATCACATTTATTAAACTTTTAGTCTTTGAAAAGTCTTTTATTACTTCTTGTTGTATCTGTGATTTTAATTTTGAAATTGTTGCTATAATGTTACTATCTTTTAATAGCTTATTTATATTCTTCTTTGTACTTGATTAGATTTTTCTGCTCCTTTTTTCTTAATTTCAATTTCTTTTTCTTTCACTGTGCTTTCAGTGCGTTTAGTGAAAGGTTTAAGATTTTGATTATTTGTTTTCTATCACCGCTTTATCACCGCTTGAAAACTGAGTGTCTTTTCCTTTTTCAAGATTTTCAAGGGGTTCTGTAATGATTAGTATGATATAAAAAATACTCCTTCTCAATATCTATTTTTATCTCTTTAAAAAATCATAAAAAAATTTTAAGTTTTTTTATGATTTTATATATACTCTTAGGTATATAATAGAGGAAAAATGGATTGCTTGATTTTAAAGGATTTGCGAAGAAGTTTGGTAGCGTCTAGTACGACAAGTAGTAGCGTCTAGTACGACAAGTTCTACTTGAAAAAACTCTTGAAAGTCTTGATTTTATTGAGTTTGATAGTTAAAAAAAGAACAAATTATTTCTTTATTACTTTATTTTTAAAGTAAAAGCCCGTACTTTTACTTTATATTTAAAGTATTCACTCCTTTTTTTAATTGTATGTTATATTAAATCTAATTTAATATTTTCTATTTCTTTAGTTATAATAAATTCATTATAGTATTTATCTATTGTAATATTAAATCCTGCCTTTGATAATGCTTGTTGTAATATTAATTTACATTTTTCTCCGTGCTTGTTTTTCTTTTCTTTTAATAGTAATTCTTTTAATCTGTTATCAATTGATAAATTATAGTTATTAAGTCCTTTTCTATCGTGATTATCTATTAAGATTTTTATAGCACTATCATATAGTATTTCTTTATTATTATTATTCATTCCTTTTGATAATAATATAATTTCATTCAAGACTTCAACTTGAAATATTATATAACTTAAATTCTTTGCTTTTTGAAATAGTTTTGTAATATCGGGACTTGTTAATTCAATTCTGCATTCATATTTACTTTGATTGTTTTTAAAATAATATGAATAGACTATCAAAACTCCTTCTATAAATAAGGTTTTATTTCTTTTAGCTACTTTGCTATTTAATTCAAGACAATATCTTTTTGCAAGTTTTTTAAGTCCGTTCTCTATTTTATCAAAAGCCTCTTGCTTATATTTGTCTGATTTATAATTTAATCCCATTCTCTCGCATAAAATAGGAAATGTAGTCTTGCCTCTCTCATTCTGTACTATTGCCATACAATTTAATAATAAAATTCTTTCTTCTATATCTAAACTATTTAATAACTTCAAGCTCCCCGTGTCTATTGCTTGTATTAATTTTTCTTTTTCTTCTTTTGTTAAATCCTTGTGATAAAATAAGGGTAAATCTTTTAAAGAGTTCCCCTGTTCTCTAGGTAGTTTAATAGGTAGTTTTACTTGTTTTGATAATTCTTTTTTTATTGTCATTATACTTTAAATATTATTATTGAAATTAACTATTTTAAATCACTTGCGGTTGTTGTTTTATTGTCTTTTGCTCTCTCTATTATAGCTGTGTTAATCCTGCCCTTATTCCCATCATATTTTACAAGTGCCGTACCCCCTATCCTTCCATTTCTATTTTTCAAAACTTCAATATACATTTCGTTTGAAATCTTGTTATTAGTAGTATTATTATCTTTATCTTTTTTTTCTTTTATTGTTTTATTCCATAATCCAAGTATTAAATTTGCTGATTTTTCAATATTACTGCCCTCCGCAAGACTATTACAATGTAATTTATCAAGACTATTAACTTCTCTATTGAATTGACAAGCAAGGACAACAACAACATCATTTTTGATTGCGTATTTTCTTAATTCATTACAAATATCTTTTAGTTCATCTTGCCTGCTTTTACTTCTATTATCTTTTGAGTTTAGTAATTGTATGTAATCAATCATAATAACAACTGAGTTTTCATTGTTGCTTGCTTTTTCTTTATTAACTATAAAAGTGATCGCCTCATTTAAAGTTTCAACATCAAAATCAATATATTTTATGTTAAGTCTTTTACTTTCAAGCAATTCATTAAAATCATTGTATTTACTTTTTAATAAGTCTTGTTCTCTTGATAAATGTAGTAAATCTTTATTAGATATAAACTGACTTGCTTTTGATATATTACTACCATCATATTTTTTAAAGAAATCATAAAGAGTTCTTAAATTGTTTTTTGATAGTTCTTGATTTAAGAATACATTAAAAGTCTTTAAAACTATATCCTTTGTATGCTCCTCATAACTTAGAAAATAAACTTGCTTGTCTTGATATTTTTCTATGATATTCAACATTGTATTAATTAAAAATGTTGTCTTGCCGTGTCCTGTAGGGGCTGTGATTATACTCAACGCTCCGCTTTGTAGTTCAAGAGGTGTAATTTCATTATCGTAGCTATATCCTACACTATACCCCGTCTTGATTGCATCTGTGCTTTTTATTAAATCCGTTCTCAACTCTTGCAAGCTATAAGGTTTTAATAAAGTATTAAAATCATTGTTATTGTTATTTGTTTTAATGTTCTTATCTTTTATGTTATTTGTTGAGTTCTCATTGATTTGAATACTACTAATATCTTTACTTTCATTCATAGCTTTTTTAATGTAGTCAATAAATAGCTTTTTCTTATCCTGTGTTGTCATATCATTTATTATACAATGTAAATCATTTATATCTTTTTCAACTGCCTTGTTATCAATTACAAGCCCTTTTAAAGTAAAGATTTTGATTTTACTTGCAATTGATAGTTTGATTGCTTGTTTTAGTAATAAATCACTCCCCCCGTCCTGCTCATCATAGATATAGATATTATCAAAAACATTAAGTTTATCTATAATCTCTTGCCTATTTACACTTGCATCTAAAAATCCAGCTCCAGAAATTCCTATTGCATTCATTCCGTAGTATCTTAATGTCAAGGTATCGCTTTCACCTTCAACAAGTATTATATAGCTTTTATCAATAAACTTATCTATTTCATAAATACAATAAGGTATTTTTATTTTTGTTGCATCTATAAATCTAAACTTGCCTTTCATATTATCATTTCTTACTCTTTTATAAAGAGGTTTATTACTATCAAAAGCCTCTTGACTATCATAATAAGGTATAAATACCCCCTTGACATTAAAGTAATCACTTTCACAGATATTATATGATTTTAAGAAGTCTTTACTTAATTTTTTCTTATCAATGAAATCTTGCAAGCTATAAGGTATTTTATTATAAACTTCTTTTTGATTATTACTCATTTGCTTTGTTTTTTGATTAGTAGTATTAATAAAAGTATCTGCTCCTATATCATTTAAGAATTGTTTTACATCATTAATCTTATTACTTCCTATTCGTTCACTAATTAAATCATATAAACTAATTGAGTGATTACATTCATTCAATCTATTACACTTGATAAAATGATTATCATTATACAAAAAAGCCTCTCGTTTATTACAAGAGGGGCAGTTTAAGAGTATTCTATTGTCTTTTTGTTGCGGAATAAGATTAAAGTAGTTTAATATCTTTAATCTTGTATTGATTTGTTGTAATGAATTATTTATTTCTTGCATAAGTTTTGAGTTTTGATTTTTTTAAAAAGATTAAATAATGAATTATCAAGTATTAAAAATTAATACATCAAATAACATATTAAATCTATTTCATAAAATTTTATTCCTATGTCAACTAATAACAATTAATTAACATAGAAAGTTTTTTAATCTTATTAAGATAATAGATTTATTATTTTAATAACCTACTCGATATTTGCTTATCTTTTGCTTCGTGTTTGCTTATCTTTTGCTTACATCCATTCTTATATCGCTTATTGTTTGCTTGTAATAGTGATACCCCTATTGTCTATCTTGTTCTTTTGTTTTCTTTGTTAGAATATCAATTCCAATTTCTATTCTTTCTCTTAATGATTTTTTTTCTCTTCTTATTTCACCAGATTTTATACCTCCTTTTTTACCATTCTCTCGGGCTTGTTTTGGGTTTTCTTTATTTAGAAGTTAGAAGTTAAAAAAGTCCCCGTCTTTCATTAATAAAGTTAATTAATATAAAATTTGTAAGTCTTTATTCTAGCGAGTAATATGCTAATCGTACACGGGCTGGAGACTTTATATTTTATATATAACTATTGATTTACTTTTTTAAGTAATTTATTTAATACTTCTTCCACTTCTTTTTCATTAAATTCTATTTTTAATGATTGTGCTGGTAGACCATCGAGAAATCTTA
>Ga0307380_10012279_pt1 | contig 10675 bp, 3 predicted proteins | sample UN3MG_FD_202239 | JGI IMG/M metagenome (GOLD analysis project Ga0307380, IMG submission 202239) | Soil microbial communities from Risofladan, Vaasa, Finland - UN-3 | ecosystem: Environmental > Terrestrial > Soil > Coastal area > Acid sulfate soil | place: Finland: Risofladan, Vaasa | collected... | reverse complement strand
TTTCTCTTCCTCAGTGGTTAGTAATTTGGGAAAATGTTCCAAAAATTCTCTTGCCATATCGCGTGCGAATACTTTTTCTGCCGGTTCTGCTTTGCTCTTTGCGATTTCCCAACACGCTGTAACCATTCTTTTCTTTGCATGAACAAATTCAGGATGGTCTTGGAATATCTGTCTTAGATACCGAATATATTGAGTGTATTGCTTCTTTTCCCAAAAATCCCTTGCTCTCACATAAAGAAGGATCGGATCATCTTCGATGGAACTATGCCATGCGAGTTTGAGTTGAAGATCTCTGTATTCGGCTTTCCGCGCTGCAACTGGAGATTGGGCAAGTAAACAGTCCAAGACAGATAGCGCAAGTGACTTGAACCAGGGCTCTTCCATTTCTTTGTGCCGTTCGACGAGGTCAATAATCTGAGATTCTAAGTGCTCGTCCTCAGGATCATTCGGATCGAGTTTAAAACCGCTGAATAAGCCTGCCTTTACTTCAAAGACTTCAGCACTCTCTTCAATACCCTTTATAGGTGCTGTCATTCGTGAAAAAACAATTGGATTATCTTCGAGATACCGCGCCGCTTCTTTTGATAAAAAGATGTGCGAATTTTTTCCGATACGGGAACAGGATTCAATCCGCTTTGCATAATTGATTGAGAATCCCTCCAAACGATCAATGACCGAACGATTATTTTCCTGTGTAGTCGCAAAAGCCACCTTCCCAACATGGATACCCGCTCCCAAACCGATTCGGCGCGGAGATGTACTTCCCTCATACTTATTATCAATCGCGAATCTAAGGCGACCTTTCAAATGATATATAAACTCTATCGAGCGAAAAACGAGCTCAGAAAAGTTCGGATTGGTCACCGCATAGAATAAAATCCCTTCATCGCCGCGCGCCATGACTGAGCAATACTCTCTGGAACGATCCTTCGGATCGGGAAAATACCTTTTACCAAGTTTCTCAAAGGTATTCTGAAAGTCTAAAAGTCGCCTAGCATATTCCATATAGCCTAGCACAGCGCTGTACTTCGATGAATCAACAATATCAGCAAAGACTAACAAGGAATAGATTGTATCTCGGACTTCTGGTAGTGATTCCGCCATTTTAAGCTCCTGCCCGAGCAAGTTCGATTGTCCTTCGTAGATCATCACCAAGAGGAGTGACATATTTCGTGGTTATAGGAGACCTTGCTCCAAGCAAACTAAGCACGTTTTTTTTCAATTCTGGTTTGTTAGCAGAAATGGCATCGGCAATTTGAAGAGCAACATACACATCGAAGATAGTTACACTATATTGGAGCATTTCTTCGTTAAACGGATTGATATATATTTTCTTGTTTTCAACATCGATACTTACCCCAGGATCTTCTTCTTTTTGAACCACAAATATCACCTGAAAAGTTTCCCCGAGAAAAACGGTCTCCTTTGGTTTGAAAAGGTCTGGGGAAATTAAAGCAACAACTTTTTCCCTTCCTGAATCCCATGTAATTTGAAATTCTTGTATTTCGCCCTTTAATCCAGGGTCAATCTTCACAACGGCATTTTCATCTTCTCCCAAGGTAATCGGAGCTTTAATCTGGGTGAGGACAAGATCAACACGAGAATTTTCATTTTCTATACTCTTGTTGCGTGATTGTTTAAGCCGTTCGAACATTTGCTTTCGAAACTCTTGTTCTCCGAGATCTGGTGTAATATCACGGAGCCTGTTTTCTGTTCTTATTATTGCACCATCTGGTTCAGTAAGCTTTAAAAAAGGCTCGACTAATCCATCAACAATAGATTTCCTTTTCCCCCAGATTTTGCGAAGTTCCAGGTTCAGTGGATTAACAATCTCGATCAACTTATTTCGAAAGTCCTTGAATTCGACTTTTTCAAATAAATAATCATTCCGCGAAACCGTGAGAAACGCATTCATATCTTTATGAAAGACTTCCCCAAATACCCAAGCTTTGAGAGGCTGATCAATCAATTTTTTTCCTGGTCCTGGTCTTTCCAAGAAATCAGCGCTTTTCACTAGAAAATTCTGATTCCGAATCCAGAATCCACTTTCTTTTTCAACATCTTTACTCCTGTGCAAGTCTACAGCCATAGAGTGAAAAATATAGTATGCAAAATCCTGCTCAATGCCGACATAGACGTTGTCATCTGGAAAGTTCAAATCACTTCTGAATCCAGGAAAATATTTCCAAAGTTGTTCTATTTTATCTTCTTCTTGGATTCCAAAAAACACATCAATTGTCTTACAAAACTTTTCATCTTCAAAGATGTTTCTTATTTCCTTGTTTTTCTTGCCTGTAATCCGCTTCAGAAAAGGCTCATCTTCTTGAATCCTTAATGGAAGAACTTTTCGCAATTCTTCAACAAATTCAGCTTGGCAAATAGTCTCGAAATCCTTGCTCTCAACATTTTCAATAATGATTTCTGTAAAACTGCTCAGAAGATCTTTAAAAGGCACTTTGGTGATGGCCTCATTCAAAAGAGGTGGTGTGCATGCCTTTCTAGTTACTTCGTCTGTTTCTTTAAGAAAAATAGAATCTTTTAGTGAAGATATACTCTTGTCTTCGTTATCCGTGTTGAAAATGGCTTGAGTGTCTACTTCTAGGAGGTGCATTTCTTTTTCACCTTGGGGACAGGTAAAAATTTTTACTTTGTCGCCTAGCTGAAAAATTGACATAAGACCAAGGCCGAAGTAGGAAAGCTTCTTTTTCGGCTCATGCTTCAACATTCCGTATCCAATACTCTCAAATATTTCCTGAAAACGTTTTTTAGTAATCCCCGACCCGTTATCGAAAATACATATAGATTTTCGAGTTTGATCTACAAGAATGATAATCCATGTAGCTACATTATCTCTGGCATTTGCTACAGCTTCCCTAATCTTACCAGCTGGAGTTGCATAAATTGCATCTGCAATTGTGTGGAGAATCCCAACCTTAACGTCAACATTTAAATTTTTTGTTGATCCAAGTACCGATGAATTAGGATTTATCCGCTTATTGATTTTTTTCTTATTATTCATAGCATTTTCTCCATACTATTTTTAATGTTTTTTATAAGAGCTCACAATAATAACAATCAAAGGGGCTATTATAAATTCATTTCGCTTAGAAATGTTAGTTAAAAAATATATTTTGTCAAATAAAATCAGGCCTTGGAATCGACACCTTGATATATAATTTATCTGAAGTTGGTATTTGAAAATCAGATCAGTTCTCACTGCTCCGGAAACGGATAGATATCTCCAATATAATTGTTTTCCTATAAATCGCCAGTGTCTAAAGAATCCATGAAAGTAACTACTATCTTCCATTTTTATTCTAATATCTGATAGCCTATTATGCTCAATGTTGGTCTGTTTTTGCATACTATCAATTGAAAATTAATATTTTTTAGGCTGTTTTACATGTTTTTATGAGAAAACTTACATACTCTTTAACACATTGATCCAAAGCAAAAAGGCTGCCGGCCCGCCTTTGTCTCTCTATCATACCCGCTCATGTCTTCCCCTCAATTTTTTCACTTCCCGCCAAACGTTGATCAAAAACTCAAGTTGGCCCTGGCGTGCTTCTTGCACTTTTCCTGCCTAGTCAACTAGTGAAAAAAAACTCCTCACACGGATCATTCAGGCTTGAGAGCTTTTGGCAATAAAATCTTACTGGCCGCCGTGGTTCTTGGTATCAGTGCGCAGGCAGCATGGGCACTGATAAATCCACTCCTCATGAGCGATAAAAACCAATACCCATGCTCGTTAAAGAATGTTATCATCCAGCCTTGACAACCATGAAACTGGCATTGCGGACCACTTTTTTACCGGATGCGGAATCGGTCACGGAAATTTCGAGACTGTATCTTCCAGGCGGTGAGTCGCTGATATCTATCGTGATATATTCCGGCTGAACAAACTGTTCCGGATCCTCCTGTTCCTTGTCGTAACTCAGCGTTATTCTCTCCTTTTCCTCTTTTTTCCGCACCAGCTTTCCAAAAGAAGTGAAAATTTTGGAGACCAGATTCCTGTCCAGTTTGTCCGCCTGTATGGAAAAGTCGATATTGTAGCGTTTCCTGCCATCGCTGTCTTTGCTCAGGTAATAAATTTCACAGTAGATATAAACAGCCTGGTCCTGACGGAAGGTGACTGAGGGCAAAGCCATTACTTTCAAGCCGCCCCGGGCGAATTTGTCCGGCTTTGAACTGCTTTCTAATCTTGTTATTCCGGAAGCCAGGACAATCTGGCTCATATTGAACTTTCCATGCTCGTAAAGCGTGACCTCCAGATCGCCCTTGTAAACGCCAAGGTGGTTTGAATTCAGATCTTTAACACTCACCGCATAATGGTACTCTCCGTCAGGAATGTTCATTATCTGGTTGTCTATCAACAGGGAGCCCTTGCCGACTTTTTCCGGATCGGGCCTGAGCCGGTAGCTGCGCTTGTCGAAAGCACGGTTGACCTCGTTCCATTCCTGGTCGAATACGGCAAAGGTACACTCATAGTCGATTCTAGTGCCGGTGGACTCAGGCTTTAATTCCAATTCACTCACCGGAAAGCCGTAATATACATACAGGCTGCTGTTAGAGTTTATGGACATGAAATCGGCAGTGTAGAAATAGTAATCCAGAGGCTCGATTCCTCGATAAGGCTGATATGTTTCTGTTGTCTCTCCCAAAGTAAATGCGGGCATCAGTAAGTCGGTTTCATCCATCTGTATTTGTACTAAATCAGCATCAGACAGCATCCCGCTTTTATACTTCATATCCGCCAGGGAATAAAATGGATCGAGCTCGCCCCTCGTCTCATAGAGTGCCGGAGGCAGATTGGGAACGATCTCGTAATTGGTGTATCGCCTGAGAAAGTGGAAGATGAAATCCTTCGGTTTTTTACGATACAGCCAGCTCTCATTTTCATTCTGATATGAAGGGAGTAATGCTTTCTGGTCCGGTTCTCCGTGCCTGATATAAATCCGCCCGCGGTCGTCATAACCGTTTCTCATGTTGATATGGAAATTTTGCTTGGCGTAGTCGAGCCTGCGGTAATGTTCCACCAGGCGCTCGTTATAATTTTTTACCGGCAGGGGTTCCCGGGCTTTCCAGAACCTGCGGAAAAAGAGCTGTTTTTCTTGGAGAGTACCTGCCTTTTCATAATTTTTCCGGTCCTCTTCGAAAACAATATCAGTAATATCACGGTAAAGCTCCGCTGCGGTAACATTATCCAGGCTGTCCAGGCACCGGAAATAGCAGTCATAAGCCAGACTGTCTTCCTCAAGCACAAAAAGGGCTCGGGCCAAGAGCAGTTTTTCCATAGGCGAAAGGTTTGCCGGGTCTTCACTTGAGAGGAAGTCGTAAATTTTATTGGCCTTCTCAGGTTGATAAATATCCAGAAAATCAAGTCTCAGACCGTAAATCATCTGGTTTTTATCCGGGTTCGTCTCCAGAGTCTGGCGGTAAAGCTCCCCTGCTTTACGGATTTGTCCGGTGCGGAGATAAAGCTCGCCTAGATTTTCAATTTCTTTAAAGTCCTGTGGATCTACAGCAATAATATTGAGCAGGAGGTTGGCGGCAATCTGGATTTTTTGCGGGTCCTTATCTTTGAGGTGTTCCCTGGCGGCCTGCCGGTTTGCATCCAGGAATCTCTCCTGCTGGATCGGGTAATTTTCCCAAGTCCCCGGTGCCAGATGGTAACCGGACCGGGCGGATTCTGTAAAGTATGATGAAGCAATACTGACAGCCTGGCTTTTTTTTAGCTCTTTGCTGCCGAGAGTCACCATTCCCAGATAGAAATTCACCTCGCCAGCCTGGGAGCCTGTAGCTTCAAGCTCCTTCAGCAGCTTTTCAGCCCCGGTGAAATCCCCCTTCAGAAGGAGCTTACGGACCTGTTCAATGCCACCGGGTTGTTCAGCATACAGGTTGGAATCGAGCTTTGTATCCGGGGTTTCTGCGTCCGGAAGGTAGAACTGGATCAGCAGGAAAACGAGTGTCATCAGAAGGATAAAGCGATTCATCGCTTATTCTATTCCTCTCCGGCATCAAACCTTTACTGCCTTGTTATTTTCCCAAAATAGCAAAACCCCGGTAGTTTAATGCGGAAGCTGCAATTACCTGTCAGTTCTATCAGCAGGTGTAGCTGCCAGTATGGAGGTGAGTAGTCAATTGTGAGACGCTCTGAGGCCGGTACATGCTGTTTCTACACCGGCAAAGTTTTTTTGTTACCGGGTTTCAAGATTTTTAACGCTTGAGACAAAAAAACACCCGATTTTTCTTTTCAGCTTCCTGCCGGACAATGATCAAAAACTCAAGTGCACTGGCGTGCTTTTTGCACTTTTCCTGCCCTGTCAACTGGAGAGAAAAAACTCCTCACGAGGATCATTCAGGCTTGAGAGCTTTAGTCAGCAAAATCTTACTGATTGCCGTGGTTCTTGGTATCAGTGCGCAAGGCACATGGGCGGTAACTCCTCCATCACCTGGAGTGGACAAACCTGCCGGTTTCAGAGAATTTTTATCCCGCCTGAACAAACAGTATCCGGCCAATCGCAGAGGTAATTCAAGAGCCGATTCAGGCCAGGACGAGAGATCTCGCGGCGCAGGGCCTTATCTTGCCGGGGCAGCCCCGCCGGGGACACGGGTACCTGTGATACTGGCAGGCTACGCTGACCGGGCCGGAGTTATCGCTCCACAGATATTCAGGGACAAGCTTTTCGGCGCCTATCTGCCGGGGAGTATGCGCGACTATTACGCCGAGGTGAGCCTCGGCAGGTTCGCCCTTCAAGGCGAGGTTTACGGCTGGGTCGCCGCACCACGCACTCAAGCGCAATACAATGCCGGGGGGCCCCTGGGCGAGAGCTCCACCTATCCTGACTCTCCGGAGGGTTTCGTGGCCGATGCCGTTCGCGCAGCGGACAGGGTCATTGACTTCGCGCTCTACGACAACGATGGCCCGGACGGGTTGCCGAACTCAGGCGATGATGACGGTTATGTGGACGCCCTGATTGTGATCCATCCGGGCGGGGATGCGGCAAACGGCGACAAGGCCAACCTTTGGTCGCACACCGGGAAACTCGGCGCTCATGCCGTGGAAACCGGCGACCCCGCGGCAGGGGGCGGCAGGATCAAAGTTGACCTTTATTCCCTGGTGCCTGAGCTGGCAGGCGACGGCAGCTCACCTGTGGCAGCCGGGATAGGAGTTTTCTGCCATGAGTTCGGCCACCAGTTGGGGCTTGTCGACCTGTATGACACAGACAGCGAAACCGGCGGCGGGAATGGGGCAGGCTCATATGGGATCGGTGTCTGGGGGCTAATGGGACTCGGCACGAATGGAGCCGACGGCAAAAGCCCGGACCGTCCGACCCACCTCTCTGCCTGGAGCAAGCTGCGCCTGGGCTGGGTCAGTCCAGCGGCTGAGGATACAACTGGAGAAATCGCCCTGCCCCCGGTCAACTCGAGCGGACAGGTGGTCCGTGTGTGGGACAACGATGAGCGGTCTTTGAGCTACTTTCTGCTCTCTTACAGGAAGCGGACTGGTTTTGACAGCGCTCTCCCGGGCGAGGGACTTTTGATCTGGCACGTGGATGAGCGCGTGTTCGACAATAACGATCCCGCATACAAGCTCGTAGACCTCGAGGAGGCGGACAGCCGCAGGGACCTCGACCGGGGAGCCAATTTCGGGGATGCCGGCGATCCATTCCCCGGCAGCGCGGGAAAAACAGGCTTCGCTACCCTGACAGACCCCTCGAGCTCCCGCTACGATGGAACGCCCTCGGGAGTCACGGTGACCGGCATCCGCATTGAAAAAGACTCGGTCCGTTTCAGCTTGAGCCAGCCCCGAAGGGCCGGATTGACCCTCTTTTATGACGAAGACCAGCCGGCCCGGGACCGCGGTTTCGGCTACGGCGACAAATTCGCCTATGGCGGGGTGGTATTCACCGCCCCGGTTGCGGGTGTACTGAGCGCGGTGAGTACGTATTTCATCTATGAAAATATGGGTTACAATCTCGAGATCTATACCGGAGTCGACAGCGGCCGGATGCGGTGCCTGGCAGTGAGCCAGGCCGGAGAGGTCCAGGGCTCCGGGTGGCGCACCCTGGAGCTCGGGCAGCCGATTTTTCTCCAGGCCCGGGACACGGTCGTGGCAGTGGTGGGCTACCGCACCAAAGGATTCGATGACCTCTGGCCGGTGCCCTATGATCCCACCGGGCGGCCGGAAGGCAGGAGCCTGGTGAGCTATACCGGCCTGGGGGCTTTCGAGCCTTTCGAGCGCGACCTGACGATCCGGGCCCTTCTTAAAGTCGACAACGTGCCGTCCGGGGAAGTTTTACGGATCAAGCCCGGCCTGGAGCTAAGAGAAAGTACGCTCGATTTCGGCAGGTGCTTTATCGGGGAAACCTACAGCCTGGCTCTGGAACTTTTTAATCCGGGTCTGAAAGGTACGCCTCTTTCCGGGATCAGGGTGCAGGGTGACTGGCTTGAGACCGAGGATGTCGAGCCTTTCGTTCCTTGTGGCGAGGTTCTTGAGCTGCCGCTTGTTTTCACACCCCGGGAACCAGGAGCGCATGCGGGCACTGTGACTGTAACTCCCCTGTCTGAGGGCCTGGAAGAGCTCAGCGCGAATCTGACCTCGGATGTCTCTGGCTACAGCGTGCGCTACGATTCAAGCGCAGTCCCGGGCGGCTACGCGGTGTTCGATGAATCAGCCCACGGCGCAGTGACTTTCAGCATGACAGAGAGCGGGCTCCTTTGCGGGGTGCGCACCTTTCTGCTCCAGGATTCGATGCGGGTGGGCCTGAAGATCTGGGCCGGAGTGGAGCGCGGCGTCCCTCGCTGCCTGGTGGCTGAAACACTTGAAGACGCCCTGATCATAAAATCAGGCTGGCACCAGATATTTCTGCCTGCGCCGGTGGCTGTCGACAGCGCCGACACTTTTACTGCGGATGTCGAGTTCTCCACCCCTGGCCGTCCTTACAATACGCTGGTGCCGGTAGACACACTCCGACAAGCCACGGTGCCGGGCTATTATAATCTGAAAACAGGGGAGAGATGGCTCTCGAGCAGTCACCCGGTCGCTGTCCGCGCCCTGATCCTGCCTCCGGAAAGCTATACGGGTGATCTGGTGCGAAAAAAACCTGCTGCGGCTGTCAGCGACAGCCTGGTGCAGATCACAGGCATAACTGCAGGCCAGTCAGCTTCAGGTGGACTCTGGCTGTTCAATCGCGGCTGCGCCCGGCTGGATGCCAGTCTGTGGGTCAGCGAGCCCACGGCAGAGGCAACCTTCCACCTGGGAAGCGACTCGCTGAGCGTGAGTTTCGTGGACTCGGTTTTTATTGCTGTAACCTGCGTTACCGCGGCCCCGGGAGCTGACACTAGCCTTTTGACGATTGAGACTTCAGATAAGGATTTCCCGCGTTTTGTGGTTCCGCTGGTGGCCCTGACCGAGCGCTTCGAGCTGGCCTACGATGAACAGGGCCATACGGCTGCGGCCGGTTTCAACGACAGCACGGCCTGGGGGGCGGTGGTCTTTGACACACCCTGGGAAGGCGTTCTGGAAGCGGTCAAGGTTTACTTTAACACGACAAATATGCGGCTGGAGTCGCGGGTTTATAAAACTGTCCGGGGAGAGGCCGGGTGGGAGGATCTCGCTGGCACTACGGTCCGGGACAGAGTACCCTCATCAGGCTGGCAAGAAATCACGCTCGATTCACCGGTCATCTTTGCCGCAGGCGACAGTTTCGCTGTGGTGGCCTCTTTTACCGTGAATCCCACGGGCAACCTGTATCCTTTATCCCTGGACACGAAAGGCGAGCCCTCGGGTAGAAGCTGGGCTGTAAGAAGCCTTGACAGGGAGTGGGAGCACCTCGATTATGACATCAACCTGCGCGCTCTGTTACGGGCCATTCAGTTTGCCGGCTTCAAGCTCAGCGGCCTGGTGCTTGATAATACAGGACAGCCAGTTCCAGCCGTGAGCTTAAGCCTCACCTCGCCGGAGCGCTCCTACATGGCTCTCAGCGATTCGAGCGGTTTATTTGTCTTTGCCTCGGTCGCCCCTAGAGACTATACCTTAGGCGGCGAGCTCGAGGGCTACAGTTTCGGCAGGCTCGAGATTTCAGTACACGGGCCGGTCGAGAGCATTTCTCTAACAGGGTTACGGCTCGTTCCAGGCGACCTGGATGCCAGCGGGAAGGTTGATATTTTCGACCTTATCACGCTGCTTCAGGTATTGGGCGGAGTGAACCCGCAGGTTGAAGGAGCTGATCTGGACAGAAACGGAAAGGTTGACATATTTGACCTGATCGGGCTGTTGAAGCTGCTCGGAGGGTGAATTTTCTTATTATCCCAAATTAATCAAAAATTGTGCCTGCCCCCTTCCTCAGAGAACATCCAACGATTTGTGACCACTGCATTTCCGTAAGCCTGTATTGAATTTTTTAATGAAAATCCCATCTTGAGAGGGGTGTCCGCGAAGAAGCGGACAGGGTGTGTCTTATTGATTTTCATGCTTCGTTGTGGCCGCAAGGCGAGCATGATAGTTTATGAAAAATCCGAGCGAGCCCTCCATCCTTCCAATTTCATGACTTTTCAAAATTAGCGGGTGAAATCTCGTGGGGAGACTGTCAAGAATGTTTTGAAACTCAGATTTTTGTTGTTTGACACCCGCTGCTCTATTGGTTAGATTACAAATATGAGGAACTGCCGG
>Ga0307380_10012278_pt1 | contig 10676 bp, 7 predicted proteins | sample UN3MG_FD_202239 | JGI IMG/M metagenome (GOLD analysis project Ga0307380, IMG submission 202239) | Soil microbial communities from Risofladan, Vaasa, Finland - UN-3 | ecosystem: Environmental > Terrestrial > Soil > Coastal area > Acid sulfate soil | place: Finland: Risofladan, Vaasa | collected... | reverse complement strand
GAATGGTTTCCGCCGCCACGAACATGATGCTGAGCGCGATCACCGCCTCGACCGGCGCTTGCGGGATCTGCGCCCAGCCAAGCGCCGCCACGGCCAGCGTGATGCTATGGGCCACGGTGAAGGCCGTGATGACCTTGACCAGCATCCACGGGTTACGGACGAGCAGGAGGAGCGCCAGCACGAACAGCAAATGATCGACCCCGAGCAAGATGTGCTCCACGCCGAGCAGGAAATAGGTGCGCGCGGTATCGACCCAGGTCGGCGTGGTGGCCACGGCGAAGGAAGGCTGGTCCGGCGTCAGCCGCGCGGCTTGAACCGCCCCGTCCGCGAGCTCCACTCTAACAACGACGTCGGTGTAGGTCCCGGACAATCCGTCAATCGCGACCTCACGGCCCGCGAGTCCGCCGGAGCAGCGGGCAACAAACTGATCCAGCATGGCGTTCCCGGCGCGCTCGGTGCGCGCCGGCGCGGCGTCGGAGCAGGCAGGTGGCATGCGGACATAGAGACCGAGGCGCATGTCGCCCTTCGCCGGCACCTTGAAGCGCACGTCGTAGGTCTCGGCGCCGGTCTGCTTGATCTCCAGGAAGCCTGGCCGCAACTCGTGGGTCAGGCCGGTCCCTTGCAGCAGGAGCAAGACTGCGAGGGCGTAAAGGAGCCGGATCATGGCCGCGATTCCGGCTCAGGCGAGGCGGCCTCGGCGGTGGGCAAGACGACCTCGTATTCAGCAAGCAGCTGGTCGTAAGCCTGAGCTTGGAATTCGTCACGCTTCTCGGTCCGCCATTTTTGCTCCACGGCGCCCCGGACCTCGGCAAGTTTCGGGTCGTAACCGTCGAGCCGTTCCGTGACCCGCACGAGATGCAGCCCGTAGGGTGACTTGATCGGGCCTGCCCATTCCTTCTCCGGCAGATCGGTGAGCTTGGCGGCGAAGGGCTCGCCGAAATTGCGGGCGATGCCGCTGAGCGGAGAGAGCGGCATCTCGGCCGGCAGCAAGGTCGGATCGCCGACATCGGGCGGAACACCGTCCCGCTCTGACGCCTTCAGGACGGCCAGCATCTGCTCGCCCCGCACGGGCGCCGCCGCGCCCGTCTTTGCGGGGTTGAGGAACACCTGCTCGAAGGCAAAGCGCGGCTCCACGCGAAACTCGGTCTTATGGGCGTCGAGATAAGCCTGCAGTGCTGTGTCGTCGGCACGCAAGAGTTCGTCGCTAGGCTCGGTTACGAACTCCATCTTCTGCTGCATGCGCCGGCGGATCAGCGTGTCGTCCTGGTCAAGCCCAAGCTTGATCGCCTCGCGGTAATACACCTCCTCCTTGACATAAGCATCGACGAGCCCGCGCAGCTCTTCAGGGCTAGGCGGCCGCTGCCAGGTCTTGGCGAAGACCTGCGCCAGCTGCTGCATCCGCCCCTCGGTGACAACGATCTCCTCGCGCGCGCTTTCCGGCTCGCCGCCCGAGACGAGCGCATAGAGCCCGAACACGGCGGCGCCGATCAGCACAAAATGCACCAACGGTTCGCGGAAGATTTTAGAGAGCGAGGACATGCCGCCGCTTTCCTCTTATCCTTTCGGCGTGTACCAAATGGGTGACGTGTAGGCGCGCTCCTGGCCCGAGACCGGTGCGCCCTTCGGGATGTCGACACCGAAGCGGAACGCGTCATAGGTCGACCAGCGCGGCGTCGGGATCTCGAGCACGCGCACGTAGTAGAAGGCGCGTTGGTCCGGATCGAAATCAGGATCGGTCCAGACGGAAGCAAGCTCAGAGTCGCCGATCGTGTTGGTGAAATTAGCGGTCTTCGCATCGACCGTGTTGCCCACCGCAGGCACCTTGCCGTCCGCGCTTGGCTTGCGATCGCCGCTCCACACCACGTCGTAGACTTTCTCGTGAGTCTCGCCTTTCTCGTCGAGCCAGCCCTTGATGATCTGGATGCGATCGAGATTGCCGCCGATGGGGTCTTTGAGCGCGTAGGCCATGAAGGTCGGCGCGCCGGCGTCCTCAGGCTTTGCGGGCAAGTTGCCGCCCATGGGCACGCCCTTCTCATAGCCGGCAAATGCCGGCGCTCGGCTGGCGATGTCCGCGTCGTCGTACGTCCAGCCGCCAAAGAAGCGCACGAGCATGCGACTGCCTGTGGTGGCGTAGACCTCCTTGCGCTCCATTGCGTCGAAGATCGACTCCCGCGTGTTCTCCGGGGCCCAGACCGCGGCAAGCCCAGAGCTTACCATCTGCCAGCCGTAAATCGTGCCGACGTCCGTCTTCATGAAAGGATGGGTCATGCGCTCGGGGCTCGGTTCGGCGCCGGAATGTTTGCCGAAGAAGTTGTCCTCCTGCGCGGTCGACAAAGAGGTATGGCTGTCGGTGGAGCCAACCATGCCGAACTTGTAGGGGTTGGTGCCGAACTTTTCCTCGAGCTGAAGTCCGCGCCTCAGCGCTGAGCGGGCATACTCGCCGGCCAGCATGTCGTCGGTTTTGGCTTGGGAGGCATCGAGATTGCCGATGTCCCATGTCTCGTAATTGGCGAACTCGTCGTTCGGCGACAACAGCGGGTGAGTCTCGCCATCGCCCTTAATCTGTGTCGCCTCGTAAAGAGGTTCCCACTTGTCCCGCTGGTCGACATAGAGCTTGTCGAGCTTACGGCCCGTGTACTGCGCATCGATGGGGAACATGATGCCATTCGATAGATTGCCGTTATGAGCGATCGCGAGAACGTCCCCACCGGTCGATTGCTCATAGGCGTCGAGCCATTTGTAAAGCTCGAGAGGATCGGTGCTGCCTTGGGGTTCGATCGTGGTGTAAGGCACCATGCGGAGCGCCTTGTCGGCGTCGTCGCGATACACGACAACACGGTGCAGGTTGTTGCCCTTGGCCAGCGACGTCCATTCATAGCCGATGAAGGCCGTGAAGTTGCCGGGATCGTTGAACTCCTCGGCCGCATCGACCGTTTGCTTCCACGCGGATTTGTATGGCCGGGAGTCCGGCGTATAGATCAGAGTCTCCGGGAACTCCCCTTGCGAGAAGAGCCCGATCAGCTCCAATGCAACGGAGACACCATCTCCCGCCTGCATTCGCTCATACCACTCCTTGCCCTTTGGATCGGAGAGGATGTGCGGCTTGCCGGCGAACATGTCCGGGAAAAAGCCCATATTGTCGGAATGGTCGGCGACGACGAGGAAATCGAGGGGACGGGACAGCTTAACAGGCAGCCCCGTCGCCGAGTTCAGCTCTTCGCCACGGGCAAAGCGATAGGCCTCGCGCACACCGAGACGGTTGCCGAAGGCGCCCGCATCCATGGACATGGCCGTATGCAGATGTGTGTCACCCCAGAGAGGCTGGCTCGGGAACCCGCGCTGCGCGTAGGGCGAGTAGGCCTTTCCCTTGTAAGCACCGGACAAGACCTCTTCGCCATCAGGCGGCGGCGGCATTTGGGCCCAGGCCATTTGCGAACTGATGAGTAGCGCAAGCGCTGCAACATTCGCCTTCAACGAGCCTTGTGCGTTCATAGCCTCCTCCCAGAACTGAGTTTTCTTATCGGCGATTTTCCGCAAAAGCGGTTGGAAATGACCACGAGGTAGAGCCCCACTCTTTCGGCTTGTCGGTTTCCTATGGAGAGAGTTTCTGCGCCTTGGGTCCCTTCCAGGTCTTCATCTTCTCCAGATCAGGCACGTAGATTCGCAGCTGCGGACTTAGATCCAGATCCTTACGCTCGATAGGCAACCAGTTTTGCTCGGGAACGCCCTCGGGCTTCTCTGCCGCGATGTAGATCTCAATGCCTCCGTCCTCGTTCAGCTTCATGCCGGCGTTCTCGCCGACGCTGTACTTCTTGCGGTCGTTCGGGATGAAGAAGCCCTGATCCAAGTCATAGAGGGTCAACGACCAGAAAGCACCGGCCGGCGGGAGTTCATCCTTCGTCATGCTAATGACGTAGTCATTCATCGCGTTCATTCGCTCGCCATCCGTCGTGGCCACCTGCGGATAGACGGCTTCCTCTTGTGGAACGCCGATCGGGCCGATAATCGATACAGCCAAGACCGCTTCGAGATCCGTCTGTCCCTTTGGTTGGAAAATTCGAGGTCTGAGGTCGTCTAGGGCTGTCAGGCTCCCCAGCCACTTGCGCTGAATTCGTTCCGCTGTCTCACGGAACCGTTTGCCATCGATCTTCGTGACCTGGCTAGCGACATATGGCTTGCCCGGTTCTACCCCGAGCGGTTTGTAGGCAGCCAGCACCGCCTGATCCATCTGGTTGTCCGAATCGAAGGTCGTGTGATTGAAGACAAACTGCATGACTTCGAGCAGGTTGCTCTCAAAAACATCCGCATCGGTCTTGCCGACCGGCGGGAACGTGATGTCATCGATCGGCCTTGTCTCGCCTCCCTGGTACTCTGACAGGGTCACCAATTTCACCGATTGCATCTGCTCGACGATCCGTTTGAACCGCTCCGGGTCATTCGCATGAGGCATGACCCGGAAAACTGCCGAGACAAAATCCCCAGTGGCCTCGAAGATACGATCGACACCTTCGACCGGTTCACCGCTGTAGCCCTCGGTGCGGACGGTATAGAAGAGTATTTTTTCGGGCCAGCGGAAATCGCCCAGCCGCGTCGCCATCGGAATATTGACGTAGTGGTCGTAGCCCGTGACCATCAGGGAGACGTACTTCGAATCGAACGGCGGAATCTCCAGGATCACGGGGTCTGTGCGCAGATCCAGCATGCAGGCCAAGTAAAGCGTATCGTTGTTGGGCCGGGCGATCTCCCGCATCGTGTGATCCTTGAGTTCCGTGTCAGGATCACAGCTATTCCAACCGCCCTGCTTTAGCGCGAACTTGTTGTTCACGTTGTACATGGCGACGTACTGGTAGGAGCGCTCAACGAGGTTCTCGACATCCGCATCGCTGAGATCTGCTAGCGCTGGCGTCGCGGCAAGAATTGCTCCAACCACGGGTGCGATGAACAACCTAGCCAGCGATTTCATTCCCTTGCTCCCTCAAAATTTAAGCTCAGCTTTTGGCGCCTATCGGATCGGCACGACGTAGGTGATGCTACGGCTTGAGATTGAACTCGACCTGCTTGACGCTGTCAGGGACCGCGGCAATGAAGTTGAAATCCTCAATGTCCCCGCCGATGCTCCACGCATCCAACCGCGCCATGTATTGAGGCCTGTTGTCGTCATCGACGAAATCGATCACGAAGCGCCGCGGAACGGGGGTCGAGTCGGCCTCAATCCATATCTGCCAATCGGCGCCTGGGCTTTCGAATGAGAGCTGATGGCAGGGCGCCCCGTCGATCAATCGAAGCCCGACATACTCCGCTGACAGTAGGTCTTCGCCGAACGTCTTGTTGACGTCGGAATAAAAGAGGTCGGCGAGCGGGATTTCTGCGTCGTATTGATCGATAACGTGATCCAGCATCGCGTCGGTCGCTCCCTTGAAATCAAGGCTCATGACCTCGTTCGCATCATGCCGCCACAAAGTTAGCTTCGAGCCATCGAACCATATCGTCGTGGCACTGCCATCCTCTCCTTCGGCATGGATGTAGAGATCGTTTGGGCGCTTCAATTGGACCGCACTCTCACGACCGGCCTTTATTTTGATGCCTGAATTCTCAACGACGTCGAAGAATGTTTTGGCGCGGAATGATATTGTCTCACTGCCGCCGAGGTAGTCAGACATGGCTTTGAGAATGGTAAGAGCCTTTTCATCCATCTTGCCTTTCTCGTCTTGGGCTGAGGCCGGTGCCCAGGACAGTGCGGCAAATGCCGCTACGAAAGCGCTGCCCAAAAGCAGTCTTGAGGCCCAATTGCACACGCTAAGCCGAGGCATCACAGTTCTCCTTCCCATCGAGAATTCTACGACCATCCGACTGAGCGACATCAGCGCCGCCGCGACTTATAGTGCTTCTTGGCACTGCTATACCCTTTCTTGTAAGCACTCTTCGTGGCGCTCCTTACACCGCGATAGGCACCGTAGGCAGCAGCCGCGCCGACGGCGGTTCCCACCACGGCCCTACCAGGAGCGACATAGCCTCTCCCATGGCAGCAATACCTGTCGTAAGGCGGATAGGGATGGCTGTGGCAGCAGTGGACACGTAGCAGGTCGTCGCCAATTTGGCCGGACACAGCGGACCGGGGAGTGCCATCGAGGCCGGTTGCGAATGGAGCCGCTGGTAGCTCGGAAGGCACCATCAGCGCTGCTGCCAAAGCGATGGCAATAGACTGCAGCAGGTGCCTAAGTCGTCTCTTCATCGTTAAGCCTCCTCATGCTTTCGGCGTGTACCAGATCGGCGAGGTATAGGCGCGTTCCTGCTGGGTAGGTTCGATGCCTTCTGGCCGGTCGATGCTGAAGAACTTCGCGTCATAAGTGGTCCAGCGGGGTGTCGGGATTTCAAGAACCCGCACGTAATAGAAGGCCCGTTGAGCCGGATCGAAATCGGGGTCCCGCCAGAACGCCTGCAACCCGGCCGCTCCGATGGAGTTTGAGTAGCTGGCTTCTTCCACGTCGACCGTGTTGCCGACTTTCGGCAGCTTGCCGTCCGCGTTCGGCGTACGGTCTCCCGACCACGCGACGTCGAAGACCTGTTCATGGGTTTTGCCTTCACTGTCCAACCAGCCCTTGATCACTTGAACACGATCGAGATTGGCGCCATCGGGATCGCGGATGGCGCGGATCAACAGGGCTGGCGCTGCACCTTCGGGTGCATCGGCGAGATCACCGCCCATAGGAACGCCGGCGTCATACCCATGTCTGGCGAAGTCGGAGCGATCTAAGTCGTCTTCATTGAAATCCCAACCGGCGAATACCCGCACCCGGATGCGAGTGCCCGTCGTGGCAAAAACCTCTTTGCGCTCGAAGGCATCCCAGATCGCCTCACGGGTGTTTGCACGCGCCCACACCGCGGCAAGCGCCGATGCCAGCGCTTGCGCATGAACAATGTCGTCAGAGGGATCGTCGGGCGTACTGCGTCCGGTGATTGCTTCTTCGAACCGCACCGGATCGGCCGTCGGCTCTACTTGGGCTGCTTTGCCGAAAAAATTATCCTCTTGTGCGGTGGAGAGACCGGTATGGGAGTCCGTGGAACCGACAACACCGAACTTGAACGGATTGGCCCCGAGAGATTCTTCATACGCCATGCCGCGCTTCCAGGCTTCACGCGCATATTCACGGGGGAGCATCTCGGGCGTCTTCAATTCCGGCCCGAAGCTGCCCTTGTCCCAGGTGCCGTAATCAGCGAACTCATCGTTCGGGGACAAGGCGGGATGAGCCTCGCCATCGCCTTTGATCTGGGTGATCTCGTACACCGGCTCGAAGCGCATCCGCCTTTCGGCATAGTCGCGGTCCAGCGGTTTCTTGGTCGTCAGCGTGGCATCATCGAACATCAGGCCGTTGGAAAGATTTCCGTTGTGCGGGATGGCCAGTAACCGACCGCCGGTGGCCGATTCATAGCTTTCCATCCACTTCCATAGGTCTTCCGGATCTTCGCTGTCATAGGCGCTGAAAGGTATGACCTTGTCCGCCTTGTCCTTGCCATCGCGGAATATAATGTTGCGATGGAGATTGTTGCCTTCAGGTCCGGAGGTCCATTCATATCCGATCAGCGTAGTGAAGCTGCCAGGGTCGTTGTGCCGTTCTGCGGCTTCGGTCATGCGCTGCCACATGGTCTTGTTGAAATCTGTCCCTGCTAGCGGGTCTTCCGAGTTCTCCGCAAAGGCAAACGTGTTGGCCCAATAGAGGTAAGCCTTTGCCATGGCGTCCTCGGTCTTAGGGGCTATGACTTCAGCAAGACCTTTTCCCCAGTCCGTGCCAAGCAAGGCTTCGTTACCTTCCTCCAAACCAAAGGTGAGCCCCAGGTTCTCGGCATGGTCGGCGACAACCAAGAAATCGAGCGGCCGTTGCAGCCGGGCACGGACGCCGTGTGAAGACGTGACGGTTTCGCCCTTGGCAAATCGGTAGGCGTCGTCAGGCGTCGTCGTTGCACCGACAAGGCCGGCGTCGGCCGAATAGCCGGTGTGAAGATGCGTATCGCCGAACAAGACCTGGTTGGGGAAATCGTACTGGATGTACGGAGAGTACTCGGCATCCGGGTCGGGTTTCATGCCGACGAGTTCTTGTGCCTGCGCGCTACTCAGGGCCAGAAAGAGCACACTAGCTGCTAGGGCCGACGCGGATGACAACAGAGGTAGATGATGCTTTTTGTACGTCATGTTGAGCTCCTTGTTTCCGTGTTTCCGTCCGCATCCCTACCATCCAGATTAGCTTTCTATCTAAGGTAGCGAGCCCAACGCGCAGCATTTGCCCTGCCCATTTCTGCTGATTTCGCTTCTTGTACGATGTTTATCCGCGGACAGCCTGTCATCTCGTGCCAACCTTTGGCCAGACCTGGCGCTATGACTCCGGATTCTCTCTGAAAGACTGCGGCGACACGCCGATCTGCCGCCGGAATGCCCGTGTGAAGTTGGAGGCGTCCTGATAGCCTAGGTCGAACGCAATCTCTGCGATGGGCTTGTCGCTGTTTGCCAACCATTTGGCCGCCAGCCGCATGCGTGTAGCAATCAACACCTGCGAATAGGTCAAAGCCTGCTTTGCCAGACTACGCTGCAGGCTGCGCCTGCTCGTATTAAGACTTTCAGCAATCACGTCGATCTCGATCGCATGGCCTGGCAGGAGGGACTCGATCTGAAGCTGAACGACCCCAACGAGATCGGTTGGCAAAGGTTGCAACGCGAGCGACTCGGGCGATGCCGCGCTGAGATCGCGGCCGCCATTCACGGGAAAACGCTGTCCCATGAGCGCATGCGGGAAGGTGAAGTAGGTTTCGCCCGTGCCGCGAATGATCCGTGATCCGGCAAAAAGCGCGATGTCCGGAATGTCTTCGCGGCTGCAATGCGCAAGGCTGATCGTTGTGGGCGCCCAGCTTCGGCCCGCCACCTCCCTGAACTTCGTGAGGGTGACCGCCAAAGTCTCCAGGTGTGACTGGTACGTACCGAGATTTGAGCTCCCGACAGTTGCAATGTTGAGCCGAAGCTCGTCCCCATGATCCGATAACCAGAGACGCTGTCCTATGATCAGCATGTTGTAGAAGGTGATGCCTTTGCGAAGGTAGTCATACAACGTGAGAGAGCCTTGCAGCATTTGCCCGTAGGTGCCCAGTCCATCAAGAGAAGCTGCCAAACCGACATAAAGACCGAGGTGCTCGGTTGCCAGTGCTTGGCAAGATAGTTCGCCGAATCGGAAAGCAGTCGGCAAAGGCACAACCGCTTCGGGATGGTTGAGAAGTAACGAGGGGATTCCCGCACGTCTCAACAAGCGATCGACCGGCGCGCCAACGGCCTGCAGCTGAGGGGTGTAGCGCAAGACCGAGGCCACTCTGGTCAGCGGGGGTGCCGAGGCGTCGCGAATTGCTTGCACCCGGTCGATCATGCTGACTCCGGCTCGGTGCGTGGCACCAAATGACAGGGTATCTGTACCCGCTAAGACTACATTCCGTGTTCAGCTGTGTATCTGATCTATCTCAACGCGAGAGGCGCAGGTTTCCCAGTGCGGTTGAGGAGTTGGAAATGCACCTTGCGGCCTTCAGAATCAGCAAACTGTCTCTGACCTCCTCGTCGGGCCCTCGATGCCCGTAACGAAAGAAGGAAATCTTTCGTCTTTTCGCTCGACTAGGGAGTTGGCCGGGGATCAAATGTCCAAAAATTACAAGAGGGGGGATCGACTATGGGTGCTCATATCGCGCTTGTTGCCTTGCTTGCAGGTGCCGCAAGCATCGGATCCATTGACGCTCGGGCGGCAGAGAACGCGAGCGGCTTTTACGCTCTTGGAACAAAAGCTTCTATGGCAGGCTTTGTCCCGCCGCCTGGGACCTATTTCGTCGATGTGAGCCTCTATTACTCGGGAGAGGCCAGCGGACGATCTGCAGAGGGCGTCACCCTCCGTGACATCGGGGGAACAAACATCAGTGGCAAGCTTACATTAGAGGCCGACGTTAAGGTCGAAGCTCAGACCTACGTCAACTTGCCATCGGTGTTGTGGGTCGCGCCCGGCAAGGTGCTGGGTGGGAATGTTGGGTTTGGGGCCGTCGTTCCGTTCGGCTGGAAGGATGTCAACGTCGACATCGATGCTCTTGCCACCCTCAAGCTCGGTCCGCCGATCAATCAGACATTCCAGCGCGGCGGGCGTTTCACCGAGACGGATAGTTCGACAGAGTTTGGCGATCCTGTCCTCAATTCTCTGATCGGCTGGCATGAAGGAAACTGGCATTGGAACGTCGGCATGCTCGTCAACGTCCCGATTGGTCCCTGGAGTAACAACAGCAGCTCAAATATTGCCTTCAATCATTGGGGCCTCGACACGACGGCTGCCGTAACGTGGCTGGACCCCAATATCGGCTTCGAGATCTCAGTCGCTCCCGGCTTCACCTTTAACTGGGAAAATCCCGACACGGACTATCAGACCGGCACCGAATTCCATGTTGAGTTTGCACTCCTCCAGCACTTCTCCCCGAAGTTTGCTGCTGGCATTGCAGGCTTCCATTATCAGCAAGTCACGGGGGACAGCGGCGCCGGCGCCGTGCTCGGAGATTTCGAAGGCCGTGTTACGTCCTTGGGGCCTGTCGTAACCTACAATTTCAATCTCGGAAAGATCCCAGTCAGCACACAGTTGACCTGGATGCACGACTTCGACGTCGAGAACCAA
>Ga0307380_10012277_pt1 | contig 10676 bp, 21 predicted proteins | sample UN3MG_FD_202239 | JGI IMG/M metagenome (GOLD analysis project Ga0307380, IMG submission 202239) | Soil microbial communities from Risofladan, Vaasa, Finland - UN-3 | ecosystem: Environmental > Terrestrial > Soil > Coastal area > Acid sulfate soil | place: Finland: Risofladan, Vaasa | collected... | reverse complement strand
AAGCCGGGGAAGTCCACGCCGAATGCCGCGCACGCGCCTCTGGCAGCGTCCAGAATGCCCCGACAATAGGAAGCGTCCGGCGCGCCGTTGGCCACGGCAGCCCCCAGCGCCGCCACGGTCACGGACAGCAGCGCGTCGTGCAGATCGTCACGAAACCAGAGCTCTAGCGCCATCCTAGCGGCCTCCCTTCCGGTGTTTGGTTTGGTCGTTGGTTTGGTTCGGTTCGGTCCCGGTCCTAGCAGCGTTCCCGGTCGCGCCCGGTCGACCAGGGGAGCGCACGAGGCCCGATCGCGCCTCGGCGTAGCGCTGCAGCTCGGGGTCCAGACTGAACACGACGTCGAGCGGTTGCGTGTACCGCCAGGCGCCGCGCCCGTCGACGCGCTCGATCGCGCCCCAGGTGGCCAGCACGCCGCGTTTCGCACGGCGTCCGGATCCGTCGCCGTTCACGTAGCGGGCCCACAGCGCCGTACCACCATCGGGAAAGAGGCGCTGCCAGTCGCGGCGCGTGAGGTGGTCCGGCCACGACGCGCATACCACGCGATACATCTCCCGCACCCACGGCCGCGCGTCCGGTTCCAACGTTTCGGCGTCCTGGTCGTAGGTGGTCACGGCGGCCCGGGTCTTCATGCGGTCGCTCAGCACGTCGATCGCCTTCCCCACCAGGCCGCGTTCCTCGACAGACGAGGGTAGCGCCGGCGGGTCCCGGCGCAGCGGCCGCTTGGTCGTGATAGGAATGAAGCGCGGTTCCGGTTCCGGGCCCCGCACCTGCACCACCTCACGGCGCGATCGCTCGATCCGTTCGGCCCGGCGTGGCCCGGTCCAGTCGGCCGTAGCGTACATGAACACGCCCGCCGTCACCACGCCCAGGACCACGAAAAAGGTGCCCGCCGCCCATGTCCCGGCAGCCAGCCAGTCTAGGCGCGTCCACAGCAGCGCCACGCCGCCCACAGACAGCGCCAGGACAGCGCCTACGCCGAGCCCCGCCAGGATCGGCCACGCCACGTACACCACCAGGTGCCCGTCGTGCCGGTTCGGTTGCTCTGCCATAGTCGGCCTCCCGTGTGGGCACTCCTATACCGGCTCTGCGCCAGATCGCTCTCACCCATTGGGGCGCTTTGTTGGCCCCAACGTTGGGGCCATCGCTTGGCCCCAATATATGGCCCCAAGTCGCGGCTCACTGAGCGCCACTTTCCAGGGCCTTAAGCCGCTCCACGATCTCCTCCAGGGACACGTCGCGGCTGATCCGCAGCGCCCGTGAGACCTCGAGCGAGTCGGCCAGGACCTCGCGCAGGTCCTCGTTGCCCCGTTCGTGCTCCAGCACCCACCACGCCAGGGCAAACGCGCCCAGCTGGGTAGCGCTCGTGCCGTAGTGGTCGGCGAGCTCGCCGAGACGCCCCTTCACCCATTCGGGCACGTCGACCCGCACCCGCACCCGGTCGGCGTCGTAGCGTTGCCGCCACGTCTGGGCTGCCCGGTTGGGCACCGCCTGCTCGAGCTGCCTCTCGACGTCCAGGTCGACCTGCAGGCCGCCCTTGCGCTCGCCTCGCTTGGTCATCGTCGCCCCCCGATGTTGTCTAGGAAACGCTCGGCCACCTTGGCCAGCGCCGCCGTCACCGGCTCGCTCGGCGCAAACTCAAAGAGCGACTGGCCATAGCTGCAGGCTTCGGTCACGCGAACGCTGAGCGGGATTGCCGGCCAAACACTCGCCCCGTAGACGCCCACCAGCGCCTCGAGCTGCTCCCGGTGCTCTATCGTCTGCAGGCGTGCCATGTTGGGCACGATGCCCAAGAGACGCGGGCCGCGTCCGTGCTCCCGTCTCAGGTCCTCACCAGCGTGGGCCATGAAGCCCACACCCTCCAGGCTGAGCCGCTCGAGCTGGGTTGGTATCAGCACGTAGTCGGCCGCAAAGAGCAGCTCCTCAAAGCCCGCCGACCTGCTCGGGGGCATGTCGATCAGCACGTAGTCGGCCATCTCGCCGAGCGGCTGCACTGAACGGGCAACCGTGCTAAATGGTTTCCTGGTCGCCGCCAGGAAAATCATGGCCTCGCCGGTGCGAAAGTTGCCGGGCAAGAGAGCGAGCTGCCACTCGCCGCCGACCGGCCTCATCACGCGCCGCAACGGATCCCCCACCACGAGCAGCCGGAACATGCCGGCGTCGTCCAGGTCACCGTTCAGCAGCCAGCTTGTCAGGTTGCCTTGCGGATCCCCGTCGACCGCGATCACCTTTTGGCCTTGCCGCGAGAGCCAGGCCCCAAGGTGTACGGTGAGCGTGGTTTTGCCGACGCCGCCCTTTTGGTTGGCCAGTGCTACGATAGGCATGGTGCCCCCGTTCTGCTTCCCCTGTCGGAAGCGATAGGCAAAAGAGAGAGGCCGTACTATCTGACCTCCGCCAGGCGCTCGACGTCGATCCGCTTGACCAGCATCAGCCGGTCGCTTACCATCTTGTATTCGATCCGCAATTCGACCTTGGCCAGCTGGCGCACCCGTCGAGGCGTCACGCCCAGCAGCTCGGCCGCCTGTGCGGTCGTGAGCCAGTCACTTAGCCGGTCGGTTGCCCTGGTTCCCATACTCGCTTCCTCTGTGGGCAATTATACCACGAGCCGCTGTCCCCTGTCAACCCCCGTCCAAGTCGCCCGCGACCGCCTCCAGGAACGCCGATGCGCAGCTCGCGGGTTCCAGCCGCGCCACGCGCGGGGCGAGCCAGACGCGCGGCCTGCCGTCCACCACGAGCACGCGCATGACGACGACCGCCGCGCCGCTCGGGGCCCCCTCGATGGCGAGCCGCAGCCGCTTGGCGACGGACTCCCACGAGCGCTCAGGCAGGTTCGCGTAGGCTTCGCTCATCCTTAGTCTCTGCTTCCCCAGCCAACACTTGGAAATACCTCGTCGCCGCAAGGCACATTGCCTGTGCCTGCTCGGGTATAGCGTCTCCTACAATAACCCGGACGCTTTGGGGCGTCTCGTCTTCACTTATCAGAACGACGATTCTGGTCATCTCTCACCTCAATACTAAGTATCGAACGTTCCACGCTACAACCACGGCCCCGATGCCGCACATGATGCCTCGGTAGCTCGCGGCCCAGCGCTCGTGGAAGAGTCCTATGAGCTTTGCCGTAATCACAAAGTACGCTGTCAGCGCGACCTTGCCCAGCGCAAAGCCCAGGAGCCCGTACCGTTCCAGCACAAGCCAGGTGACTGGGTTCATCTCGTTGTGCAGGCCCCCCAGGTAGGTTGTCAGCAGGTCAAGCAAGCTGAGTACAGCGAATATCATGGGCCCGTCCTAGTCAGCCTGTGCCGATAACAGGTAGTGGTCGTTCCCAATCCAGACGTCTATCTTGGAGTTAACGGTTGGTGCACCACTGCGAGCCTCGCCGAGCTGCCACTTGAGGGATCCGTCCGAGTGGTTCCCATCGGTTGCGATCCTGTCGACTATGGCGTCACCCGTAACTGCCAGGACACCGTCCACATCCACCCCAGCGGCCTTTGCCTGTAGGCGAATTGTGCCGTCTATGACGCTGGAGATCGTGGACACGTCCAGCGCGCTCACGTTCAGCACCAGGTCGGCGTACTTTACGCTGTGCCCGGCGTTCACGACCACCTGCGCTATCTTGTCGTCTGGGGATTCCGCGCTCACCCAGATAACCGAGTCGTGGCCCGAGAATGCCGGCTGCTCGACCCAGAACGTGATAGAATCCACATCGCCGTCATAGTATGCCGTTACCCGAGAGATCCAGGTATCCAGCTCGTTCGACCAGAACTTGTACGAGCGCCGCCACGCGTCCTCCTCATCTCCAGCGCGCAACGGAGTCTCGACCACGTCGTACTCGCCGCGCACGATCTCGTTGGCTTGTGCCTCGGTCAACCCCACACGCTGCATGGCCTGCATCAGTTGTTGGGCCTCTGCCCCTGTTGCTTGGATCCCCCGGCGTATGGGCCTCTCGCTTCGCCGTTCCTGTTGCACCTTCGGAGTCGGTCTTATCTTGTCCGGCATTGTACGCTCCTCGTCTTGGCTTTCATGCCTGGTCTGCCTTCGCCGCCAAGGATTCCCGATGGGCCAGGTTGTGGCCGAGCACGTGGTTGATAATCTGGAAGACGGGCCCGCTTCCCGCCACTCCCCACGTCGCCCCAAACGCCTCCCCGATCTCTTCCTTGGTCTTGCCCGCGTCGTGCATCTCCACGATCCGTTCCTGCACTAGTACAGCGCACATGCGGTCATACGTGGCTTGCACATTCGGCGGTACGCCTACCGGCCTAAAGCTTGCCTCTTCCACTGCCATGTTCCCTCTCCTTTTTTCTAGAGGCCCCCGCGGGCCACTGAAGGTTCATCTATCACCCTCGACGCAACGACCATCCTAGCGACAGTCCGCGCGTGTAGGACTTCCTCGTATATCTCTTCCCAATGTTCGTCAAATGCTTCTTCGGTCCCGCCGCTTTCCAGCCACGAGGCCTTCGCCGCTGCCTTGTATGCCTCTTTCTTTCTCTGCCGATCCTCTTCCTGCTGCCGACTATACGCCGCCCTCGCCTCTGCGACTTTCGCCTCGTACTCTGCCGGACCTCGCCCTTGGTCCCTTGCCGGTCCCTTTGCACGCCCTCTTTGCATGGCCCATCTGAGCGCGTCCAGGTCGCCGTGTTCTGTCTCTGTCATTGTGCTTGTCCTTTTTCTTCCACCTTCATATCGGCAAGAATGCAATCTGCCAGGTAAGCTTCCAGGGCCGTCTTGCTCATTTCCACGTCGCTCTCCCCACGTCAACCGGCTCGGCTGCCGTGTCGCCGGTTCCCAGGACCGCCGCCTGTCAAGCCGGGGAAGCCCGCCGGCACATAGCTCTCGATCCAGCTCGGCCCCTCGTCCGCTTGCCCGTCGTCCGGTTCTAGCGCCTCCACGGCCTTCATGGTCTTGTATCGCTGCTCTCGAAATGCCTGTTCCTTGGCGGTGACGGGCTTTGCGAACCATGCCCTCACCTCTCTTGCTTTGTGCGGCATCCACTCCAACAGCAGCCTCTCGCGGCCCTCATAGTCCCAGTACAGCCCCCGTTCCCACACGACCGCCTCATAGTACAGCGCGTCGTGAACGTCCAGGAACAGGCCAGCTTCCTTGTACCGGGCCTCGATCGCTGTGAGTCGTTCCAACACTTCCCTACTTGGTCGCTTCATCTCGCATCCTCTCCTCTAACGCTGTGAGCCGTTCCAGCACTTCCCGAACCCCTACCAAGTCGTAGACCGTCCGTAGGATGCCCAGCGCGGCGCTCGTTTTGGCGCTTGCGCTTGCCTCACCATCGGCTAGAACCAGCCCCAGGGCCTCGACCGCGTCGCCGGCCTTCTCGGCCAGCGCGCTCGTTGCCGCCGCCAGAACCGCGTCCTGCCGCCTGTTCAGTTCGGCCTTGAACACGGGATCCCGCAAGTAACGATACAGCGTCCATCTGCTCAGCTTACACGCCGCGGCCGCCTTTGTCACGCCAGCGTTGGTCAGCATGGCCTGCAGCGCCTTGCGTTGGTTCGCCGAGAGTGTCGCTTTTTGTGGCATGTTGTCATATCCTGCCGGTCAGTGCTCTAGTCCGGGTCGTTCAGTCTTATGCACCCGAGTATGCAACTATCGCCGGACCGGTCGGGGCGGAACTTTACCCCGCCTCTCGCCTCTGCAGGTGCCCAGGTCAAGTCCAAGGTTGGCCAGTCCCAGGTCAAGTCCAAGGCTAGCCAGTCCCATTCCTCTCGGTCGTTAGCGACCTTGTGCTCTTCGGACATTCCCATCCCTCACGCCCCCGATCCCTCGGGAGGCGAGTTTTGTATGACATACAAAACTGGCGGCTCTCATACGTCGTCCAGGCGCACGTTGCCCGTGAACTCGATCACGATGTCCTCGGGGCGCAGCTCGGGGAGCCCGTCCTGCAGCGAGTCGGGCCGATCGCCCATCACCATCCATTGCGGCGGACCGTTGCAGCCCGTATAGAGCAGGACGTAGCGCGGTTTGTGCATCCCGGCCTTTGCCTCCAACGCCCTGACCCTCGGCTCCAGGTTCTTCATCTCGCCCCTGCCGTCCTCTCTAGCGCCGCTCCTTGCGCCGCTCCACGGCCATCGCCACGGCCATGGACGTCGCGTACACGAACGCGATCCCGCTGAACACGTACCCGACCCACTCGACGATCTGTGCAGCCATTTCTCACCTCTCTTCACTATTCATTCAACATGCCCAAATGAACATGCCCAAGCCTTTGCCCGTGGGCCTTGGTCATGTTGGTCATGTTGGTCATGTTCATTCAACATGCCCAAGGTGCCCAACATGACCAAGATACCAACATGACCAAGATCCCCATATATATGAGACCCTACTCCAGCAGTTGTGGCGGCAACGTGTCGCCGCTGGGGAGCCCCCAATGCCACGTTTTGCCCTCTTTCCGACTGACAACGCCCAGCTCGCGCTTTGCACGGTTGCCCGTGTTGCGCGATATGCCGCGCGCGTCAAGCTCGTTTTGCACGTCGCCGCTGGGTATCGGCCCGCTCTCCAGAATGTCGCGGATCGCCTCTTTCGCCTCATCGAGCGCGCTGTGCCGCTTGGGCGGCTCCGGCGCATCGCAGAAGATCACGCCAGCGTCCGTCACCTGCAGCCCGAGCGGTTCGGGGAACCGCCCCAGGTTTGACTTGATCATGCTCAAGCGCCTGGTGTCCTCGTCCATCGGATCGGGCGTGTCGAGCGCCAGGACGATGCGCGCTGGCTGCACGATCCCGCTGTAGCCACGGACGCGGGCAAGGGACACCCGATCGTCGGCGTCGAGTAGGCCCTGTTTGCGTAGATGGTGAGTGATCAGGATCGGGCGTCCGCTGTCCCGTGCCAGCTCAGCGATCCAGTGTACCGTGGCCAGCGCCTCCGAGCTGTTTTCGTCGCCTTTCCGCGCACCGCTGAAACTGTCGATCACCACGAACACGATGTCTTCACGTCGCACCAACGCCGTGAGCGCACGCCGATGCTCCGGATTGTCGAGCTGTATGTCACGCATGGGGTCCTCGAACGGGAAGACCAAGCGATCGAGGGGCAGGCCCCAGGACTTGGCCCGCTCTAGGTTGAGCGGCTGCGCGGCTTCCGCCTCACACCACAGCACCTTTCCGATCTCGCCCTCGTAGCGCTCGCTGTCCGGCCACAGCTCGGACGCGCCCAGGAATGCGGCGCATAGGCGCAAAGCCAGGATCGACTTGCCCACGCCCGGCTCGCCCACCAGCAATGTCAGGTATCCCTTGGGCAGCCATCCCCGCCAGCACCATTCCATCGGCCCGATCACCGCGTCGAGGTCCGCCCAGGTTGACGGTTCAGCGGTTGCAAAGGCGTCGAGACCCTTCACGCGCAGCAGCTTTTCGATCATCCATTGGCGCTGAATGTCGGGATCGACGTCGGCGTATGCACCTTGCGCCTGGTCGCCCAGCTCCTTTTCGAGAAACGCCATGATGCGCCGTCGCCCAGCACAGCGGTGAACGATCTCGCTGTAGTGCTCCACGTTCAGCGCCGTTGGCGTCGCGCCGATCAGCTCGGTCAGCTTGGCGGCCCCGCCGATCTCCTCCAGGACCCCTTTGCGGTCGAGGTGGTCGGTGAGCACGACCTGGTCGAACGGCTTGCCCGTTTCGCACAGCTCGAGCAGCCCTTGCCAGATCATGCCATAGGTGCTATGGTAAAAGTCACCGGGGGTGAGCTGCGAGGTCAGCGGTCGCGCGATCGCCGCGCCGTCGATCAGGCAGGCGCCGATCACGGCCCGTTCGGCGTCTTCGTTGTGTGGGCGCGTCGCCTCTTGATCGCCAACTGTGGGGAGCTTACGCTTGCCCATTAGGCCCCCTCCCTGCCGCCCGCCGCAGTATCTCGCTCTTGCGGACGTCGAAAGCGGCCTGGTAGTCGGCTTCGTGCCGGGCTGCCTCGTCATAGCAGCGCCGCGCGATCGCGGCATCATAGCGGTCGTGCGCCTCGCGCATCAGCCGGGGCGCGTCGTCGCCGGTCGGGGCCTGCGGGGGACTTGACAGCGGAGGCCGTTTGGGTGTATCATAGAAGCTAGACACAAACCGCCGCCCGCTGTTCTGTGTCATCCCGCCCGGTGCCGCAAGCGCCGGGCTTTTTCTTGCCCTTGGAATCATGTCACTTGCCCTCCAATCATCGTGAACCATCCCGCGCCTTGCCCCTTAGGATCTGGCGAGGGGGCTGATCAGGCCCCGCTCGCCGAGGGCAAGGACGGGTTAATCCACACTATGGCCCCGCTCGCACCGGCCAAACGCCGCGCTCGCGGGCGGCCTGCCGGATGAGCTCACGTACCGTCTCGCTGGCCGTCCGGCGCTCCAGTCGGGCCAGGGCGAGTAGCGCCAGGCGCTCAGCGTCGTTGACCCGGGCGCCGATCATCTTGGTTCGCTCTGCTGTTGACATCGTCCCTCCGTTCATCGTCCATAGAACGTTACAGGCTAAAAAAAGAGCGCCACGACAACGGGTGAAATGACGCCCTTTCGGACGCCACCTCACTTCCCTGTCGCGGCGCTCCTTGGTCGGCTGCCGCTCCCACATGAGGCCGTGCCGGTCCCCATGCTGTGCACCAACAGTATAACACTATTTGGCGTCTGGTGCAAGCCCAAACCGCACATCCCCGACCTTAAAAAGTCACGCGCGTGACGCAAGCCGATGCGACGGCGAAACGGTGTTCACCCTGCCGAGCGATGCCCGGCACCCGAGACGTCGCCGCACCCGGCGCCGTCCAGGATCTGGCGGCGATAGGGCACGTGCAGCAGCGCCGCTGCCCTTCGCTTGGCGGCCTCCGGACGGCGATCGTACCGCGCCGTCGTCTGGACGTTGGCATGGCCCGCGAGCCGCTGCACCGTCGAAATGTCGGCGCCGGCGTCTAGCAGGTCGCCGACAAAGGTACGGCGCAGGTCGTGGGGCGACAGTTCCTTGACGCCAGCCTGCTCGGCTCGCTTGCCGAGGACGTGGTACGCGCCTTGTGACGTGAGCCGTTGGCCACGCTGCAGGTGCCCGCCCTTGCGAATGGCCCAAAAGAGCGCGCCCGGCGCATCGCCCCGAATGGCGAGCCAGTCGGCCAGGGCGTCGATCGTGCCGTTCACCGCATAGGCGATCCGCTCCTTATTGCGCTTGCCGCGCACCGCCAGCGCGCCGCTCTCCTGGTCGTAGTCGCCCAGGTCCAGGCCCACCAGCTCGGCCCGCCGCAGGCCGCAAGAGTACAGGATCGCGATCATTGCGGCGTCCCTTGGCCCTGCCGGGCTTTGGTCGGCCATGCACACGTCCATGAGGGCGTGCAGCTCGCCCGAGCTGATAGAGCGTCCGGCGGGCGTCGTCTCGCCCTTGACGTTCGGCACGTCGGCGATCTTCTGGTACGTCTGGGCGTCGATCTGCCCAAGGCGCCATGCCTCTTGCATCACGCGCCGAATGGCCGAAAGGTACTTGTTGGCCGTGCTGTAGCTCATCTCGTCTAGCAGCGCCGAGCTCAGGGCCACGACGTGCTGATAGCGCACCCGTGACCAGGGAAACGTCGCTGCGGTCGCGCCGCTGGCCAGCTTGTCGGCGATCCGCTCCAGTGCCCCGCGCATCGTCCGGCGTGACTGAGCGCTCTGCAGGCTCGCCAGGTAGACGGCTGCCGGGTTCTGGTCGAGCGCCTCCTGTGAGCTCGTGATAATGTCGGTTTGCTCGACGGTGATCAGTTCGCCTGTCATCGGTTGCCCCTTTCGTGGTCCTGCCTATGGCTGTTGAGAAGTACCATTCTCATAAGCAGTATATCACGTCCTGGGGCTCGTGTCAATCCCCAAACGGCGCGCGCGGGATGGAGGACCCGGTCGCCGTGGATGTCTGGCCCGATACCAACAGCGTACCATCGGCGTCCTGCAGCACGGCCAGGGCGTCCCTGGAGGCGAGCAGCGCCCGCAGGTCGCGCAGGAAGCCGGGGAAGTCCACGCCGAATGCCGCGCACGCGCCTCTGGCAGCGTCCAGAATGCCCCGACAATAGGAAGCGTCCGGCGCGCCGTTGGCCACGGCAGCCCCCAGCGCCGCCACGGTCACGGACAGCAGCGCGTCGTGCAGGTCGTCACGAAACCAGAGCTCTAGCGCCATCCCTACTGCCTCCCCTGTCTGTCGCGCTCGGCCTCCCACTGGACGGCCCGTGCCTGCTGTTCCTCCCAATCGAGGTAGCAGCGCGGGCACAGCAGCGCGTCAAGGCTGCCGTAGCGCTCCCATCCCCGACGAAACGCCGCGTCCCGGGCATCCTGCCGGGTGTCGGCCTCTGGCGCTGCAGCGTTGCAGCCGTCGCAGGTCGCCCAAAACCGGGTTATGGTCCTCTCGTGCATTGCCATCGTTGCCCCTTTCGGCCCCCTGCTCCACCGGCCCGGTTGCCCCTGGTTGCCAGGGCGCCAACCAACCGCCAACCAACCAACCACTACGCATACCGCCGCAGCACGGCCCGCCCCGAGGCGGTCAGCTCGCGCCCCGTGGGCGTCTCTCGCAGCAGGCCGCCGCCAAGCATCGCGTCGCTGAGCTTGGCGTACTCGCCTTGTGACAGGACGTTGCCCAGCTCGCGCCGCGAGAATGCCTTGCCGTGCCACAGACAGGCCCGAGCGACCAGGTGCAGCTTGTCATCGGGTATGGGCAGCGCCAGGTAACGCCGGCGCTTGCCCTGGTCCTCGACCAGCTCGATCCGCGTCACCGTGGGCGGCTG
>Ga0307380_10012276_pt1 | contig 10676 bp, 14 predicted proteins | sample UN3MG_FD_202239 | JGI IMG/M metagenome (GOLD analysis project Ga0307380, IMG submission 202239) | Soil microbial communities from Risofladan, Vaasa, Finland - UN-3 | ecosystem: Environmental > Terrestrial > Soil > Coastal area > Acid sulfate soil | place: Finland: Risofladan, Vaasa | collected... | reverse complement strand
CGGTTGAGCCCGATGCATAGGTTTTGTGCAGGTAGTACCTTACGACGAGGGGTGGGGGATATTGCCCCACCAGGCGTATGGTCGGGGGCGGCGGGCAGCATGAGCGTCGGTTGTTCCTTGAGGAGGGCGAGCGTCTTGCCGATGGCGTCCGACGTGAAGAGGGCTTGGATGCGATGGCCGAATTCGAGCAGCCGTTCTCGGAATGACCGCAGGGCTTCGAGGTTGGCGGGGGTGTAGTCGATGAGGACGGTCTGGTTTCCTCTGTCAAACAGGTCCTCGCACGGATCGGTAGTCCGGGCGGATTCGTGTCGGCCCATGCGAGGGGCCTGCCCGGTCCAGTTCCCGTCGGCGTCGAGGAGGCGGGAGTCGAGCCCGATCCACATGCGGGCGTCCCCTCGCGTCCCGACCATGATCTTGTCCCATTCCAGGTAGAGGGCGACCTCGTCTGTGTTGCCGTCCCACTCCTCGGCGTTGACGGAGGTCTTGAATGCGACCCGCAGGAACGGCTGCCAGTCGACCGAATACCAGGCGAGAAGCTTCTCGCGAATGGTCTCGATCACGTCCGGCAGGGCTTCCCCGCTGGCGTGCTGGTCGGATTCGTCGTGGTCGGCGTAGAACGTGACCCGGGTCCCGTCCCTCTGGAGGCGGATGGGAATCTCGATGATCTCGCCCGCGGGGCTGTGCCAGGCGAAGCGGTCGATGATCCGGCCTTTGTGTCTCATGTCGGGCTCCTGTGGGGGGTCACTTTGGGGGTCGTTTCCGGGCGGTCGGGGCGGCGTGCAGCGGCGTCGTTTCGGTCGCCGTTCCGCGCCCCGAAAAGACGGACACCGTGGCGTGCCCCCTCACAGTCTTGCGTTTTTGCGCACTTTTCGGGGGTTTTTCTATACGCCCCCCACCATGCAAGCCTTGCCCGTTCCGTGCGTTATGGTTCTCATTTTCGGGAACGCGCGCGCACAAAACGCGCCTTTTTGGCAAGATAGGGGGTTTGGCTTTTTCGCCGTTCCGGTCGTTCGCAAGTCCCTGTTTTTCAATGGGGTTAGCGAGCGACCCGGCGGCGGGGCTCTCGGGGCCCCGAAGTAGGCTCAACTCAGGATAACACGCCTTATCGGTAGTTAGGTCGTCCATAGCGTTTTTCGGGTCCGCGGCGGTCGGGCGCTCAGCCTTCATGGGGGGCGGTCCGGGGGGCGTTCTCGGGGTCGCGTCGGCCCTCGGATACCATCTCGGCGATCCGCCCGGCGTCGTCGCGTCGGGCGTCGTCGTAGCGTTTGAGGTGGTTCAGGTCGGCGTGCCGGCTGAACTGTTGGACGGCCCGGACGTCCCCGCCGGTCAGATCGAGCGCCTCGGTGATCGCGGCGTGCCTCAGTCCGTGGGGTGTCGCGTGGATCCCGGCGGCGGCGGCGAGCTGTCGGACGACGGCGTAGATGCCCTCGGCCGTGATCCGCCGGTCGGGCTCGCCGGCCGAGCCGTTCCATCGCGTGGTGATGAGCGCCCCGTCGCCGGGCCCCCGCAGCGCGAGCCAGTGCGCGACGGCGTCGGCGGTCGTCAGTGGCAGCGTCATCCAGTCGCGTTGCTGTCGGCCCTTGGGCAGGATGGCGACGCGTGGCGGGCGGGCGTCGAGCCGGACGTGGGCGACGTCGAGCGTCTGGAGCTCGCTACGCCGCAGGCCCAGGTCGAACAGCATCCGGAGGATGACCAGGTCGCGGCCGCCCTTGGCGTCGGTGCGGTCGCGTGCGACGGCGATCATGCGTTCGACCCCGTCTCGGCCGGGCCCCCGCGTGTCCCGCAGCGGCGCCGCCCGGGGCACCTGGACGTCGACGGTCCACGCGATGAACCCGAACAGCCGGGCGGTCCGCACGAGGCTCCGGAGGCTCGCGACGCGTCGGTTGACGGTCGTAAGAGCGTAGCCGGCCGATCGCATCCAGCCGGCGTATCGGCCGACCTGTTCGTTCGCGTGGCCCGGCGACCATCCGAGCAGCTCCGCGACCGCGGCGCCCCGTCGTCGGCCGGTCGGGCGGTCCGACTCGGGGGGTTGCGCCCCCCCGCCCCGCGGGCGTGTGGGGCGTGTGGGCTCGGCCTTCGGCAGTCGCCCGGCAATCGCGAGGAACGCGCAGAACGCGTCGAGGTCGCACGCGTAGGCCCGCCGCGTGTGGACGGAGCCCGTCGCGAGGAACGCCGCGAGCACCCGTGCCGCGGGCGTCTCCCCCCCGCCGACCGGCGTCCGTCGTCTCTTGGCAGCAGGTCGGCGTGGCGTTCGGGCGACCATGTCAGATCCTCCATTCTTCGAGGCAGGGACCAACCCGAGTGGTGGTGTCGTACGGTTGCCCATCGGCCGGCTCGCGGTCCATCGCCAGGGGGATCAGCCATCGGAGGTTACTCAGGACATTGGGGAGCAGGCCGTTCGGGTTGACGATATGGATGGGCTGGTCGGCCTCCCCGGTCACAACGGTCCCCAAGAGCGTCCGGTGCGGCAGGAACGCGGCGAAGACGTGACAGGTGAATCGCGGCAGGCGATCCTCGCGGCGCATGATGGCGTATCGGGTCCACTGGTTGGTCAGGAGCCCGGCCTCCTCATTGAACTCGCGGATCATCGCGGAGAACGGCGTCTCCCCCGGCTCGATGTGCCCCCCGATCCCGTTGAGGTGCCCCGCCTGCCAGTGGGGCCGGTTACGAAGGATCAGCGCGACCTCCGTCGCCGATTCGTTGAATGCGAACCCCAGGACGTAGTCCCCTTTCTCGTGCTTGTCGGTCGTCATGCTTTCTCCTTGGCTTGGGTTGTGGCGGCGTTCGCGGCGGCCTTTCCGACGTTCGGTCGGACGACGTATCGCGTTCCGAATGCCCGGCAGCATCGCTTGTACTTCTTGCCCGATCCGCACGGGCAGGGGGCGTTGGGGGGGGCTTCCTGCCCGCCGGTGATCGTCTCGACCCGGGCCCGGCCTCGCGGGTGTCTCAGTTGATTGCGGCGTTTGGGCGAGACGAAATTCCCCGTCAGCGCGACGGCCCTCGCCTCGCGTTCCAGGGCCTGGGCCCGCTTTTCCTGCTCGTCCACGTCCACGGCCGCACGAACCATCGTCGCGAGGATTTCTTTCTTCGAGGTCGTCATGCGTTCTCCCTGGCCGTCTCGGGCGTCTGGTCCCAGGTCCGGCCGTCGAGGGTTCGGCCGGCGTTTTTCTTCCCGACCCGGGTCACGGGGACGTGACGATCGAGGATCGCACCAGGAGCGGCGTCGCGGGTGTAGTCTCCCCGGGGCGTGAGCCACGCGAACCTGTCGGTGCGTCGGTGGGCGCACTGCCCGCAAGCGGCGGGTTTCCAGTCGCCCCAGGATTTGAAGAAGAACGGCACCTTCGCGGCGACCGCGTCGTCGCGGACCCGTCGGAACCAGTCGGGGTGCGACGGTCGCGAGCCGGCCCCCGTCTCCCCTCCGGCGACGATCCAGTGGATGAGTTGGTGGCGGCAGGCCTCGGAGAGTTGGAGCTCGACCGGCCCCAGGAGCGGTTCGAGCGAGAGGAACCGGCGGGCGGCGGGCGTGGCGATCGCCTGGGGGATCCGGATCGCGGCGGATGACTGGTCCTCGACGGTGGTCCCCTCCCATACGTTGTCGAGCGGGAACGGTCGCGCTTCGCGGGCGGCGAGGTGGACGAGCTCGCGCACCTGGGCGTCGGACGGTCCGAGGTGGCCGATCATCCGGCTGACGAGCAGGCCGAGGCAGAACCGCGACGGCGTCGCGGGGTCCATGTCGGCCCGGTCGTCGAAGAGGCCGGCGTAGGCGCGGGCGGCGCGGTTCAGCCACCCAAAAAACTCCCGGCGTCGAGCCGCTCGTTTCGTCAGGACCTGGAACGTGTGGCCTGGGCAGGCGTGCATGACGGCGTAGATGCAGGCGATGTCTTCGTGGGTGATCGCGGGGTGGAACAGGTCCCCCATCGAGACGACGAACACCCGGCGGGGCCGTTTCCAGCCGAGCGGTTCGAGCATCCGGTGCGGCAGGAGGACCGCCGTGTGCCATCGCGTCCGGTCGGCGCTCAGCGCGGCGGCGTAGGCGGCGCGGTCGCGATCGGAGAGGCTCGGATTGGCGGCGAGCCGGCGTGCGAACGACCGGGCGTAGCAATGATCGCACGCGGGCGAGATCTCCGAGCACCCGACGACCGGGTTCCACGTCGCGTCCGTCCATTCGATTCGCGTGGGGTTCATGGCGTGGTCTCCGGGGCGGGCGGCGTCTCGGCGTCGGTGGCGCCGTGGTGCTGGACCTGGGAGGCCGGTTCGTCCAGCGGTGAGGTACGAGTTCCCTTCCCGGTTCCAGGGGTGACGCTCGGACAGGGCGGCGTGGAACCGGGCGGCGAGATTCGGGAGCCCGTGGAGGATGCTGAACGGCATATCCTCGGCGGCGCTCCTGAGCATCGCGTGGAGGCGTTCCAGTGCGGCGGTTCGCTGGGCTTCTTTTTCGGCGTCGGTCATGTGGGGCTCCTCTGTGGGGGCGGCGTCCTCGACGTAGCGGAATTCGATCCGGTTGACGACGGCGTTCCGCCGGGTTCCGCGGGGTGCGTGGGCGAGGAAGAGCTGGACGAAGTCGTAGACGCTCCAGTCGCGAAACCCCTCGCGGATGAGGTCGGCGGGCGTGATGGTGTTGAGCGGCTGGCGACGGGTCGAGACGACCTCGATGATCGCGAGCGTCTCGGGGTGTTCGCCCTTGCGGAGCCCCTGGCCTTTGACTACGGCGCGGAGCCGCTCGCCCGGTTTGAGGTTCCACCATCCGAGCCGTCGCGTGACCGTCTTGTCGCGCCGGCGGACCTGCTCGGTCGTCATCGAAAAGCTCATGAGCCTCATGCGTGGGTCTCCTGTCGTTCGGTCGGTCGGGTCGCGTCGGGTCTCAGGAGGGGCAGGTCGGCCTGGGGCGGGCCGGGGTGTCGGCGGCGGGCGAAGCCGAGCCCCTCTCGCATCCGTCGGAGTCGTCCGGCGACGGCGGGGTCGGGGGCGGGCGTGCCCGGCTCGCGGCGGGCGTGGTGGACGACCGGCGCCCAGGTCGCGTGGAAGTCCGCGAGCTGCTGGACCCGCCTGCGTCCCCCCGCCGCGTCGATGGCGGCCGCGAAGTTTTTTCGGCAGCGACTCGCCAGGCCGCCGGCGATCCGGCACGCCCCGGCGATCAGGATGATCCCCGCCGAGACGACCGCCATCCCGATCAGGAACGCCGAGACCAGGACCGCGATCGCGGTCAGCGAATCGTCGGCGAGGGCCGCGACGGTCTGGACGGCGGTCGTGTCGGCGATCATAGGAACAGTCCTCCAGCGATCGGGGCGTGGGATGGTGCCTGCGGCGGGTGGGCCCGCGTGGTGGCGAGCGACCGGGACGGGCCGTTGATCAGCAGGACCTCCGGCGCGGCGGTTCGTCTACGTCCGCCGTTCGGGCTTGCCTGGACGAGGTTCTTGATCGCCGCGACGGGTCGGCGGGTCCATCGGTCGGGCGGGTAGAGGGCATCGAGTCTCGGGTGGTCGTAGTAGCTGACGACCACGCGGGCGGCGACGAACCGCGACAGGAGTTCGGCGAGGCGGTCGTGGTCGGCCGGGGCGAAGTCGTGCACGTAGGCGTCCGACTTCGCGAGGTAGGGTGGGTCGAGGTACATCGCGGTCCGCGGGTGATCCTGTACCCTCGCGATCATCTCGAAGGCGTCCATGCGTTTGATGTGGACGTTCTGGAGGCGGACGTGCCACGCGGGCATCGACTCGATCGCGCTGCGCCAACGCCTCGCCCCGTCCCCCCCGCCCGGCGTGTAGCGGGTCGCGATGGTCCGGTTGGAATTGTGGGTACCCGAGATCCCGTTGCGTCCCATCCACGAGGCGGCCATGTAGGCGGCGGCGCGGGCGACGTGTTCGGCCGCGACGGCACCGGCCTCCGCGACGACCGGGGGGCCGGCCAGGGCGTCCTCGGCGTCCTGGAAGGCGGCGTCGGACATCAGCTCGCGGTTGAGCCGGCAGAACAGGTCCTCCCACCGGTCCGAGGCGACGACCCGGGCGAGGTTGATCAGGTCCCCGTGGAGGTCGTTGACGACCTCCATCGCGGCGGGCGGCTTGGTGAACAGCACCGCGAGCGACCCACAGAACGGCTCCCAATAGCCGCTATGGTCCCCGAGCTCCTCGACGATGGCCGGTGCGATCGTCCGCTTGGCCCCGTACCACGGCGCGATCGACCCGATCCGCATGGCCGGCACGTCGTCCGCGTGGCTCGCGGGGTCGGTCGGCAGCGGGGCGGAGGGTTCCGTGGTGGCGTTCATGTCGCGGCGACCTCCTCGGGTTCGGCGTCGGGTTGCAGGTTTTTGGCAGGGGCAGCGGCCGTGGCAGTGGCGGCCGCGGCGGCGGCGGCGTGCTCGACGACGTCCTCGCGTTTCGGGCCGGGCAGGCGACGGGCGGCGTCGAGGTATTTCTGGCGGGTGGCCTCCGGCAGCGTTCGGAACCAGGCGACCCGGCGTCGGGCTTTTTCTGATGCTTCCGATCGGTCCGATCCATCCTCTTTGCCAAAAACGTCCGACCCGGACGGCTCGCGGTCGGGGCCCAGGGTGGCGACCGTGTTCGTCATGCGTCGGGCGGCGGCGCGGGCGGCCCGTCGCTCGCGGAGGAACAGCAGGACCGTCCCGACCCCGTGCGCGAGCCGGCGTCGCTGCCGAAAGACCTCGGAGGCGTGGAGCACCTGGGGTGTGACGTCGGCGATGAGCCCGGCGTCCCCGTCGGCGACCAAGGCGTCGAGCCGTCGGGCCCAGCTCCGCGGGAGCGGCCCGTCGTAGGCGGCGGCGTAGGCGGCGGCGAACGCCTCGACGGCGGCGGGCTCCCCGCCCCGATCCCCATCCCCCACCGGCGACGAGCCGGATCCCTGCCTCCCCCCGCCGGGGGGGTAGGGGGGTCTTTTTCTTAGAATAGAATCAGGAGTAAGAATGGCTTCCGAGGGGGAAGCGCTGGACGGCCCGGAGGGAAGCGCTGCGGCCGGGGGCGCTTCCGCGTGGGAAGCGCTGGTGAACGGGGGCGCTTCCGTGGGGGAAGCGCTAGCGGGCGGCGGCGCTTCCGTGGGGGAAGCGCTAGCGGGTGGCGGCGCTTCCGTGGGGGAAGCGCTGGCGGGTGGTCGAATCCGGTAGCGTCCGGCGCCGTGGCAGCCGCGGCCGTCGAGGTCGAGGTAGCGTCCGGAGGCCTTCGCCAATGCCGCTCGGATGGTCTTCGGCGACATGCCGTAGGCGGCGGCGAGCTGGCGATAACTCGCCCACGCGCAGCCGGTCGCGGTGTCGGCCTGGCAGACGATGGCGGTCACGACGGCCTTCTCGGCGGAGGTGAGGTCGCCGTCGGAAAGCGCCGCGCGGATCGTTCGCAGGGCCGCGGTCGGGGCGAGGCCCGCGGGACCGTCGGCGGGGTCGGGTTGGGCTTGTCGGTCGGAGATCATCCGGGGTTCGGCTCCCTACTCGATCACGTAGCAGCCGGGGTTCGGCGGGGCCTTGGGGCTCAGCGCCCACCCCTTGACCTGGCAGCCGGGGATCAGGACGACCATCTCCCCCTTGCCGTTCAGCCCAGCGAGCGACCAGTGCTCGGCGGAGCGGAAGCCCGGGAGCGAGTTGGCGATCTGGGCGTCTGTGAGTACCTCCCAGTGGTCGGAGAACAGGTACATGTAGGACGCCCCATCCGGCATCATGGTCCAGTGCTCCAGCGTGACGATCCCGCCGGTGAGGACGTTCTCGTCGTTCTTGGGGAGGGGAATGGCCTTCATTGGGATGTCCTTTCGTCTGGGGGTTCGGCGATCGGTTGGTTGATGCCTTTGGGCGGGGCCATCGCGGCGCGGACGGCGGCGGCGCGGGGGCTCTCGGGGTGGCGGCGGGCGTGCTGGTAACAGGACCGGCAGACGCCCCGCATAAACAGCGCCTCGCGGCATCCGGCCACGGCGCAGGCCGCGACGTCGCGGCGGAGCCGGGCGGCTCGGCGCTTGCGTCGGCCGGCGGCGCCCGGGGCGAGCAGGGCGCGGCCCACGCGGCGGGCCCGGGCGTCCCCGTCGTCGCCCTGGCTGTGACGCTTCCAGTGGAGGTAGCACGCCCAGCAGACGCCCCGGATCGACGCGAGGCGTTCGCACCCCTCCGTCCGGCAGGGACCGCGGGAGCGGTCCGAACGAGCCACCGCGGCCGAGGCCGCGGGGGACCCGGCCCCCCGGTTCCAGGCGGCCAGGACGTCGCGGGCCGCCGGGGGCAGCAGCTCGCCCACCGGCCCGACGACGTAGATCGGATCGGGTAGCCGGCAGGTATTACACTTCGGACAGATCCACGTCCTCGGGTCGGGGGCGGGCTCGTAGGGCGGGTGGGTGTACCCGCAGAGCTCGCAGTCGTAGCCGAGCAGGCTGGCCGCCTGGTCGGGTCGCGGGGAGCTCGTGGTGAAGATCCCCGCGGCGTCGGAAGGGCGGTTGGCGGGGTGTTTGTGTGCGGTGGCGGTCATCGCGGAGCGTCCTTTCTCCGGCGTTCGGTGAGGCGGTAGCGGACGGCGAGCACGACCCACGCGAGGTTGAACGCGACGACGAAGAGCCCCGCGGTGAACGACGCCCACTGGCCGAGGGAGGGGTAATAGAACAGGTTCCACATCCCCCAGGCGGTCCACCAGGCGGTCGGGAAGATGCTGACCCCGGCGAGGGTCTTATCGCGAAGGAGACGGACGATGTTGAGCGTCAGCAGCGCCGCCCCGCCCATCTCGAAGACCGCGTTGATGAGGTCGTGGTTCATGCGGGCGTGGGGTCCGTGGCGGCGGCGGCGACGAGGTTGGGGTCCAGCCTCCGGAGCACCTCTTCGAGGTGGGCAATCCTCTGCTTGGCCACGCGACGGGCGATTCTGAGGTCGTCAATCGTGGCCAGGTTCGCGTGGAGGTCGAGCTCTAATTCCTCGATGCGTTCTTGATCGCCCCGGGCCAGGTCGTATCGCTCGTTCAGGTCGTCTCGCTCGCGGATGAGGCGGTCGATCAGTGTCAAAGGCGAGCCCTCGAAGCTCACCAGCTCGGTCGGCCACGCGCGTTTCAGGGCGGATGCGACCTCGCCGGCGTGAATGAAGAAGACCCGCCAGGTGTCCTGGGGGCGGTCCCCGAGGTCGGGCTCCATATGTCGCATGTCGTCGAGGATGTGGAGGGCGGACGAGATCACGCGTTGGAGGCTGATGCAGCGCTTGTTGGCGTCGTCGCGGACCACGGTCGCCTCGTGGAGTGCGTCGAGGATCCGGATCGCGGGCTCTCGGGCATCGTCGGGGTTCGTGTTCATCGTGGGTCGTCTCCTGGGGGGGTGGGTGCGAACAGGGCGCAGTAGTGCGGTTCGTCGATGGAGCCCCCCGCGTCGGGATAGGGGTTGTCCGTCCGGCAGAACGTCGCGTGCCGGGCGGCCCATCGTCGGCGGGGCGGGATGTCGCGGCGGATGTGGCGGAGCGTGGCGGACCAGTGGCAGAGGTTCGCGCATCGCCGGCAGAAGCTCGCGTCGTCGGGGTCTCTGGTGGCGGCGGTCAACGGGGTCTCCTGGTTCGAGGCTCCGGTTCCCATCCCCCGCGGGACGCCAGCGGCGCGTCCAGCCGTGTCGCGCGTGCGTCCGGCGTCCCGCGGGTTTTTTGGTAGGGTTTGTTGTTAGGGGCTCAGCCTTCGGAGAGTTCCGGGGCCTCGTTCGCGGGCTGCGGGTTGGTGGTCTCCATCTCGGGCGGGGCGAACAGCGTCGGGTTTCCGAGGTCGCCCTTGCCGCGGACGGGCCACGCGACCATCGCGGGCCGGCCGGGGACCTTCATCTTGGTGACCGCGGCGATCGAGAACCCGGCCCCCTTGGTGACCTCGACCTCCAGCTCGATCGTGAGCCGGCCCTTGGCCCCTTCCGACTGGCCGTGGTGGTCGTCGGCGTAGCGGATCATCCGTCCGATGAGTCGGCGGAAGTCCGCCTCGGCCGTCTCCAGGAACCGGCCCTCTTTGAGTGTGTCGAGCCGGACTTCGTTGAATGCTGTGGAGGTCGACCGCGATGTTGGTTTCTCGCTGCCTGTCATGGTGTGCTCCTTGTGGTGTGTGTGTGGTGGTCTTCGGGGTCTTCGTCCACGCCGCGGGCCGGCGGGTCAGTCGGGGAGGTACTCCCAGTCCGTGTAGGCGAGCTGGCCGGACCCGACGACGGTCTCGGGGCGATCGAACTTCAGGGCCGCGACGAGCGAGGCGAATTCCTCCAGGAGTTCGACCTCGGCAGCGGCGCAGGTCGGGATGCAATAGACCTCGCCCTGGGTCATGCCGACGGTCAGGTCCACCTCCAGCGACCGGGCGTGCTCGCTGCACGTCAGGAGCGGGACGGTGATGACGATCCGGTCGGGCAGTTCGACGGTCTGGTCCTCCTTGATGCCCTTGATGGTTCGGGAGATCACGAGCCCGTTGATGCTCTTGGCGCCCTGGCCCCGGTGCATCGTGGAGCTCTCGGCGACGGTGATCTGGCGGAAGACCATCGCGAGCTCCCTGGGGTCCGGGTCGGTGACGGTCGAGCGGCGTTCGATGATGATTTCCGCGAAGGTGCCCAGGGGCACGGGGCGGCCGAAGATGTCGCTCCAGGGCAGGAACAGGGGGTGGAGCGGCGGGGCGCAGGTGACGACCTCGAATCCCCCGGTCGCCCGGTCGTCGAGCACGGCCTGGATCTGCCGGCCGGGCGCATCGGCGAGCACGACCGTCCGGTCGGAC
>Ga0307380_10012275_pt1 | contig 10677 bp, 9 predicted proteins | sample UN3MG_FD_202239 | JGI IMG/M metagenome (GOLD analysis project Ga0307380, IMG submission 202239) | Soil microbial communities from Risofladan, Vaasa, Finland - UN-3 | ecosystem: Environmental > Terrestrial > Soil > Coastal area > Acid sulfate soil | place: Finland: Risofladan, Vaasa | collected... | reverse complement strand
CATGGGCCTGCGCCTCGATGCCCTCTCGCTCGTCATGATGTCAATCGTCACCTTCGTCGGCTTCCTGATTCACCTCTACTCGTCCCAGTCCATGTACGAGGAGGATAGCCCGCCCCGATCCGTCGGGGGCTATCATCGGTTCTTCGCCTACATGAACCTCTTTGTCGGCTCGATGCTGGTGCTCGTCCTGGCGAACAACCTCCTCCCGCTCTACCTGGGTTGGGAAGGTGTCGGCCTGTGTTCCTACCTGCTCATTGGCTTCTGGTACAAAGATCGCGCGAACGGCCATGCGGCGCAGAAGGCGTTCATCGTCACGCGCATCGGTGACGCGGCGATGGCAGTCGGCTTGTTCGTGATCTTCTATCAGCTCGGAACGCTCAATATCCAGCGTATACTCGTGCTTGCGCCGATGAAATGGACTTCCGGCGACACGATCGTGACTGCGGTCGCGCTCCTCCTGCTGGGCGGGGCAATCGGCAAGTCGGCCCAGCTCCCGCTTCAGACCTGGCTTCCTGACGCCATGGCCGGCCCGACTCCCGTCAGCGCCCTGATTCATGCCGCAACGATGGTGACGGCGGGCGTCTACCTGATCGCTCGAACGCACGTGATCTTCTCACTTGCCCCTCAAGCGCAACTGATTGTTGCCATCATCGGTGCAGCGACCCTCGTCTACGCGGGCTTCAGCGCGCTCGTGCAAAGCGACATCAAGCGTGTACTCGCGTACTCGACCATCAGCCAGATCGGGTACATGTTCCTCGCGCTGGGGGTGGGCGCATGGACCGCCGCCATGTTCCATTTCGTGACACATGCGTTTTTCAAGGCGCTGCTCTTCCTGTCGGCGGGTATCATCAGCGACGCCCTCCATCACGAGCGCGATCTGTTCAAGATGGGTGGGCTGAAAAACCGCCTGCCGGTCGCATACTGGACCTTCCTGATCGGCGTAGCTTCCCTGTCCGCGCTGCCTCTGGTGACCGCCGGCTTCTACAGCAAGGACGCCATTCTATTCGCCGCCTGGTCCTCCAGTCGCATTCTCTGGGCGGCGGGTATAATCGGCGCGCTGATCACCAGCGCCTATGCATTCCGCGCGTTCTTCCTGGCATTCTACGGCGACCTGAAAACCGAGGTCTCGAAGCTCCCCGGCGCGCTCATGAAGTTCGCGGTCGTCGTCCTGGCATTCTTCTCGATCAGCGCCGGGTTCGCGAAGAATCCGTTCGAGGGCCTGCTCTCCGGGGTCTTTCCTGAACTGCACTTGAGTGGCCATTCGGTCGAGATAACCCTGGCTGTCATTTCAAGCCTTTGGGCACTCTTTGGGGTCTATCTCGCCTGGGTCTACTTCACCCAGCCCGAACTCTCGCGGGCGTTCGGGGAGTCACCGGTTGGCCGCAGACTGCATCATTTTCTGCTCACCGGCTGGGGGTTCGACTGGCTTTACGACCGACTGTTCGTGCGGCCGTTTAAGGCAATTGCATTCGGAAACGCTTCCGATTTCGTGGACAAGTTCTTCGTCGGCCTTGGAGAATTGGCCAGGTATGGCAATCTCGCCCTCTCAGCGACCCAAACCGGCAAACTAAGAAACTATGTGACAGGGTTGCTGATCGGCGCAATTGTCATTGCAGCAATTGTGATGCTAAAACTCTGACCGTTTTTCCGGTTACGCATTACGAATTACGCATTACGGATTGATATGATACTAACCTGGATAATAGTGATACCCGCCATCGGCGGAATCCTCGCCTGGATTCTGGCCCGATGGAGCACGTCCGCCGCTCGATGGATATCCCTGCTGGCGATGGCCGTCACCTTCGTCATGGCGGTCGTCCTCTGGATTCAGCACCCGGTCACCGCATTCGGACAAGTCATCGCCGAGCAGCGCATCCCCTGGGTGTCCCAGTTCGGCATCAGCTATCACCTGGCGATGGATGGCCTCAGCCTGCTCCTGGTCCTGCTGACGACGCTGCTGGGCACGATATCCGTCGCTGCGTCATGGAAAGAGATCAACGACCGAGTGGGCGCGTTCCACTTCTCGATGCTCCTGCTGCTGGCCGGCATCCTCGGAGTCTTCCTCGCGCTCGATCTGTTCCTGTTCTACTTCTTCTGGGAGTTGATGCTCGTCCCGATGTACTTCCTGATCGGCCTCTGGGGGCACGAGAACCGCATCCGCGCCGCCATCAAGTTCTTCCTTTTCACCTTCCTCAGCGGTCTTTTCATGCTGATTGCCATTATCGGCCTGGTGATCGTCCATCAGCGGGCGACCGGTGTCTACACGTTTGACTACTCGGCGCTCCTCGGGACTGCCATGCCTGCGCGAACCGCCTTCTGGCTGATGATGGGCTTCTTCACGGCGTTCGCGGTCAAGCTGCCTGCATTCCTGGTGCATACCTGGCTGCCGGATGCGCACACCGAAGCCCCGACCGCCGGCAGCGTTATCCTTGCGGGCCTGATGCTGAAGACCGGCGCATACGGAATGCTCCGATTCGCCATCCCCCTGTTCCCTGATGCTTCGAGCGTCCTTGCCCCGGCCGCCATGATCATCGGGGTCGGGGGGATCATCTACGGTGCAATCCTCGCCTTCGCCCAACGAGACTTCAAGCGGATGGTCGCCTACACGAGCGTGAGTCACATGGGGTTCGTGCTCCTGGGGATCTATGCAGGCACGCGGATCGCCCTCCAGGGGGCAATTGTGGAGATTCTTGCCCATGGACTCTCGACCGGCGCGCTCTTCCTGCTCGCGGGGATGATCCAGGAGCGCACGCACACCCGCGACTTTCAGCGCCTCGGCGGCCTCTGGGAGACCATGCCGAAGCTCGGCGGCTTCACGCTGTTGTTTGCCCTTGCGGCGCTCGGACTGCCGGGCATGGGCAACTTCGTCGGCGAGTTCCTCGTGCTCCTGGGGACCTTCCAGGTAAGCGTGCCGTTGGCGGTCGTCGGCACTCTGGGATTCGTCTTCTCGGTCGTTTACGCCCTCAGGCTCGTCCAATTGAGCGTCCACGGTCCGAATGAGCATAACTGGCGACTGCCGAATCTCTCCGCCCGCGAAGTGGCGATTCTCGGCATCCTGGCCGCTCTCGTCCTCTGGCTGGGCCTCTACCCTCAGCCGATACTGAGCACTTCCAGCGCCTTCACGGATCACGCCTCACGGATCACGGAGGTCGGCCGATGAACTACCATGCCCTCCTCCCGCTGCTGATATTGGCCTACTTCGCCACGCTGCTGATGGTGCTGAGCGCCTTCTGGCGAAGTCATGCCTTTGCATTCTGGGCGACCTTGCTGGGCCTCGCAGCCGCATTTGCCTCCATCGGTCTGACACGTCCGACCGGTCTGACCCCATTACTGAGCATTGACGCATTCTCACTCTACTTCACCGGTCTCGTGATCGCCGGCGCATTCCTCGTGACCCTGTACTCGCGTGACTACCTGGAGGCTCATGAACGCAGCAACTCGGCGTTCTACGTCCTTCTCATGCTGGCGGTCCTGGGAATGGCGGTCATCGCATCGAGCGCGCACTTCGCCTCATTCTTCCTCGGCCTGGAGACGCTCAGCGTCTCGCTCTTCGGGCTGATCGGCTACACGCGCGACCACAAGCCGTCCCTCGAAGGCTCGCTGAAGTATCTGGTGATCTCCGCCGCCGCAACCGCCTTCCTCCTGTTCGGCATCGCGCTCATATACGCCGACGCCGGCACGATGGATTTCCGCCTATTGGGACACTTGTTCTCCGCCGGCAGCCTGAGCGTCATGTCGTTCTTCGGGCTGGCGATGGTGCTGGTGGTCTTCGGCTTCAAGCTCGCTATCGCCCCGTTCCACATGTGGTCGCCCGACGTCTACCAGGGCGCGCCCTCGCCGGTGACTGCCCTGATTGCCACCGGCTCGAAGGGAGCGGTCCTGGCAGTGCTACTTCGCTTCGTGACCATTGGCGGCCTCCAGGCGAATCATGCCGTCTACCTGACGATCACAGTCCTGGCAATCGCAACTATGTTCGTCGGCAATCTACTGGCGCTTCTGCAGACCAATGTCAAGCGCCTGCTCGCATATTCGTCCATCGCTCACATGGGCTATCTGCTGATCCCACTCCTCGCAGGCGGAGTAAGCGGCCCGCCCTCCATCGCCTTCTATCTGGTGACCTACTTCGCCACAACAATCCTAGCCTTCGGAGTAATCAGCGTATTGTCTGGTTTCCCCTCACGCATTACGGATTACGCATTACGGATTGACCTTGACGATCTAGAAGACTATCGAGGACTGTCTTCCAGACACCCGTTACTAGCTGCCATCTTCGCCCTCGCCCTCCTTTCCCTCACCGGCATCCCCCCGACCGCCGGCTTCATCGCGAAGTTCTACATCTTCTCGGCTGCCGCCCAATCGGGACTCTGGACCTTGCTCATCATCGGCATCATCAACAGCGGCATCTCCGCATTCTACTACCTCCGCCTCCTCGTCACCATGTACGTTCCCTCCGAGTCACCCCATCCCCCCCTCTCCCCCTCTCCCCCTCGTCTTGCTTCTGCAATCAGCCTCTGCGTCACGACGGCCGTCATCCTCATCTTCGGCGTCTACCCCTCGCCCCTCATCAAGCTTGCCCAGGGTGCGATGCAGAGACTGGCTTTCTGAGGATATCCGCGCATAGCCAATTGAACCCCCAGCGATTGCTTGACAAACTCTCGTCATTTGATATACTGGCATAGGAATGAAATAAGGAAAAGCTAATGTCTGTGCCCGATAGTATACTACTGACCGCCATAACCGCAGGGATACAGACTCTTCTGTATCCCCTATACTTCTTCGGTTACGAGCGCCCGATGACAGCGCGCACATCCCGTGGGCAATTGAGTCGTGAGCTTCTCCCAGGGATTCGATTTGGCGGCAGGGGGATGTCCGAGGCCTCCGTCCGCTGGACGGCATTGTTCCTTGTTTTATTTGCCATTGGTTTATCTCTCATCGTGCACTCTTTCGGTTATCTTTTCTGGCAAGGTATAGCTGCGTACTCCATCCTGGGGATGGGGGTTTTCTCCATCGGCTTTCTCGGGGTTATCAAACCCCGTTTTCGACCGCCGATGATTACATGTGCTGTCGGCTTCTTGCCGTTAACGCTGGCGCATGCGCTGGCTTGGGCCGATTACTGCGGCTGGCTGAGTCTCAAAGTCTTTTCTTTTCACGCCTTGACTGTGCTCTCGGCTATCATCTTCGGCTGGGTTGCGCTCACAAGAATCCCTGACGATGGCCAGCAGAATCACCGGCATGTCACCAACCACTCCAAACATACCGGAAGGGGCACAAGGCGGCGAAGATGACAGCAAGGATATCGTTGGACTGTCGTTCCTGTTATAATCCCCTCACCATGAAACACTTGCTCATCTTCGCCATGCTCGCCATCGCAGGAATGGCTTTTCCCAATGCTCCAATACTCCAATACTCCACCACTCCATCTCCAAAGGAGACTCCCGTGAAAATCTACATCCACACTGACCTGGAGGGCATTTCCGGGGTAGACAAGTTCGAGATGATGGACCAGACGACCGAGGGCTATCAGACCGCCCGCAAGCTCCTGATGGAGGACATCAATGCCGCCGTCGAGGGGGCATTCGATGGTGGGGCGGATGAGGTCGTCGTGCTGGATAGCCATGACGGCGCTCACAACTTCCTGCCCGAGCTTCTGGACAAGCGGGCGAAGGTTGATCCCCGCGCGAACAAGAAGTGGTGGGCTGCTCTGGATGATACCTACTCGGGGACTTTCTTCATCGGCGCGCATGCAATGTCCGGCACATTGAACGGCTTCCTGGACCACACCCAGTCGTCCATCAACTGGCATGACTACAGCATCAACGGCCGCAGGTTCGGCGAGCTTGCTCAATGGGCCATGGTCGCGGGCAACTTCGGCGTGCCTATGCTGATGATGAGTGGGGACGAGGCCGCCTGCAAGGAGGCGCACGACTTCTTCGATCCCATCGAGACGGTAGCGGTCAAGAAGGCAGTCGGTCGGAACAAGGCCGAGTGCCTCCCCCTCGATGAGGCCCATGCCCGAATCCGCGAGGCGGCGAAGAAGGCGATCTCCCTAGTCGGGAAGGCCAAGCCCTATAAGGTCAAGACGCCGATGGAAATCGTTCTGGAGTTCAACCGCTCGGACTACTGCGACTCCGCCGCCAAGAACCTTCCCATCTGGGAGCGCCTCGACGCCCGCACCATCCGCAAAGTCACCAGTGATCCGCTGGAACTGCTTCCGAGACCTTAGATGTTAGACTTTGGACTTCAGCCCCCGGCATCCGGGTCTTCCCTAGGGTCCCAAGTCTGTAGTCTAAAGTCCTTTCCCTGCTTTTCAAAAGAACGCTTGACATTCCGCAAGTATGTGATATAATTCTCACATAATATGGTAAATACCACACAGGAGGAGGATGAATCATGCGTCATTTACGTTGGCTATCACTTCTGGTGCTGCTGGGGTTTGTCGGGCTCTTTACTGACGATTCCACGCTTCAAATAATGTTTACGTTCCTAGTCTTCCTGCCATTGTGGTGGTACGATGAGCTAAGAGAAGCGGTTTTCAAACAAGCTGCTACCATCACTTTTGTTACAACTACTCTCAGCCTCTCAGCAGCGCTTGTCTATTGGAGCGTGATGAGGGACAGTGCTCCTGGAGTCTTGCTCGATCAGTTTGACCTAATCCTGACAGCAGTTTACTCCATCAACATTATGGTATTCGCTCTAGCCTTCGGACGCTACTTAATGCATGGATTCCGCCAATGAAGACACGCATGCCGGAACTGAGGGCGAGGCATGAACTGACCCAGGATCAGCTCGCGAAGATGGTCGGCGTCCAGCGGGAGACCATCGTTCATCTGGAGAAGAGCCGGTACAACCCCTCCCTCAGGCTTGCACACAAGATCTCCCGCGCCCTGCAGAGCACTGTCGAGGAAGTCTTCAGCTTCGCAGATGAGGAAGAATAGACTTCAGACGTTAGGCTTTAGACCTTAGCTCCGGATTCCGGCCCCTAAAGTCTAAAGTCTGTAGTCTAACGTCTCAGGAGCTTGCCAGCTTCCCGAAGCGGTTCGCGATCGCCAGGGCCGGGTCAACCGGCACCTCGACTCCCACCGTTCCCGGCGGAGTCTGAATGATCGGCAAGGGCGGAAGCGCCTTCCCTGCAAACTGAGGCAGCCACTTCGCCTCGGCAGCGAACATCTCCCTGGTCATCTCCCGAGCCTCATAAAGCGTCAGGACCGCTGAGGTCAATGGATCGAGCGCCACTGCCGCCGCCGCTAATTCGGGATTCGCGGTCAGGGCTGCCTCGACCGCCAGCCCCTGAGCATTGACGTTCGTCAGGTTCAATGCCGCCAACTGAGGTGGGAGATCGCCCACGACCGTCGGATGCAGTCCCATCCGGTCAACGAACATCGGCACCTCGACGCAGCATCCGTTCGGCAGATTGGTGATATAGCCATCGTTTCGCACATTGCCGTTCAGCCGGAAGATCCGCCCGGTCTCCTTCGCCTCCATGATGTACGAGCAATACTCCGCGCTGCGAGGGCTGAGTTCCTTGGACTCGATGCTCAGCGGGTCGGTAGTCCTGAATTTCTCCTCCAGCATGCGGCCGTACTTGTAGTACGCGCCCGTCGCGCCGCCGAAGTCCGGCTGATCGCAATAGAGGTCGAGCGCCTTCTGATTCTTCCTGAACCAGGGCACGTACTCGCTGAGATGCCCAGTGCTCTCGGTCATGAAGTAGCCGAAGTGACGGAAGACCTCGCCGCGCACCTTCTCATTGATGTAGTACTCCGGCTTCTCGAACTTCTCGCGCAGGGTGGGGTAGAGGTCCTTGCCGTCCTTCTCCAGCTTGAGGAACCAGGCCATGTGATTGATCCCGGCGGCGATGTAGTCAATCTCGCCCTTGGGAACGCCCACGTACCCGGCGATCAGGTCCATCGTCGTCTGGACGCCATGGCACAGGCCGACGAACTGCAGGCCAGGCACCGTCCCAAGCGCCCAGCAGTTCGCCGCCATGGGGTTCGCGTAATTGAGCATGATGGCATTCGGGCAAAGCTCCTTCACGTCACTGGCGATGCTTATCAGGACCGGTATCGTCCTCAGCGCCCGGAAGATCGCGCCGGCGGATTGCGTGTCGCCAATGCACTGGTCCACGCCGTACTTCAGCGGAATCTCGTAGTCCGCCTGGAAGGCGTCCATCCCGCCGACCTGGATCATGATGACGACGTAATCCGCCCCATCCAGCGCCTTCCGGCGGTCGGTCGTCGCCCAAACCTTAGTCGGGAGCTTGTTCTCCCGAATCACGTCCTTGGCGAAGGCCTCCATCTTGAGCAGCCTACCCTCGGCCGGATCCATCAGGGCAAACTCGCTCCCCTGCAAATCCGGCGTCGCCATAATGTCATTCATGAGCGTCTTCGTGAAAATGACGCTCCCCGCACCGATCATCGCAATCTTAGGCATGTTATCCTCCTCCACAAACTATACACTGACCAGACTACCCGCCTGTCAACTCGATTATTTGGTCCAAATGCTCCTCAGGTGTCTTTGACCCAAATGCCTCGAACTCGCTGAACACGCGCGACGGGCATTCGAGCGGCTCTTCGCCCTTGGCATAAGGCCCCGCAACCCCTGCCAGCCATCCCTTCTCTGCCGCCCAATGAGAGGGATGAGCCCGATACTTGAATATGAAGAACTTGCTCATCTTAGGTGGCGAACCCGGGGGATCGCTGTCCATGCGCTCAATCACTTTGACGAGCACGATCTCATCCGGCAATCCGTCCAACTCGTTTGGGTGCATCAGCCACGCAGCCAAATCCGACTCGGCGATTTTCTCCAACGTCGCATACTGCCTGGGGAAAAGCTCAGACTGCTTCATCTCGTGAAGCGCCCGATATAACAGACTGCGGGTATCTGGACGCTCGGCAAGTTCCTCGATCTTGCGGGTAGGAACGCGGCCAGCCTGAAGATCTGTGATCACCGGCTTGATATCCGCCTGGATGCCAACATCGATGCGCTCTGTTGCCCGCTGTGTCCTGGCAACAAGAAAAGAGTACAGCGCCGACCCCCCGATGATTACTGCAAGTACGACTACGGCTGCTACCAGAAAAGGCTTTCTCATAGTTTCTCCAATCTCCCTGCCGCCTTCAGCACATAAAGCGCATCCGCGGTCACCCACTCATTCATGCGGCCATCACTTGCTCGCGGCCGGCCATATCATCACTACCACGTCCTCCGTAAACTCCGGAAGCTGTACGAGGACCTGATCTTGATCCCGCGTACCTTTGGCGAGCCGTGATCCGCCTGTCTGCGGATCGAATATCTCCACTCGGTAGTCCGAGAAGGGGCACCTGATGCGCACCGTGGAGGCCGGATAGCGGCTGCCGGCCGCGTGCGGTCCGCACTCCAGATATACCGCGCACAGCCGGTCGGATTTCAAGCCATAGGCATGCGGAGTCACTGCGCCGGTGACGATCGAGTCGTCCACCGCCAGTTCCGGCCAGAGGGGTCCGACCTTCCCCCAGAATTTCCTCAGCGCCCGTGCATATCTCGGCCAGTCCTTCAAATCCGCGTAGTCTGCCTCCGATACCTGCGGCTTCCAGTAAGCGCCGATGGACTGCAGGCCGCTGAAAATGCTTCGATAGCAGAGCGTGCGGTATCTCGTCTGATGCTGAGGACTCACGCTCTCAGGACCGAGGAAAAGGTAGTCTTCACGTCTGTTGCTGCCATCGCTGGAGCGCACGGTCACCGCCGGCTTGCCAAACCGACTCACCGCCTGAAGGGCCTCATCCCTGTGCAGCTCGTTGAAGATGAGGATGTCGTAGTCTTTCTCGAATGGCGCGAACGCATTAGGATCGAAGTTGGTCATGTCCACACCGACGAGCACCTTCTGGCCGTTTGCCCTCTCCCACTCGTGAATCCACGAGACCACCTCATGCGCCCACTGCATATTGCCGATCCCGCCGTTCCCGAGTTCGTTCATCACATCTATCCAGACGTTCCCGTGCCCCTTGACTGCGCCGAGGGTGCGCATGACCCACTGCCTGCGATGTTTCCCGGCAGGGCTGTCCTGCGGAGCGTTCATATAATCGCGCCCGCTGGGATAGGCCTTCGTCCACTCATTGCAGTTGTTCGCGGGATTGACGTAATTGCTCGCCCATCTCTCGGGATTGTCTTCCTTGAAATAGACTATCTGCCAAAGCTGGAGGTGGAGCACGATGCCGCGTTCTTCCAGAATGGAGATGAACCGGCTCATGTTGCGGAAGTAATCGTCGTTCCAAGCATCCACGTCCCACTTGCCGTTCTTCATCTTGAACGGGTGCAGGGCGTTCGGAATAGGCACGGAAGTGGGATAGGCGCGAAGCAAATTCATGCCGTTTTCTTGCTGCCACTTTGCCCAGCGTTGAACGGCTGCAGGGTCGTTTTCGGAAATGAGCCTGTTCTCATCGCCGGGACCAAATGCGAGCAGGGGCTTGCCCGCATAAGCGAGATAGCGCTTCCCCGACTTCGACGATTCGATCTTGATCGCAGTTCCTGCGTCGGCTCGTGAAATCAGCGCGAGAATTCCGCACAGGCATACCAGCATTCTCATTTTGCCCGCTATCCCTTCTGCCGCCGAGTGGCAGCTACTTGACGCCGACTTGTTCCGGCCCCAGGTTCTTGAAGATGTAGAGTCCTTCTTTCCCAGGGGCGACTATGTCCAGGTTCCCATTG
>Ga0307380_10012274_pt1 | contig 10677 bp, 12 predicted proteins | sample UN3MG_FD_202239 | JGI IMG/M metagenome (GOLD analysis project Ga0307380, IMG submission 202239) | Soil microbial communities from Risofladan, Vaasa, Finland - UN-3 | ecosystem: Environmental > Terrestrial > Soil > Coastal area > Acid sulfate soil | place: Finland: Risofladan, Vaasa | collected... | reverse complement strand
GCACGCCCAAGGAAAAACCTCACAGCTACATTGGCTTCATGGCCCGCGCGGAAGGAAAGGACGGCAAGGATCTGTTGGATGAGATCATTCAGAGCGCTATCAAGAGACTCAGTCTGAGGACTAGAGACTGTGATGCCAGCACCTCCCATAGAGATAGAACTCGACAAACTGGCACATAATGCCACCAAGCTGACGGCGTTATACGTCTCCAAGGGGATCTGCGTCACCGCCGTCACAAAAGGGGTCTGTGGCTGCCCCAGGATTGCGAGCGCTTTGCCCAATAGTGGTACTCGCTCCTTTGGTGATTCACGCATGGCCAATATCCAAAAGAAACAAGAGGCCGGGCTAGACGCGCAATTCATCCTCATACGCTCCCCTATGCCCAGCGAGGTCGAGCGAGTGATCGAGTTTGCTCACGTAAGCCTCAATACCGAAATCTCCCCCCGCTGGTGGAGACGACGAGCCTGACTACGCCGTCTGGTGCTGCCTCCTGAAAGAGCGGTCCGCGCCCCGCTGTTGCCAACCGGCCTTGCCGCCTCGCACAATGTGTGATACAATCCTCCTGCTGCTATTCTCCTCGTGACCAACCTGCTCACCAACTCCGTCGGTTCAACAACACTTAGCAAGAGAAACAAGCTGTCGCGGAACCGGGTGACCTTCGTACCAGCAGCTGGGCCAGCAGTGCTGGTCGTTCTCTCTGTGTCGGCGGCTGATGATACTGCTGGGTCTCGCACTGGCAGTGCAGTCTGCCTTGGAGGGACCCCGCATGAGGCTGTGGGCGTGATGTATAGGGAGTTCCTTGGGTCAGGCCGGACTGAGAAGTTTCTGGAGGAGCATGAGGACGCCTTTGCCTGGTTCATGCTCTTCATCATCGGCGGCCTGGTGCTCAGGTTCGTGCTAGAAGCCCTCGGAGCGTGGCCGTGGGCGTAATGTAGGGCAGAGATGTTCGTTTTGTCTCTGCCCTTCTTCGTGTGGGGCGGGGGAAAGGGGTCGCGAGCGATCTGCGTCGGGGGAGGGCGGATGGGTGAGGAACAGGAGAGGCGTTGGTCGAGAGTCAATGTGATCTTCGGGATTGCACGGTTCTTCGTGGCTCTCGTGGCGCTAGTGCTCATGTTTGTGATCGCATACACAGGCAATGCCGGGTTCCGCGCTTCGGTAGACTCGGTGGTGGCCCCCATAGGGTCCGCTGCAGCGAAGTTGCTGGGGGGCTTTGTGGCCTCTGTGTTCAGTGCGCTGACGTCGTTTCTCTTGGGTGGACTCAGCCATCGCGCGCAGCAGTCGAACTGGCGGGGCAGGTGGAGGAAGTGGCGTAGGGAGACCTACGCGTCAGCGTTGTCTCGCGCGGCCGCACCGGTCGGGGACCTGGTGATTGCGCGGCTATCCCGCCAGGCTCGCGATGCTCCAGAAGGGCGGTTGCAGCACCGAATGCGCAAGATGCTTGCCGGTCTCGAGGACGACGACGTGCAGGTATTTGAAACCTTGCTCCACTACTGCCACCCCACTGGGGGAGCGATCAGACTGAACCCGGCTCAAGTCGCATTCGAACGACCCATCCCTGGCGACGCGCTCGAAACCCTGGATAGATTCGCAGCCGCCTGCGAGAGGCTTGAGCAACTTGAGCTCCTCGCCGTCATCAGCCAGTCGAGTCCGTCGAACGATTTCACCGTCGTTGTGGACTCGAATGTCCATGGCGTGTCTCTACACATTGTTGAAGACATCGTGAGACAGGAACTAGCCAAACGCGGCCTCCCTCCCATTCAGGCCTGACCTCACTACCAAGGCAGGAGTGGCGTGAAGTCTCAGATGGAGGCTGCATGAACGCCGTAGCGCTCATCTACATCCGCAGGTCCATGCTCCGCTTTGCCCTCGCCTGCGTGGGGCTGTCGCCGTGGGCCCAATGTAGAGCGGGGAGGATGGTGAGCGGACGATGAGGGTTCGATGGCCGTTGAATCGCGCCGAGACTCTGGCCGTGGCGGCGCTGAAGCTGTACTGCGAGCTGCAGGAGATGGCCCCGTTCATAAAGCGCTACCGCACAGGCAAGCCTCACTTGGAGGGGAAATGATGTGGGAAGCGTATCTTACTCCGCCCGTAATCGAGAATGTGCTATCGGTCGTGTCATTCTTTGCATTGATGGCCGCGGCGAGGCTAGTCATGGATGCCTGGAGGGTCTACGTCGGGGTGCCGAGGGCACTGCTACAGGCGAAGGAACAAAAGTTGGACGAGGTTCTGGAGTCGAGCGACATAGCCGTGGTTGGCGGGTACCTTGACGAAGTCATAGGCGGGTTCAGCGTGTACGAGTACGCTACGGCTGACCGAGTAGCAGCGGCCGTCGACCGCTACTTGGACAAGCTGAACTGGTTCGTGAGCACTGACGCTGACATCGCACGTGCAGCCGAGCTGGCAGGCGGTGCAACAGAGCCAGAGGGCGCGGTAAGCATGTCCGATGAGCTGAAGACAGCTCTGCACGAGGTGCGCTGGGGGGAGGTGTGGAACGGCCTGGCGCGGCTCCGTCGTGAGATAGAGACTGGAGTGCGGAGTATTGCGACAAGGAGAGGCCTCTGGGCAGACAAGACTTCGTCGGCCGGCCTGCATCTGACGTCCCTACTCAGTCTGGGGCTGATCAGCAAAGAGGACGCTGACTCCCTGGCCTCTGCCCTGGCTGTGTGCAACGAGGGGATACACGGGGGCGACGTGCTCCGCGACGAGGCAGAAAGGGCCGTAAAGGTTGCAGCCGCGGTCCTCGGCAGATTGAACCCGCCCCTGGGGCCGGAGGCGTAAAGCTAGTGAATGGGGTTGCGCTCATCTACGTCCGGCGGTCCATGGTCCGCTACGAGGCGGACCGGGCCAGCCCTGAACGCCAGCTGGACAACTGCATGCGCGTCTGCGACGAGAAGGGCTGGACCTACGAGGTATTCCAGGACGCCGAGGGACACCGCTCCGGACGCTCCGAAAAGCACCGGCCAGAGTGGCGCCGCCTCAAGACGCAACTACGCCGGGCCGAGGTAGTCGCCGTCGTCGTGAGCTCACTGGACAGAGCGTCGCGCTCTCCCAGGGACTTCTTCAACTTCCTCGACCTGCTGAAAAAGCACAGCGTGGAGCTCGTCAGCGTCCAGGAGCGCTTCGACACCACCACGCCGATCGGGAAAGCCTTCCTGGCCATGTTGATGATCGTGGCCTCTTTGGAGTCCGATCTGGCCAGTGAGAGGGTCCGCGACAGCATACGACACCGACGGACCAAGGGCATCCACGTCGGCATTGCACCCTTCGGATACAAGCGCCAGGACGGCCGACTCGTGGTCAATGACGACGCCCGCGTGGTGCAGCTCCTGATGCACCTGTACTCCACCGGCCGCTACAGCTACACCCAGCTGGCCATGGACCTCAACCGGCAGGGGTATCGCTTCCGATCCCGGAACGGAACCAAGCCATTCTCCAAGGAGTCCATGCGCGGCGTGCTCAAGAATACGCGGCTCTACGCCGGTCAGCTCCCCGTCGGACGCCAGACACAAGGAACCTATCCCGAGATCTATGACGGCGAACACGAGCCGATCATCGACGAAGACCTGGCTGCCCGCGTGGAGGAAGTCAGACGCAAGAGGACCAAGGGATCGAGTCGAGGCCCCTCCAGGGTGTACCTCTTGACCGGGATCGGGTACTGTCACGAGTGCGGAGCGCGACTCTGGGGCAGACGCCGCGGCCAGCGTGACGCTACCACATATCGCCACAGCGGACCAGCTTGCCAGCCGTGGCGTGGATCTTTCGACGCCGAGGACTTGGAGACCCAGGCGGTGGCTCTGCTCAACGGTCTCGCCCTTCCCACTCAGCTGCAGGATATGGTCACGGAACAGGTCAAGAAACGAATCGAGACAGAACCTCGGAACACCGAGATCCTGGCGATGCTAAAGACAAAGCGGGCGCGGCTGATGCGCTTGAAGGAGATGCGCCTCGAAGGGGAAGTCAACAGGGAGGAGTATCTCAAGCGCAAGGCAGAGATCACAGCCCACATAGAGCACCTGGAGTCACTGCTGGGACCTGGCTCATACGAACCCGACAGTGCGCTGCAGCGCGTCACCGACCTGGGCCGTCTTGTCGCGGAGGCTTCTCCATCACAGCGCCGGGCGGGTCTGCACTCGGTATTTGAGAGGCTCGAGGTAAGCGTCCAATCCGGCGAGATCGTGAAGGTGGTCCCTAAACCATGGTTCCGCGTGTTCTTCGGTGACCTGGTAGAAGAATGGGAGTGAGCGGTTTTGGAGGGCGCCGAAGCCGCGCCTACAGAGATGGGAAGTCTGCGGCTCTATTTGTTGCAGGCTCCCCGCCAATACAGAAAAGGGCCGTCCCGCACGGGGAAGGCCTTCGGAGTGGCTAGGGTCTAGTAAGTCGCTTACTTTGTGCCTCTCCAGCGCTGGGCCTATGCTGGGCGAAGTCGAAGGGTGGCATGACTAGCTGAACCAGCCAGACCGCCGCCGACGAGCAGCATCGGCCCCGGGCTCGGGGACGGTAGCCTCCCGGCCCGCGGATGATGCTTGCACGTACAAAAGGGAAAGCCCGACTAATCGGGCTCTCCCTTCGCAGAAGACAGCGGCACCGATGGTGCCGTCAGGACATTACTCCCAGGACTCTTCCGAGGCAGCGTTCCTCCCCGCAACGCGGCCAAAAGTGAAGCCCTCGGAGAGGGAAATCCCACTTATGGGATACAAGAAACCAACCACGCCACCGGAAGCACATCCTGCCGCGTATAATCTGGGAATTACATCACCACGCGTATTGATCACTTGAGCCTTGGGGTTGATCTCCGGCCCACAGAAGGTGCCAGATGTGCCCGGGTAGGTGGCAATTGCATAGTACGGGGGCATTTCTATAGCCTTGAGCTGCTGTCTGTTGAAGTCCGGGTCCTCACCTGCCGCACAGTACCCGTTATACTTGGTGACGGTATCTTCCAGAGTTGCAGGCTCCATCCCGACTTGTTCGGCCAATTCTCCTATAGTATTTGCTTTAGCTACCCACCCCTTCTCAACTTCATCGGTGTAGGCCTCACCCTCGGTTTCGTCAAAAATGCCGTAACAGGGTATCCTAGAATACTCCTCTTCAACAGGATTGTAGACACAAACCTCCTTGAAGAAGGCATCATAGTTCATTGATTCCGAGGCGAACCTCTTGCCATACCTGTCTACCATGATCATACTCTGGGCGTTACCATAGGTGGCACCATAGTAAACCATAATCTGCTGTGTTGTGAACCAAGCGGACTCTGTCTCAGGGTGTGGTTGACACATTATCCCGCAGGTTACGCTCGGCTTCCATAATCTGGCGCCTATTTCTTCCGCCAGCGTGATGGCATCCCCTGTGTCACCTGGGGTACCGATGGCATACAGAGGATGTTTGAAGTATTGAACCTTAAGCCATTCGTTATGGTCTATACCGCCGCAAGCCAGGATGACGCCTTTCTTAGCTTTGACATACAGCTTGCTTCCCTTCTGCTCCGCCAAGACCCCGAGCACTTCTCCATCAGGAGTTGCTACTAGCTCTGTCGCCGGGGTCTCCAACATGACATCTATTCCTCTGTTCCGGGCGACTTCCTCTAGCGACGCGGCAACGTCTGCGCCACTTTCTCCCAGCTGGTAGCTTGCTACCGCGTCAGCCCCCTTCTTGTCTCGCCAGTGAGCACTCAAAGCTGCGGGTTCCCCATAGCTCACACCTATACTCGTCAACCAGTCCAGGAACCCAGCACTTTCTTCAGCCCAGGCTGCAGCCATTTCTTGAGTCACAAGCCCCTCGCCACACTCCACCATATACGCAATTGCATCACTCAGTTTGGAGCCCACGGCAACAGCACTGGTCCCACCAGCCAGAGCGAGACTACCACCCCACACGGGCATCTTTTCCAAGAGAAGTACCTTGGCACCCGCATCATGAGCCTCTATGGCTGCTGGTCCGCCAGCCGCTCCGGAGCCTACCACCACGACGTCTGCCTCTTTGTCCCACGTCTCCGGGAGCCAGGGGGTCGGGCACGGGGCACACTCTTGAGCAGGTGGACACTCTGGGGCGGGGGGACAGGTGGGAGCCGGTTCGGGGGTCGCGGCCGGGGCACAACCGGCCAACGCACCGACACCAGCAACCGCCGCTGCGCCCTTCACAAAGTCCTTTCGTGATAGTCCCTTCGGTGCTTCCTTTTCCTTTGCCATTTCTTCCTCCTTGATAAACTGACTGCGTGATACTGTACTTTCGCTTCCCTGTTCCTTACTCATCCTTGACTCTCCTTTCTCAAAATGAGACGACACACACGACTACGCTTCATGTCAATCCCCGGTCTGGTAGCCGCGCGCGTAAGCACGCAACAACCCATCTTCCCTATACCAGGCCAGCGCAGAATGTTATGAGGAAGAACACCTAGTTGACGCAGGCAATTATGCCTGCCGACGCCGCCACCTGTGTCCTGATCCCCGACCCGCCACGCGGACCGACGAATCGTCGGCCATCAGCCGTCCGAGCATGAACGCGCCAAGGCGCCGCGTCTGATCCCTACGCCAGGATACTCTCTGACTGGACCGAGAGTCCGGGCCCCATCCCATGGCATCTGGTACGTACTGCATGGCAACCGCTGTCGCCTCCCATCACGTGATCGGCGGCCCCATCGCCTGTGCGAGCGGTACCTCTCCCTGCCGGCCCAGGCAGTCGCAGATATGTTGCATGGTGCGCACCAGGTCCCCGGCCTCTCGTATGGACTGCTGCTCACCGCAGTAGATACACACGGTGTTGGTCTCCAGGTGGACCTCCACGACCCTCGTGTGGAAGCCCTCCCTCACCAGACGCAGCAACTCCGCCCCAAGCACTATCTCTGCTTCCCCATCGGTAAGAACGACGACGTCGGGATGGCACTCCCTGATGCGTCCTAGAGCCTGCCCGGGGTCTGTCTCCAGACCCACGATCTCCAACCCTGGCTCCTGGCGCAGCAGCTCCTCGATGCCCTCCTGAAACAGGGACGGCTCAGCAACAACAAGGACACGCATCGACGCCCCCCCCAGGCGAGATCGCCGTCATCGATGGCCAGTGACGATAGAGGACCCCCATAACAGTATATCATCCTGGGTGCCGGCGGGGAACAGGTGAACGCCTGGTCTCTATCCCAGGTGTTTGACCAGGGTAATACCCAGGCAAACCCTGGGCACGGCGCCTGGAACGAAAAGGACCCCGCTCCTCAGAGCAGGGCCTACGCGCCTGTGTACAGACCGTCTGTCAGCCGTCGGCCACCACCAACCCACGCTGCAACGCAGTACGCACCAACTCGGCCGCGTTGTGCACGTTCAGCTTGCTCATCAGGTTGTTGCGATGCCATTCCACGGTCTTGATACTGAGCGAGAGGCTGGCGGCGATCTGCGGATTGGTCTCGCCGTGGACGATGTGCGCCAGAATCTCCTTCTCCCTGGGCGTAGGGGTTTCGCCGGGGCACCGCACCTCTTCAACCAGGACGGTGGAGACCTCCGGGTGCAGGTACGTTTCCCCCCTGGCCACCGCTCGCAGGGCCTGGAGCAAGTCCGAACCCAATGCCCGCTTCAGAGTATAGCCAGAGGCCCCTGCCTGCAGGACCGCCAACACGTACTGCCGCTCCCCGTGCTGGCTCAGGACGAGGACCCGGGTGTGGGGATACTGCTCGCGGATGAGGCGGGTAGCCTCGATGCCGTTCAGCCCCGGCATGGCAATGTCCATCAGCACGACATCGGGCCGGAGTTCGCCGTCAGGCGACCATGCGGGGCCTAGCTCCGCGCCGGACAGGAAAAGGGAGAGCCCGATTTCTCGGGCTCCCCCTGGCACCTGAGGTGATAACGGCGTCGATGCGCCTACCAGGCTACTCCCACGGCTCCTCCGCAGCGGCGTTCTTGGCAGCAATCCGGCCGAAGGCAATGCAGGCCGTCAGGAACGAGCCGTTCTGGTATACATTCCCAAACGTCTCTCCCAACTCGCCAGCTTCGTAGAGCCGCGGAATGGGATTCCCGTCTGGATCCAGTACCTGGGCGTCTTTGTTGCGCCGGCCACCACCGGTTGTGGCCACGAGGCAAGGCCAAATGTTAATCGCATAGTAAGGAGGAGTCTCTATGGGCGCCATTTTCTCCGGGTCTCTGCCGAAGTCGAGATCCTCACCGTTTCTCGCGAATCCATTGTACCTTTCTATCACTTCCTCCAGCAGATCAGGGTCTCTGTCTATCTTGGCGGCCAAGTCGCTAATTGTATCCGCCTTGACGATCCACCCTTTCTCTACTTCGGCGCTATTGTCTTCACTCCACTCATAGCCCTGAACCTTCACGGCCCAGCTCATCCAAACGGTGGCGATCTGACCTGCCTTCCTCAGAGTCTCATCAAATATGAGATGTGTAGGTAGACATTCCGCATGGGGAGTGTCCTGCAGTTCGCCGTGGACATACATGTGCATGTGTTTGGCATACCACGGGAAAGCCTCATCATAGAACCTCTTGCCATCCCTGGCTATTTCAATCCAATTCCACGCAGGCATCATGATGTTCCTGAAGAACGGTTCGTACTCAGGTACTTTGAACCCTATCCAGAACCCCCCAGTGTTCGTCATACTGCGCATGTGCCATAGGTCGGCGCCAGCCTTGAGGAGCATCTTGATGCCGTCGCCCGTGTTGAAGGGGCTACCTAAGTTGTAGACTGTGCGTGTTCCATAGAAGTCTCTCAGCATCTGCTCATTACACTCAAAACCACCCGTACACAGTATCACGGCTTTGTTAGCCTTAACGTATACTCTTTCTCCTGACTTCTCTGCTACCACACCCAGGATCTCTTTCGCCCCTGGGCTCTGGACCAGTTCTATCCCTGGCGTCTCATACAGAACCTTGATCTGCCTGTTCTTTACGTTGAGAAAGAATGGTTCCCACGTCTTCGACGCGCCGTCAGGATCCACTATGTGGCCGAGGCCCTCAATGGCATCAGATCCCTCAATCTCAGGGAACTCAATCAGCTGCATAGGTGTTGGAAGGTACTCATAACCTACTTCCTCGGCACGTGCACTGATCCAATCCCTCTGCGTAGTGATAGCTTCCGCCCACGTTCGAAGGACGTCTTCCGGCACAGGGTTCGGATCGTTGAGATTCCTTTGATACAGCATGAGCCTCTCTACATCCGATGCGGAGAGCATTGTCTGGCCAGACACTCTGCTCTGCCCCCCGCACAGTGCCTCTGGCGCTTTCTCCAGCACGAGCACGTCTTCTCCCAACTCGTCTAACTCTATGGCCGCGGCAGAGCCTGCCAAACCCAGCCCCAGCACTACGATGTCCGCCTCTTCATCCCACTTCTCGGGGAGCCAGGGGGTCGGGCACGGCGCACACTGTTCGGCAGGCGGGGAGGTAGGGCATGGAGCTGCGGTCCCAGCAGGCACCGGAGTACCGGCTGGGGCACAACTGGCCAACACGCCCGCGGCGGCTACTCCTGCACCGCCGACGGCTGCCCCCTTGACGAACTGCCTTCGTGATACTTTCTTCGATGCTTCCTTTTCCTCTGCCATTTCTTCCTCCTTTATATACTGACTGCCTGATACTGCACTTTCGCTTCCCTGTTCCTTACTCATTCTTCTCCCTCCTTTGTGCGATGATCGCAACTATAGACAGCCAAATCGTGCCCTCGATACGCCGTAAACCCGCTTCATAACAGCTTCCCAACCAGTGACACCCCACTGATCTGTACATCAATGGCCAAATCAGGTATCTCAGTAGGAGAACTCTACTAGTTGATGTCCACTAATAATGACACCTACTGCAACTCTCAAAGCCGCGTTCCGTGCCCAGAAGCGCCCTCTGCGCACCGCCCAAGTGCATACGCCCCAGTGGCTACTACTGTCTCAGTCATGTGGGCCCATCGTCTGCGCCAGCGGTACCTCTACCTCCCGGCTCAGGCCATCGCAGATGTTTTGCACGGTGCGCACCAGGTCCCCCACCTCTCGTATGGACTGCTGCTCGCCGCAGTAGATACACACGGTGTTGGTCCCCAGATGGACCTCCACCATCCTGATGGGCAAGCATTCCCTGACCAAGCGGAGCAACTCGCCGTCAAGCCCCCTCCCCCCTTCCCCATCGGTGAGAACGACGACGTCGGGATGACAGTCCCTGATGCGTTCTACGGCCTGACCTAGATCGGTCTCCCCGCCAACGAGCTCCAGGCCGGGCTCCTCACCCAGTAGCGCTTCGATGTCGTTTTCGAACAAAGACGGTCCAGATAAGATAAATGCTCGCGTCTTGTGTGTCACTATGTGCTCTATAGCCAGTATATCGGTCTTGCGCGACAGCGCCAAGAGCCACATTGCCCATTCTGCACGAGCCAAATCGCCTACTCGCGCTAACCAAAAGAACTATAGACAGATAGTTCTCTTGGGCAATATTATGTCGACATAAAGGGCTATCTCTGCGGTAGATCCTGCACCAAGCCCCGCCGCACCACGTCAACCGGCACTTGGATGAGCTTGCCGTAGTGCGGCCCGCACCTGGCCGTGTCTCTTGCAGGAAACCCCCTTGAAGAGCCACCAGCCGCTAGCTGGCCGCCCTAATCGGGTAGGAGGGGGTCTCACGACCCCCGTCCTCCCACACCACCGGACATACTCATCGTATCCGGCGGTTCCCTCTACGGCCGCAACCCAGCCTGTGTCTTCGCTGGTCAAGGCTCGCTCTCGGT
>Ga0307380_10012273_pt1 | contig 10679 bp, 5 predicted proteins | sample UN3MG_FD_202239 | JGI IMG/M metagenome (GOLD analysis project Ga0307380, IMG submission 202239) | Soil microbial communities from Risofladan, Vaasa, Finland - UN-3 | ecosystem: Environmental > Terrestrial > Soil > Coastal area > Acid sulfate soil | place: Finland: Risofladan, Vaasa | collected... | reverse complement strand
GCCCACCAGTTTCAAAATCGCTTCTTTTGCCGCAAATCGACCCGCAAGCTTTTCTACTGAGTTTTTATTCGACTCGGCATAGGCCTGCTCGGCCGCCGTAAAAATCCTCTCTAAGAAACGCTCACCATGACGGCTTATCATCTCCTCTATGCGGCCAAAATCCACAAGGTCTATACCGTGCGCTATTATTTCCATCTCTCAATCCCAATTGATAATGGGTCGAATACTTACCACTCACCAACTACCATATTACCGCTCATCGGTTATTTATTCGGTAAATTTTCTCCAGGCAGAAATCTATAAATGCATCAACATTACTCAACGCCGCCTGCTGCAGCAGTTTTGCCTCAAGCTCATCGACCGCTTTTTTCCGTCTCTCAAGTTCGATAGTCTGTTCTATTTCTTTCTGAACCTTTTCAAACGGCTCGGCGTTTGTTACCTGTTTCTCCTCCAGTTTCATTATGAAAATATGTTCACCTGCCTCTATTGGCCCGGCAATCTGGCCAGGCTCGAGTTTTTCAGCTTCGGCGGCAAGGACATCATACGGCTCAGCCAAAGAGCTCGGCCGCAACGGCTTCCACAGCCCGCCAAACATCGCCCGGTGTCCGTGCGAATATTTTTTGGCCACCTCACCAAAATCCTCTCCCATTAGTATCGCAAGACGAAGTTCCATCGCAAGCTCTTTCGCTCGTTCCAGAGCTCCCTGATTTGCGTCTGCAACTTCCAGCTTCGACGAATCAATATCAATCAGCCGAAACGTTATAGTCCCCGGCATAGAGAAAACCTTTTCTTTCATTTCATTATAGCGACTCATCAACTCCCTGTACGTGACCGGCTCCTCATCAGGCAGTTGTGATGCTATATAAGATTGGTTGACAATCTCCTTTCTCTTATATTCCTTAAAGTCGGCCCAGTCCATACCCATCTCTTTTAGGGCCTCCTCAGCCCTGGCGTAATCTCCCTCGAAGCTTACAATAAATCTCCGAACTTCCGCCTCTACCGCCTTCTCCAGCGCCTCGTCGATATTCTCACCAAGATGCTTTTTGGCTTCGTTGTAGAGCAGAATATTCGTAACTTTCGTTAAAACGAGTTCTTTAAGCTGCCCCCCTGCGTTTGCTTTAAACTGATACAGGTCACTTGTTTGCGCGGCCGGCCTGAAATATTCCGCTAAAGGCCCAACTATTTCGTCGGACGTTATCGACTCACCCCCAACCGCCAGAACAAAACCACCTGTTGCTTCCGGAAAACCGTCTCTTTGAGCAAGAGGAATCTTTGAAAGTTCTTCTTTGCTGAATCTCGGCTTCTTGGCCCCAACGCCGCAGCCGCCGAACAATAAAATTACACACACCGGCAAAAAAACAAGCTTATGCATCGCCTGTTTCTCCAAATTACCTTTATTAATTCAAAGCCGTATTGTATCTTACTCAAACTACCATTTCAACTTCTTAAACTCCCCGTCTCTTACAAATTCTACACGCCCGTTATTGAACAGTATTATTTTAATTTGTCATTTTGCCTTCTATTGTCATTCCTGCGAAGGCACCGAGTCCATTTCTCATCTTATTTCATCTGTGTTCACTTGTGCCATAGGTATCCGTGCCTAAAAATCTTTCTCAAAACGCTCATCAGCGTTCTCGGCTCAAAATAGTTCTTGCCCAATCGCAGATAAACCGTCTTCGCATCAGCTATTTTAACCGTCCCTGCAACCTTCGCAAACAAAGACTCTGCCTGCTCTTTCAAATCCTGCTCAAATGAAAACACCAGATTCGACCCCGATACAACAATGCTCTTTATATGGCATTTCCCCGCCTTGATTCTAAGCTCCGCTAACTCCAGCAACAACTTGACCTCATCCGGTGTCGGCCCATAAATATCAGCTAACTCACTGCCGATTTGTTTCAACTCCTCATCGTTTTTCGCAACTGCAATTTTGCGGTAAACATCCATCCTCGCCCTGTCCAATGGTGTATAATTTTTCGGTATATACGTTGCAAATCCCAAATCAAGGACCGCCGTCGGTATCGGTTCAACCGGCTCGTTCTTCAATCTTCTAACGGCGTCGGCCAGAAGCTCGCAATACATCTGGTATCCGACCAGCTGGATATGACCCGATTGTTCCGCCCCTAATATATTTCCCGCCCCGCGAATCTCCAAATCTCTAAGCGCTATTCGAAAGCCCGCCCCCAAATGCGAATATTCCTCAATCGCTTTCAAGCGCCGCCCCGCCACCGGCGTAATCGTCCTCTTCGCCGGCAGCATCATATAAGCATACGCCCGATGTTTATACCTGCCGACCCTCCCGCGCAACTGATGCAGCTCAGCTAAGCCGAACCTGTCCACATTATCTATAAAAATCGTATTGGCATTCGGAATATCCAGCCCCGATTCGATAATCGTCGTGCAGACAAGAACATCCGTCTCACCAAAAACAAAATCTATCATTGCTTTCTCAAGTTCGCTCTTGGCCATCTGCCCGTGTGCCACCGCCACCTTTGCCTCGCCGACAAGCTGCTGAATTTCCCACGCCTTTTTTTCAATCGTCCTGACCCTGTTATGCACAAAAAACACCTGCCCCTGACGGTTCAGCTCGCGCAAAATCGCTTTTCTGATAAGCTCGTTATTATAAGCCGTCACGTTGGTTACTATACTCCGCCTGTCCAATGGCGGCGTCGCCAGCGAGCTTATGTCGCGCAGACCTAATAGTGACATATGCAGCGTCCGCGGAATCGGCGTCGCCGTCATCGTAAGAACATCAACGTTCCAACGCAGCTTTTTCAGCCTCTCTTTATGTTCCACCCCGAACCGCTGCTCTTCGTCGATGATTAAAAGACCCAGGTCCTTAAAACCAACGTCACCGCTCAAAAGCCTATGCGTCCCGATAAGTATATCCACCCTTCCCTTTTTTGCCCGCTCGATTATGTCCCTTGCCTCCTTGCCGCTCTTGAACCGGTTAAGCACCTCGATACAGACCGGAAAATCGGCAAACCTCTCGGTAAACGTCCTTCCATGCTGAACACACAGCACCGTCGTCGGCACTAACATAGCGACCTGCTTCGAGTTCTCGACCGCCTTAAACGCCGCCCGCATCGCAAGCTCCGTTTTGCCGTAACCCACGTCACCGCACAGCAGTCTGTCCATCGCAACCGTCCGGCGCATGTCCGCCTTGATTTGTTCAGCCACCGTAACCTGGTCCGCCGTCTCCTGGTAAGCAAACGACTCTTCGAACTCCAACTGCCAGTTCGTATCGTCCCCGAATGCAATCCCGCCCATCGCCTGCCTCTTCGCCTGGACCTCGAGCAGCTCCGCCGCAAGGTCTCGCACGGACTGGGCGACTTTTTCTTTCTGCTTCTGCCATCTCTTCGAACCAACCTTGCTAAGTTTCGGCCGTTTCGGACTCGTCCCGATGAACTTCTGTACTAAGGTAATATTGCGCACCGAAACATGAATTTTCACCTTGTCGGCAAATTCGATAGTTAGATATTCACTTTGCGCCCCCTTTTCTTTAATCGTTTTTATCCCTGAGAACTTGCCGATGCCGTATGATACATGCACAACGTAGTCGCCCACCTGCAAATCGCTCAACGTGTCCACCGGCAGAGACGCCCGCATCGGCCGCTGCCTCCTCCGAAGTGCGAATTGACCGAACAGCTCGTGGTGACTTATTACTATCGTATCAAGCGACTTCATCACAAAGCCGTTATGAATAAAACCGTGCACCAATTTGAAATTCCCCGGCAGCTTCCTGTCATCTTCCGCTGCAATCTCTTCGACCCGCTTTATCTCCGACAGCGCCTCGCAGTACAGCCGGACCTCGCTGCCCTCTTTGGCCTTTTGAACCAATTCCTCCAGCGACTCTTTATGCCCCGCCCACAGTGAAGAGCTTTTATGCTGAAATTGCTGCACACTCCCGACGTCAACCTTAAGATAATCCCCCGGCCCGGCCGCAAACCTGCTTATCTGAAGCTGTCCAAAATTACCAAGCCCCGCGTAAATATCACCCCAACTGTAAAGACGCTCCGGCCTCTCGACCCGCTCCAGATACACATTTGCAACTTCCTCGATGTCCCCCGGCTCTTCGAGAATTATAAGACAATCTTTCGGCAGGATATTTAAAAAAAGTTCCTGCTCTTCCCCCCCTGCCCCGCAGACTACCGATACCACCCCGATACTTTCCAACTGCTCACTCGAGCGCTGCGTATCAAGATTGACCCGGCGGATACTCTCTATCGTATCCCCGAAAAATTCAATCCTCACCGCCTCGGCGCCCTGCGTAGATACACTTTCAATATTGTCATTGCGAGTCCCGCACCAATTAGGCGTAAGCCCAATTGGTGCGGGATGTGGCAATCTCATCGCCTTTTCAATTGTCAAAGGCGCATAAATATCAATAATCCCCCCTCGACGGGCGAACTGACCCGGCAAATCTATCCTCTCCACTCGCTCAAAACCGTTATCGACCAGCCAGCCGGCCGCTTCTTCCGGCGATAATTCCCTATCAACCCCTAACCGAAGACAACTGGCCTGTAAAGCTTCCGGCTTCGGTACCGGCTGACAAAGCGCCTGCACCGACACCGCTATGATAAAGTTATTTCTTTTCGAACGAGACGCGGGCGACTCCGCAGGACGCCTGACGGCCGACAGCCGAGAGACGAGCTTCAATCTTTCCGCCCGGATTTCATCGGTGGCGTCAGCCAAATCCTCTTCACCCTCCCACGCACTTAACACCTCAACGTCTTTTGCACCGAAGCTGTGCATATCATCAGCGCTGTTTTCGGCATCGTCGATATGAGGCCGAACATACAGTATCCCCCTGCCGAGCTTCTTTGATATATGAACCGCCAGCAGCGGCGCAAAAGACCCCCACGTCCCCTCGACTTTTACCGCCCCCTCTCTGCTTTCGGCGGCCTCAAGCCGGCGGATTACTTCCACAACCGTCTTATCACGACCAATGTCCACCAGACTCCCGCAACAATGGTTCTTTATCGCAACCCATTATAAACAAAAAAAGAATCCCAAACAATTCCCTTTTTTCTTGACGGGCACCCATGACAAGCAGGGATATTCGGTTAAAAATATTGCCATTTAAGGTATTTACTGTTAGACTGAGCATTTATGGTAACAACGAGAATGGAGCAAATCGGACAGCGGCGAAGCTGGCAAAAGTCTTAGGGTTGGCACTGAAACAAAAGAGGCAAAAGACAAATAAGTCAGAAGTATAATATAAAAATCAAAATATTTGCCGGATAGCGAGATTTGACTTATGGATGTTGAAAGATTTAGTGCCGGATTGACAAAGTCGTTTGGGTGGTTGATTTACGGGTGGAGTTCGGACATTCAGGCTGCGGCAAAGAGAGGAAAGACCAGCAAAGTCAAATTCATATTGCGCAAAAAGCCGGAACTGGTCAATGCCAAGAACAATATAGGCGAGTCTGCTCTGTGCTTGGCTGCCGGTGAGGGACACAAGGAAGTGGTCGAGCTTCTACTTGCCAACGGTGCGGACTTAAACACCAAAAGTTATGACGGTGAGACTGCTCTTCACAAGGCCGCCAATAGCGGCCACAAGGAACTGGTCAATGTTCTCCTTGTTAATGGTGCAGAGGCAAACGCTGCGAGTAATAAGGGACACACTCCTTTGCACAGGGCGGCCAGGGGACATAAGGAAGTGGCCGAGCTTCTACTTGCCGGCAGGGCAGATGTGAACGCCAGAAGTAAGAAGGGCCATACTGCCCTGTGGAGCGCAGCTGTCAGAGGCCACAAAGAAATAGTAGAGCTTCTACTTGCCAATGGGGCGGAGATGAACACTCAACCAGGTGACGGCGTTAGGCCCTTGCATGTTGCGGCCGGTGAGGGACATGAGGAAGTGGTCAAGCTTCTAATTGCCGGCGGAGCAGATGTCAATGCTAAGAACAATGATGGCCTGACTCCTTTGCACTTAGCGGCCCAAAATGGCCGTACCGAAGCAGCCGGGCTTCTAATTGCCAGTGGAGCAGACGTGAATGCCAAAAGTGATAAAGGTCATACTCCTCTGCACAGGGCCGTTGGAGAGCACGAAAAAGTGGCTGAGCTGCTGCTCGCCAAAGGGGCACACGTAAATGACAAAAGTAATAAAGGCCATACTCCTCTGCACAGGGCGGCTGCTCGGGGTCGAAAGAAGATTGTCGAGCTGCTGCTCGTCAATGGGGCCGACGTGAACGCCAAAGATAAATGGGGTTTGACTGCTCTGCATGTGGCAGCCAGTGAGGGCCACCAGGAAACAGCCGAATTGCTCCGCAGGCACGGGGGGCAGTGAATTCTATGACAATATTACATAGTCAGTTTTGGCAGTGAGGTGAAGAAAAAAACGTGAAAAGCACAAATGTCTAAATCAAAGTTACTTTCGTTGTTCATCGGCGTTTTCTTTCTCAACATCACCGCACCGAGGCCGAGCAGTTAATCATCTATTGATTTCAGCCAGTTTTCAGCCAGTATGGCAAAGTCGGCTGTATTAACCACGCCGTCCTTGTTTATATCAGCCTTGTTGTGAGCCCTGTGTTTGCCTTTAATCAGGATACAATCGGCTCCGGCAATCGGAGTTTCGTAAGGGGCCGGGTCGTATAAAATGCCGGTAAGCGGTAAAGTCAGTACATCACCGTGATTAACGTCACCGATAGCCTCAACAATTTTTTGAGTCTCGAACTTCAAAGTAAGGTCAAGGAAACCGTCCGGCCCAGCTTCAATGCAGTTACAGTCGTTAGTATCGGATACAGGTGCAGCTACATCTTCATAGCTACTGCGAATTGAACCAACGCGAACTTCACCAATAGAAAATGCGATAGAAGTCGGGTCAATATCGATTACATTAACATCCGCTGACCCCAAAATAGCTACGGGCAGGACACCGGAACTTTTGGTATTAACAGGATTAGGACAGGAGCCGGGCTTAATATCAACAGCAACGGCAAGGGCAGGTTTAGGAACGATAGTAAGTGTACTGTCGGCAGTATCGCTTTGACCTTCGCTGTCGGTAACTTTCAGGTGGATAGTATATGTATGGTTAATGAGAAGTTCGAGCGATTCAAGATATGAATAATCAACGGTAAAGATAGCCTCTCCACCGGCATCGGTCTCGAAAATACCATCACCATCATCATTCAAATCCCACAGGAACGATACAATATCTCCATCAGCATCCGTTGAACCGTTAGCATCCAGAGTAAGCGTGTCACCAACAAAGACAGTGTAAGGGCCATTGGCATTAGCATCAGGAGGTGATGGACATGGTTCTTGGATATTGTAAAGTAACTCCACTTCTTCACCACTCAATGCCCTATCGTAAATACGAACATCATCTATTAGCCCGTTAAACCAACGTCCATTCGTTATACCATGGCCGCCTCTTTGTAGGGCATAACCAGGAAAGGTTAGATACGGCCCAGGGGCTCCTCTTGAAGCCACTTCAATGCCATTTATATATGCTCTGCATGTTGTCCCGTCTGCAGTTAAAGCTAAATGCTGCCACGTATCGTATACAGGAGTTCCACTGTGGAAGTAGAGTTCGCTCCCGCTTCTACAAACTCCCCATGTATATAAGTTCGAATTTTCCATAGCAATTCTATAGTTGAACTGTGGACCCCATCCCACATTCTGTCCTTTTACGGCAACTACATCTACATAGTAATCTCCTCCATCGTATATGGGATAAACCCATGCTGTTACAGTTAAGGCCGAAGCAAGCTGTAAAGCCACATCATCAGCTATATCTACATAATCCCCATTCCCATCGAAGCTTAATGCACCACCAATTTGACCTGTCGTCCATTGAGCGCCATAGACCGTGCCATCGTTGTTGCCGGCTGAATCGTACGCTATTGCACCACTACCTTCATCAAATTTCCAATGCGCGATCGGTATCGGGCCCTCACACTCAACTACAGTCAAAAGCTTCTCAGTGCTGACTATCACATCTTCGGTGGTATACTCACAGTAAATAATGATTGTCTGCCCTACTCCCACATCACCCAATGTGAGCACACCATCAGGACTGATACTCGCATTAGGGTTTGGTTCGATTGACCAATCTGCAAAATTGGTAACTTCGCAAGTACTGTCGTTCTCAAAATATACTATTGCACTATATGAAACAGATGAGTTCCTGGCAACTTGTGCGGGTCCAACTATTTCAATGTCAACGACATCACTGAAAAAACGAACAATATTAGCGCTTGCGTCTGGTGGCCAAATATGACCACCCTCGTGTAGATTCCAAATGACAGAAGCACCAGAAGTAGTTTCGGCAGGATATATCTGATAACCTGTGTCAAACCATTCTTGGGCCTCGTTGCTGGTTTGATTATGTACCAGTAACCAATCGAGTGTACTCATCGCACAAGCATATCCTCCGCTGGGACAATCGCCATCATTATCAAATACATGGTCGTTCTCGCCAAACATGTAAAGCACTGGGCGTGGCGTATAATTGGAGGGCCGAAAAGGCATATAAGTGGCGACTGGAGCGAACTTGGCGATGCTTTGTGGTCGTGCAGCCAGCAAAGTATATGTGAGGAACCCTCCGTTGGAATAACCGGTTGCATATACACGTTGGCGGTCAACTCCATATTGTGAATAAAGCTCTTCGATTAAAGCATCGACAAAATACACATCCCTGTTACCGAGATGGCCTGGATAACGCTGCCACCCATAATTCACATTACCATGACCATCCATTATATCTTTTAGTCCTTGCGGGTATACGACTGTAGCTTCAGGCCATAATTCGGCAAATCCAGTATACTGGTCAAACATCTCTGAAGTGGAAGCGAATCCGTGAAAACACATTACCACAGGCGAGTTGGCTGCCGCGGGATAAACCAGAGCAGAGCGTTCGACTCTATTGACGGAGATAACCAAGGTAACAGGGTTCCTGACTGTCGTTGTAGCAGCGTTACCACTTGCTGTCTGTGTTACTCCTAAAAACGTTCCGAGAGAGACAACTACTGAAAACATCGGCATTAATCTGAGAAGCCAACATTTTTTAGCTTTCATAATACTCCTACCCTTGAACTGATATAGAGATACATCCGCTTCTCTACCTTGCTAAACATCGTATTATACCAATTTTATACACAAATGTCAAAGGCTAAATTCTAAAACTTCGGAATTTTACCATAAGCTTCAGCTTCTCCGCAGCAAATCCTAAAAAATTGGGGACGTTTACCTAATTTCAAGGAAATTAAAGTTATCCACCTGCACCTTAGGTGGCCATAAAATATTTTTAGCCCCCGCGGCCTGTGCCCTAGGTGCGTCTGTGAAAAATTGGGGACGTTTGAAAAATTGGGGACGTTTACCTAATTTCAAGGAAATTAAAGTTATCCACCTGCACCTTAGGTGGCCATAAAATATTGTCAGCCCCCGCGGCGTTCCTGTCCAGCGTAGCCTTGGCGAAGATGGATGAGCGGAGTACCTAAAGAACCACTATTTATGTGCTTTAAAGCACCACTTTTTGACGCTTTTTGACACTTTTTGACGTTTTTTGACGTTTTCTTGCATTTTCCTGAGTTTTCTTCGTGCCCTTTGTGGTGAATAATTGATTTCTTCGCGTTTTTCGAATCAAATGCGCAGGTACTATTTTCTTAGCGGAAATTTTTCCAAATTTTTTTATTTCCTTATCACACATCGAGTTACGAGAATCAGGAATTGTGAATCGAAGACTTTTTTCGTACCAAACGCGCAAGTTTGCCCTAATTAGGGGAGCGTGTTTTTTTCAAACAGCAATTAGGAGGCTCTTAATGACATCCAGAATCGAGTATCCAACTTTAGTTCACTTTAGGCACTTTAGCTCACTCTTAACTAACAACCATCGAGTATCGAGCGCACAAAAATACTTAATTATGCAAAACAAACCCAATTTACTGAATGCTCAAATGAATATAAGCACTGCTATAACAATGGATTATGTCAATATACGCCTCCGCAGACGCCGGCAAAACAAAGCCAATTCAAAGCCAATCAAAGCCAATTCAAAGCCAATCAAACCCAATCTCAAAAAGGCCAAAATGAAGCCAAGTTCTGTCAAAACAAAGGATTATGGAAATAAACGACTTTGCCAGCTCTGGCAAAACAAACCCAATTCAAACCCAATCAAACCCAATTTTTCGCGCTTTTTTTCTTACCCTTCTTACCCGAACCCCCCAATTAAAACCTGCATCGCAAAGCGATTTCAACAAAATAATCATTTATCAATAATCAATTTCTTCGCTGTTTTAATAACATTTTCAACCGTAATGCCGAATTTTTCAAAGCACGTCTTCGCCGGCGCCGATGTCCCAAAAGATGTCATCCCGATAAAGATACCATTATCGCCAAGATATTTACTCCAGCCTAATCCCGTCGCCGCCTCGATACCTACCCTTGCCTTAACACTCGGCGGCAGAACCGAATCCTTATACTCACTGCTCTGTTTCTCGAACAATTCCCAGCACGGCATACTCACCACACTAGCGCTAATCCCATCGGCCGTGAGTCTCTCAGCCGCTTCAATAGCAACACCAACCTCCGACCCGCTGCCTATAAGCAGCACATCCGGCTTATCGGCTTTCACCAAAACATACGCCCCCTTACTCAGGTTCTCCGCCGGACCGTATTTTTTCTGGTCCAGAGTTACCAGTCCCTGCCTCGAAAGCAATAGTGCCACCGGCCCATCT
>Ga0307380_10012272_pt1 | contig 10679 bp, 10 predicted proteins | sample UN3MG_FD_202239 | JGI IMG/M metagenome (GOLD analysis project Ga0307380, IMG submission 202239) | Soil microbial communities from Risofladan, Vaasa, Finland - UN-3 | ecosystem: Environmental > Terrestrial > Soil > Coastal area > Acid sulfate soil | place: Finland: Risofladan, Vaasa | collected... | reverse complement strand
AATCCAACATAGACATTTTCGTCTCCTTTTTCAGAAATTTCGGTTTTGGTTAGTCCTACTTGATTTAAAACCTTATCTTGGATGTATTCACTTTTTGTGTCCTTCTCGAATATACCCGTTATATGGATCCCTCGTTTACCTTTATCCGTTCTAAGTTCAACTCCTGGTAACACAACAAGAGTTGTATTTTCAGCAGCTTTTCTAACAGCATCACACCACGTAACATTGTGATGGTCCGTTATTGCAATAACATCTAGTTCTTTTGCGAGTGCTTCAGAAACAATATCATCTGGTTTTATTCCTTTATTTCTATAATCATAAGATGCAGGGGTATGAACATGTAAATCACATTTATGAAATTTTGCCCCGTTATCGATCTTTATAATCTCTTCAAAGTTGTCCATATTTATCCTCTCCCCCCGTTCTTTCTAGAAATGTAAAAAATGTTTTGTTAAGTGGTGATAATACCTCTAAAGTTTATAAAACCTACTGATTACTTATTAGCTTTTTGGATTTTTGGTTAAGTTTCTTTTATTGTGGTGTAGTTAAAATAACCACACGTTCAAAAACCCTACCGGCCAAAAATTTTTGGCCGCTCTCACCACTTGCTACATACAGGGTGTCAAATGCAATTTGACATACCCTTTAAGGGTGTAGCTAAAGAGCCTAAGATTTTTTTAAACCGAGAGAGGAGAAGCGTTTTTTAGGCCACGGAGAAGAGGTTATTTTTACCCCTCTAAAGAGGATGACAACTGTGATTTGACATTCTCTTTAGGGTATGTGACCTCCAAACGTTGGTCGATTTTTTTCTTCTAAAAGGGGATAAACCAGAAAAAGCGATCATCAAATAAAAGGCGGAGAAAGAGGACAAATCATGCCATTTTGTGACGTTTTCTTCATTTCTTTCGGCTTTGTCACTACTCTAATCACGCTTAATCGCACATAATCGCATAAAAAAAGCGTTAAAACGCGTTAAATGACGTTTATTTCAACCTGGTTTTATCAGCGAATTTCACCTTAATTTCATTAAATCACGCTTAATCGCATGAAAATGACGTTTATGTGACGCTTTGTTTTTTTGCGTTTTGAGTGTTCCTATCGCTTCAAAAACGAGCTATTTTTCATGCTACACCAGTAAATGCCCCTTTTTTGGCTAAATATTCTTCCAGAAGCTCTTTTTTGGGAATATTAACCGTATCGTCCGAAGAAGCCTCATAAAGGAGTCTAAAAACCCCTCCTTCTCCTGATGATGATTTATCGATGGTTATTTTATGTTTTTGAGTTGTTGAAGCTGTTTTTTCCTCTATAGGGGCTAAATTATCGATTAATTTTAGTTTTTCTTCCATAATTTGAGCTATTAGAGGATTTATGAACTCAATGAAAGTTCTATTACTCCTAAACCTCCCTATAACTCCTTTTTCTTCAAAATAACTGATGAGATTGAATATTTGTTGGCGTGACAATCCCACGGCTTCTTTCAACTCAGCAGTGTCAACAGATATTTTTTGAGCAAGGACCATGAGTAATTTCCGTTTGGTGTTGTCATTTAGAGCCACAGGATAAATTTCCTTGACTCTATCGAGATAATACGTTTCTAGCTTCTTTAAATCAATAGGATTTATAATTTTTACCTCCTCCGGTTGAACTTTAAAGTAATCATCTTCGATCAGATCTTCTATCGTTAAACCGCTTTGGATGGCTATACTATTTCTTACTAACGCCATATACGCCAGAATTTTCGGCCATTCTGACCACTTAGGACGGTTATTTTTGTTATATTTAACATCTAAGCCTATCTCCAGCTTAGGATGTCTTAAAACGGGATCCTTGATATTGGGATACTCTTTACCACGATAGGATTTTAAGAAGAAGAAAAAAGGCTTTCTCTCAAACCCTAACAAATACCACTTATCAGAGGTTAATTTAGCAAATTTATAGCCTTCCCTCTTTTTCTCTACACTGTAAGATAATCTATAATCTTCGCAGAGGCCTATTAATTGTAGTACCTCCTTGATTACTTTTACAACCTCTTTTTCCTTCTTTTCATTGTAGCGTATGTAATTTTCAAAGGAGATGAGATAGGTCTCATTCAAATCCCAGGATATGAAAAACCGTTTTAGGTCAAAAAACCAAAACACGTCTTTTATGAGGTTTTTTATTTTTTCCGGCGAGTGATACGAGGATTGAATTGAACATTCTACACCCTCTCCCTGTCTCTTGTTAAGGTTCCATTTTTCCCCCTTACGAAATTCCATACCCACCAGGCGAGGACTAAAGGTGAGGAATAGTTTCTTGTGACCTTTTTTTAAGCTCGATCACATACTCGAAAAGAGGTCTATCTTCGTGCTTAAGACCACTTCCTTTTGAATAGAATTGCCCTCGGTAGCCTCTCAAATCAAAATGATAACGGTTACTTTCCGCCTTTCCTATCTTTTCACCCCAAGCGGATATAAGGGCATAATAAAGGCCTTTATCCGCGAAGAAGGCTTTCGCTTGTAAACCGTGGATTTGACCTGCAACGAACACGATACGTTTTGCGCTCGTATCGCTTATCTCATCTCTGCTCGACATTCCTTTCAGAAGGGTTTTTTATCTCCTCTTCAGCGGTTCTTTTACTCTTTATCCCCTCTTCCAACTCCTTCAAAATTAGACACCATTCCGGGAGCTCTCTCTCGTGCTTCATGTAGCCACTCTTCCCCCAGCTTTGGTAACTAAATCGCCGTTATTAAGCTCTTGGTACCCTTGTAATTTCTCATCATTCGCATTTTTCGCTACTCTGGAGGAGAGATTTTTTAACGTTCTTGAGGGATTCGGGTCTTCACCCATTCGGTATGGATAGAGCGGACAATTTGTCATCCGACACAACTTCACTTCTTTCACCTCCCCTGCGGCACCAGTACCTTAGCTCTCTCGTGCCCTTTAAGAAGAAGCGCGATAACCCCGCCAACGCATCCGGCTCGTCATGGTGCGCTGCTCGATGAGTTCTTCCACCCACCTATCATCTCCTTCCTGTCTTCTTCGACGAATGGGGGTTAATGGAATACTGCAAGGGGAGCCCTTGCGATAGATAAAATGTAATCGTTCGCCCATCGCTTATAAAAATAGTTAGTATGTATAATCCGGGTACTCAGGTATTGAAAAATATGATGGGACAAATTCATCGCTCCTCATTTCAAGCCCTCTCCGCGAATATATACCAAACCTCTACCACTGCTCTAGTACTATGCTATACCAGCATAGAGTAGCTCATAGATCATAGCATGAGTTTACTATTCCGGCTGCTCTCCTGCCTCCACCATTTTTGCTAGTACTAGAGGGTACTCTACCACACCTAAAGTCACCACTCTATTTAAATGTAGTGGTAGAGTAGTCGGTTTTCTGCCAGCCTATCTATACCACCCCTAACAAAACCGATCATAATCAAAAAGTATCATTCTGACAACGGTGAAAGGATATCGACGTAGAACTTGGGACCTGGACTGGATGAAATCATGTTTGATAAAAAAGGAATAAATGCTAATATGATAAGCGGTAATGCAGGGCTTCCCCACAGGTAGCGTTTCGAGTGCCATTTTTTCTTGCCCGCTTCGCTCGCTCACCTATTGTAGCTGTTCACGTTGATCGTGCCCGGTATGCTGTTGAGCGCGTCCAAGATCTTCTTGAGTTCGTTGTCATCAGCATATCTGATCCGCAGCACCTTCTGGGACGGAAAGACATGGGTGCATTACATGATTCTTACAACTAGGATTTCTAAAATCCAAGGTAGTTCTTCAGTATCATTAATCCGTTGTTACGATGTAACACCAAGTAATAACCCATATTTTCGGCTGATACGGTCTACAAGAGTCCCTTTCTCATTCTAATAGCTAATTCGCGCACTTTCTCAAAGTCCTTATCCTTCTGCGATTTGAAAAATGCGTGCAATATTATTCGCACCACTTCGGACTTTGTCAGTTCAATGTCTTTTGAGTTATTCGTTATGTATTCTATGCGCTCTGCTATATACTCATCAACCCTTGTCAGTATTACTTTATCCCTTTTCATTGGTTGTTACATTGTAACAGGGCATATATAAACTTTTCTGCAGTTCATACCTAACCTGTAAGAAATGCGTAATGCACCCTATCAAAACCTTTATCTCTTACTGTGTAAGCGAGCAATTCAATAAACGGCATGCATAATACTGTCCCTATAAATATGACCTTTGAACCATCTTTTATATCTGCTACGCTCTCTCTAAAAGTCCCTGTAAAGCTAACTATCCCACTTTTCTTTTCCATTTTTCTCTTTATCCTAAAAGAGATGCGAATCACTTTACATTACAAGGATAAAAAAGCGATAACTTTTGGGGGATAAGAGCCTATTTCATGTCCTGTAGGTAATTACGTTGGAAACAGATTAGGGTTTAGCGGAGGGTATATTTACTACTGGCAAGGCACACCTTCATCTTGGGAGTGTGGAGGGGATGCGTTCTACTTATTTGAATTTCAGGAATTTGTATTCGACACCGGTAATGGCACTTATCCAAGCATCGCAGGCAAGCATAACGGCACCCTTACGCCCTCAGTCAACCTCACCGTTAGCAAACTTTACACATACGCCTGCCCTGGAACAGGTGGACATACCGAATACATGAAAATTTGGAATGCCACCGATTGGAATGTGACCGCTGTGTGGAATGGCTATACGGGTGATTGGCACAGCATATCTTTTGATGAATCTTTCATCCTTTACGCTAACGAAACGTACAACTACACCATCCGCACGGGCTCGTATCCGCAGATCCATCATACGCCGTCATTACAAAATGCAATGGGACGGATAAACTGCACGGAGTTCGAGGACGTAAATGGAAAGAGATATTGCACCTGGATCCCTGCGATACGATTGGAATAAGTTCTTTGATTAAACTTTCTTCCTAAGAAAGTTTGATGGATAAACTGCACTGCGTTCACGGATGCTAACAGTGTTGTCCACTATGACTGGATTCCCGCAATACGGTTGGAATAAAAGAGGGGATTGTTGGTCTGCACTGCACGTTACGAGCTAACAAAATATTCCAGAAGCAAGTATAGGTAGAGTGGAAACAGTTAAATAAAGATATAACAAATTCACTATTATGAGACAGTATGTTTTCCGCATTTTGTGGTGCTCCCTTCTGTGCGTTCTTCTGGTTACCGGGGCCTTTGCCCATGTTCCCGTCACAACCGGCGATAACGAAGCTCTCGAAACGGCCATTTACGTGCACGATCCGCTCAAATCGTGGGCGTTTTATGGCCAACTCCGCGAAGGAGGCGACGCGGCTAACTACGTTCGGTTTGACATGGAACCTGGCCAAAGGCTACAAGTGTCGTTGTTCACTCCGAATGAGAACAATTTCACGCCGGGACTCGTGCTCATGGGCCCGGGCATTGAATCCAGGGGTACCGTTCCTGCATTCGTAACAGTACCTGAAGGGAGTGGTGCTCTGGTGGTTGAAGGAACGCACCCTGAACAAGCTAGTTATGAGCCCTTTACGCCTGCGAGTCTGTACGAACGCGCTGATAGTTCCGTAAACGTTACGGCTGCAGGAACGTACTACGTGGCAGTGTACGAACCTACCGAAGGAGGCCGGTATGGTCTTGCTCTAGGCTACCGCGAAGAATTTGGAGTATATGAATGGATACGTGTACCCTTCGACGCTATTCGTATTCACCACTGGGAAGGCCAGTCTTACGTTCTCATATTTGCTCCCCTGCTAGCTGTTCTTGTCATCGGGCTCGGCTTCCTCTTGTGGCTCAAAAAGAGAGGTCCTTTAGTGCTTCAAAGTCCGTTTGGCTGGCTTGGGAGCGTTTCAGGCCTTCTTTATCTCGGCAGTGGTGCTACTATACTTTTCCAGATGGCCCTCGCTTTAAGTCGAGCGCCCTTGACGTCATTAGTACTAGTAACTCTAGTCTTCGCCCTGCTGCCTATAATCGCAGGAATTGCGATGCTACGGGTTGCGCAGCAGGCTCGTGAGCGGGTAGCGTGGCAATACCGGCTAAAAATGGCTGTCTTGGGTATCGCAGGCCTCTTCTTCTGGGCTGGTTTAGTACTCGGGCCCGTTTTCGCTCTTATCGCGAGTGGCCTACCCCCATTCTCGAAATGAACGTATAATTGACCGGTTTGGTTTGGCTTAGCTAGCTCGTGTGCACGCTGCAGGAAGCCTGATCACTCGTTCCTAAGGCTCGCCCACCGCTTCATCTCCTTCTTATTATCTTCGACGAGAGCAGGTGGCTCTTAAAGCTTGTTTTATCCAGCCCGCCATATCCGCTATGTGTCCTAACAAGTCAGGTTGACAGCTATGATACCTATACCCTGCCTCATATTGGTACGAATTTCGCGTTATTCTAGTAGCTGCTGCATGGCTGTAGTATTCGATGATCTCAAACTGCATACCTTTCGGCAGTATCTAGTTAAATCGCTTAAATCGCTTAAATTCCTTAAACAAGATTTCTTAACCATTCAACTCGTGAGGGTTTCGATTACAAAGCAGTTGACTAAAGATTTTTTGGTTAACGGTTGACGCATATACGAAGTTCGCCGAGGGCAAATTTCCCGAAGGGCAAGCACCGAAGGTGCGTAGCGTATATGCTGTGTTATCTGATGTCGCCAGTCATAGTATTGAAAATGCTCTTTGTAATCTCCCATTTCCATCATATCCAATAGTCTTATTTCTAAAATATTTTATTATCATATCTCTATCTGCTCCTGATAAGTCATGATTAAGAATTTGTTTATAGATGTCTTCCCATGTAATTCGGACGAATCTTCTTGTTTGATTTTCTTTAATATGTCTTCTAAAAACAGTTTCAATGTCCTTTTCTCGTTCTGACAATACCAAGTTAACAAGACAGAAATCCAAATCCTTTTGTTTCTGTTTCGCCATCCATGTTCCAAGCAACCAGAAACGTGATAATTCATATTTCTTCTCAACCATCGCAACTGTTTTAAAATCTGAATAGAAAACATCAGTCCACCACCCTTGACCACCGGTTATATATTTATTTTCTACATTTTGATTTGAAGGCCCCTTTTCATTTGTGGCAGTTAATTTTGATTCTATGATTATTAAAGCGTTCTTGCTTACAATCATAATATCGGGTTCAGAACCTTTTGACGGAACTAACTCAAATTCTTTGCGTGCCTTTTCCAACATATCCCAAGAACGATTTTGTGATTGGGAATACGACCAGTAAATCACCTCAGGCTCTTGCACAGTAAACCCAGTAACTTTGCTCAAGAAAGCACTAATCAGATCTTTTCTCTCTAAAAATCTAAAAATATTCCAGGTAACAGCATCTTCGCTGTTATCTCGTGCCATTCGACACTCACGTTTCACTAACTTTATTTTGTCAAGTAAATCTTTATCATCTGCGTCTGTCCAAAGTAAGTTTTCTCCCTCAATAGAATATTCAAAAGTTGACGGTGAAATATAGATATTGTGTTTTGGACACTTGAATCTCTCATCCTTCTTGAAAACTCCTCGTTGTCTTTCTACTCTTTCACTACAACCTTTAACTGGACATTCAACCGTTGAATCAGTTATTTTGATACGCTCTTTCAATTCTCCTATACCGAGCATTTTCAATCTCCTCAATTAAGGGCGATTTCGCCTAACGGTTGGTGGGTATGCGATGTTGCGACCGTAGGGAGCAATTTGGGTGAGGGGCGAGCCGAGCCCCGAACCGCATACCCGCGTGTTAAAGGACCCGACCCAAGGGAGAGCGCAGCGTGGCACGGAGCGAAGCGGAGTGAGTTTTTCGTCTCCGAAAATCATCCTGCCGCCGTAGTTTTTTCTTACTCTATTCATCGCTTCCACCTCCTTCTTTATGAAAATACCCACTTTGTAGCAGCTACATATAAATGTATGTCTCGAAAGAGACGGACAGATTTAGTTTCCCGTTAATCAAGCTCGGATTTCTATTGCATAGATGGTTTTTGGATATTTGCTCACCGCTTCTTACATAGCCGCTTCGATTTTCAGGCAGAGAGTATAGATCTCATGCATAACTATAGGAGTATAGAATAGTGAGTAGTATAGAGAGTTTAGTTTTTATCCACAAACACCCTGCAGAACTACCGAAACCATTATCAAGTGCAAAAGTGAATGAGGTATAGATAGCGTAAAAATGAATAATACACTCGGAGTAGGATTAGTAATAGCGATCATAGCAATTACACTTTTTACAGGGTGTATAGATAAAGTACCCATACCCCGGCCTACGCCTTCTTCTACTCCAACACCAAGCCCTACCACAACTACTACAATTACACCTTCGCCTGTAGCCACACCTACTCATTCTCCTACAGCCACCCCTACACCAACGCCGTCCCCTACAGCCACCCCCAAACCAACACAGAGTCCACCAACCTTTTCGAAGCACATTGGCGCTTCATACATGACATTTTGGAAAGTTGCTGATTTGGGAGACTGGACAGCTTCGAGTGCCCATTCACCCCATATCGGGCAGTATTCATCCAATGATTCAGATATAGCAGCGTTACACATAGATTCAGCAAGACGAAATGGGATTAACCTCTTCTATTTGGATTTTGGTTGGATTCGACCAGATGATCCTATGGATCTTGCCGCTCAACGTGGATTGCTACAAGCATATAATATAGATCAGATAAATATTTGCATTTTTTATTTTCCAGATGCTGTAGTGGGATCATCGTGGAGCCAAGGGCAAAAACGTCTTTTTTCCGATTTTGATTACTTGGCGCAACACTACTTTACGCACTCTAGTTACTTAAGGCACAATGGGAAGCCTGTGGTAATCATCAATAACTTACCCTTATATCAGTCTGAATATGGAGTTGACGGCACCAATGCTCTCTTTCAGAATTTGACAGACCATGTTTCAAAAAATTACGGTGAGCAGCTATATCTCATCGCGGGAATTTGGCCGGATTCAGAGCCTCAGTTCCTTGTTGATAGTCCTTTCGAAGCAATTACAATTTGGGGAAACTTATGGGCCAGTTTGGGAAACGATCCTGATAGAACTTATTCGTATTCCGAATATTCTAATAGGTACCGGCAGATTTGGGAATACTGGCACAGTATTGCTATTGCCGAGGGCGTTGACTTCGTCCCGCTGATAATGCCCGGATTCAATAATCTTGCTTATGTGAGCTCTGGACAAGACCATTATACCATCCAAAGAGATTTGAACGAATTCAAGTCTCTTTGCACGTATGCAGATAGCTTAGTTACTCCAAATTTTAACACTGTTCTACTCTTCACCTGGAATGATTTTAACGAAGCAACGTCTATAGAGGCATCCAATGAGTACGGTTTCTCATTTCTGGAAGCTGTTAGGGAGACTATTGGTTTCGAACCAACTTCAGAAAAGCATCGAACTGAAATTTATGGACAACCTATCTCAGAACCCAAATACAATATTTTTGATAATGGTCTCTATCACAGATGTGTTAAGACAGGGGTTACCCCAACTACACAAGAAATGGAGAAACATTTATTTGAAGATTTATCAGATTGTATGGATAATGACCCTGTATTCGGAAACCATTCCTGGATTCTTGGTTTTCACTCAGAACAAGACTATGGAGGTAAATGTGACAACTATTCTGCAATCAACGCTCCTGACAGTCCTATAACTTTTGAATGGATTGAGGAAGAAGATGGTTCTTTAACAGCACATCTTAAACAAGATTATATTAATTATCAGCATCCTTGTGGTAAAGATTATTTCAACTGGTATGTGTTTTCGAATTTTAATGTGCAGCGAAATAAACCCTATCCAAGGCCTGATGTTTTAGTTAGTGAACATACAATTAGATTTAATAAAAATATACAAAAGGGAAGCTCAAGATTAATAGCTGCTATGAGTGGTTTCAGATATGAAACTTCTGAGAGAGATCCTGATAAACTAAAACCTTTCCAAATAGAAATTGCATTAAATATTGATGATAGTTGGTGGGATACAGAGCCAGGTCCTGTTATTTCTACATGTTATCCAGAAACAACATCAGGATGTCCAGCGGATTTTGTTTTTATTGATGGAGATAATTGGAATTATGTTGTAAATGAAAATGAAGAAACAATCTTAAGAATAGAATGGTGGAAAGTATTTCAATATCTAATTGAAAATGGTTGGCTTACACCACCCTACGAATATAATAATAATTATTTATCAACAGGAAGTGTAAGTGTAGGGTTTGAACTAAAGAATATTGATCAAACTGATTCAATTATGGGAGAAGTATATATAACAGATTTTAAGATTTTATCGAAATAGGTAGAAAAAGATATTACTCAATTTGACCTTAAAGGTTCATTAAACCTGTTTACTTTTGGTAGGGGCGATCGCGGAGTTTCTTATGGGTGTTATAATGTTAGGATTGAAACCTTTCGAAAAACGCACTGTAAAAGCAACCCCTCTCCGTGCTTCTTTAGTTTCAAAAAGGTGGGCTTTTTAACGCCCTTTTTCGGTTGTTTCCGACTTTACGGGGATTGTCCTAAGATATTTATAAACTTAACAGCTCTTATGCGATCGTAAAGTTTAAGCTAAAGCCCCAGCCGTGCCACGTCGTATTGAAATACGGCGCATCCTTTACTTCTTAACGGCTGACATTCCTATCGCTTCTTCCATCCCAGTAGGTCCATCAAAAGCACAGTAAGCTATCCATCCATT
>Ga0307380_10012269_pt1 | contig 10680 bp, 16 predicted proteins | sample UN3MG_FD_202239 | JGI IMG/M metagenome (GOLD analysis project Ga0307380, IMG submission 202239) | Soil microbial communities from Risofladan, Vaasa, Finland - UN-3 | ecosystem: Environmental > Terrestrial > Soil > Coastal area > Acid sulfate soil | place: Finland: Risofladan, Vaasa | collected... | reverse complement strand
CACGGCCGGAAGCGTGGCCTCCGAAGTGATCTCGCTTGCGGTTAGGAAGCCGGCGGACGTGCCGATATCTATCGCGAGATTATGGGACGGTATCAAGGACGGGTGGGGAATCGCCAAAGAAGTGGCCGCCGGGAAACGACCCGGATCGGCCGAGTTGGCGAAGTTCACGAGGGAGATACATGGAAAGAAAATACCGTACGAGTTCACTGGTCGGGTGGCGTGGCTCAACAAGCTCAGGGTCGTCGGCCGGCTCCTCGCGGCCTCCGACACCGTCTTCAACGAGGGACTGAGGCAGATGGAGCTCGCGAACCTGAAGACCGACATGCCCAAGCCGGCAGAGATCCGGAAACTCGCCGAGTTCCACGCCAAGAAGGAAGGATACAGGGGAAGCGAGTTGGCGACGAAAACCGAAGAGTACGTGAAAAACCCAGAGACGATCCTCGGAGACCTTGCGAACGACTTCGCTCTCAAGGGGACGTACAACAACGACCCTGTCGGGGTGCTCGGAGCGATATCAAAAGGACTCTCGCACATCACGCGGGAGAAACCGGTGGGCAAGTTCGTGGTGCCCTTCACGCGCATCGTGGCGAACGTCATCAGCCGGGGGGTAGACTACACTCCCTACGGGTTCACGAGAGTAAGGACCGGCGAGGGTATATTCGGGGGATTCCTTTCGGGAAAGCTCGGCGGAAAAGTGGTTGAGCCGATGACCTCGAGGCAGCAGAGGCAGCAACTGGCGAGGGCGGCCGTGGGGACCCTCTTCATGGGGGTGGCCGCGGCACTCGCGGCAGACGACCGGCTTTCGGGGAACGGTCCGGCGAACTACAGCAAGAGAAACCAGCTTATGGACGCCGGCTGGAGGCCGAACGCCATAAAGATCGGGGACACCTGGGTGCCCTACATCAACCTCGGTCCTCTCGCACTTCCGCTCGCGATAGTCGGGAACGCCCACGACGCCATGAAGTACGGAAAGATGAGCGAGGAGAGCATGTCCCAGCGCGCGGCCGGAGCGGTCGCGGGAAGCGTGGGGACGGTCTTCGAGATGTCGTTCCTCACGGGCGCGAGCGACTTCATGAGCATCGTGGCATCCGGAGACGCCGGGCAACTCCTGAACTACGTGAGCCGTGGTCTCACGGGGATCGTGGAGCCGAACCTCATAAAGCAGGTGGCGCGGTGGTTCGACTCGACCGTATACAGCCCCGAGAACGTGTGGGGAAGGATAATGACGGACATGAGGGTGGCCGGGCTCGCTGGAGTGAAACCGAAACTGAATGTGTTCGGCGAGGAAGTGAGGGCCGACAAGTTCCCCTCGCTCGGACCGGTGAAAGAATCCGACGACCCGGTGGTGAGATTCCTGGCCGACAATCAACTATGGGTCTCCGTGCCGGGGAAGAGTACGCAAGTGAAGATCGGTCCGAAGGAGTCCCGGCCGATGACATCCGACGAGTACTACCGCTATATCGAGGAATCCGGGCCGGCGATAAAGGAGAAGATAGAGGCCAAGATCCCGTTCATCGAAAGGCAGGCGACCAAGGACAAAAAGCAGTCGATGATCGACGACATCGTGAGGAGCGAGAGGGAAAGGGTCAAAAACGCGATCGAGCGCGACGCTCGCAAGCAGACATGAGGCTGGAGAACCTGAAACTCTCGCCACCGATAAACGGATTCAACGCGGCCAAGAACCTAAGCCAGCTTTTCGGAACGAACCCGGAACTCTACAAGAGGGAGTTCGGCATCCCCGGCCACAACGCCCTGGACTTCGTCTGGGCGGACGAGAAACGGGGTTTCGGCACGCCGGTGCTCGCGATGCACGACGGCGTCGTCTCCCAGATAAACTACGACGTGCCCCACAAGACGAAGGGAAACGGAATATACGTCTTTTCCTCCAACGGCCGGTTCTACACGAACTACTGGCACCTCGCCACGTTCGAAGCGCAGGTTGGGCAGGTGGTGAAGGCGCGCCAGGTCATAGGGACGATGGGGAACTCCGGCAACGTGACGCCGAAACCCTCGCCCGAGTGCCCCCTCTGCGGAACGCACCTCCACGGCGGGCTCTTCGTCCCGAACCACGCTAACGACTACGGCGGATTCGTGGACCCGTTGCCGTACCTCTTCAACGGGGAAGAGAAACTACCGATCTTCTTCGGAAGAGACATGTTCTTTGGAAAGACCGGCGACGACGTCTCGTGGCTCCAGACGTGCCTCCGGATTGAGGGGTTCGCCGAGGATTACGATCCGATCGCGGTCTTCGGCTTCAAGACGCTCAGGGACGTCTCAAAACTGCAGAAGAAGCATGGCATAAGTCCGGCCATGGGCTACGTCGGGAAAGTGACACGGAGTTTTCTAAACGGAAAATACTCGGCATACTAAAGGTCGCGAAAATAATACAACCAAAATGGAACAGTCATCAAAGTGGAAACTGAGTACGGCGGATATCCAGAAATGGGGCCGGAACACGCTCATGTTTCTCGCACCGGTGGCAATAATTTACCTCGGTGTGGTAGTAACGAGACTCAACGACGGCGTGTCGCTGAGCGACTTCGCGCTGAACCCGGAATTGCAGGGCATGATCGCATTGTACGTGGTGAACGTCGCGTACGACTTCTTCAAAAAGCTGGCCAAAGGACCGCAGCAATAACCGGCCCTCGGGAAGGACACCGGTTCTTGCGCGGTTACGGCCTTGCCGCGTGCAATGCCTACCGGTGTCCGTTCCGGTGGCTGATTTTTGTAAACATGGACCCAAGAGAAAAAGCTATAATAATACTGATAGTCGCCGGGCTTGCGTTCTGCTTTTTGGTGTGGGCGCAGGTCATCAAGATAAAATAGGGTGCAGACTGGAGCGGCGGATCACGGGTTTCGTATCAAAACATTCGCCGGAAAGACCGCCGTTCCGGTTTGCACCTTGACATAGGAGGGATCATGAACGCCAAGAGTCACCCCTGCAAGTTCTGCAGGACGAGCAGGTTCGTTCGGTGGGTCGGCTCGGTGAGCGACTATCCGTTCGCCGTTTGGAAGCACAACTTCCGGTGCTGGCAGTGCAACCACTCGTGGCAGGTGGTCCGGAGGCGGAGGAGAACCGCCTAATAGCAAGGACGGCGAGTCGAAAGGCCCGCCGTTCCCGTCTAAAATAAAAACTGCCCTTCCCTTTGGGTAAACAGGGCAGCGGAGGCGTCCCTCGCTTTGTTAAAGATATAACGCCCAAAAAAGCAGATTATTACAGGGCAAATCGGTTGGGGAAAACTCCACTTGTGGGGAGTATGGGTTTGGAGTATGATTATAGGAGACGAGGAAGCCCTTTTATAAAGGCATATGGTTTGTAGATGAGGGGGCGGAGGTAATATCCGGGAATAACTCTATTGTAGGTTCAAATCCTATCACCTGAACCAATTATTTCAGGTGTGGCGAAAACTGGTAAACGCTCCCCCACCTACAAATCATCAAGTTCGGTAATCTCAAGAAGTGAGTAATGTAATTCTAGCCAAGATGTTGAAAGACATCAAAGTTTAAGAAACTTGTTAACACCATTACTCATTTCTTGAGGCGACCGAGAAGACAAGCGACCGCAAGGTTTAATGTCCGCACCGCAAGGTTGAGGTAGCCCGATTATGAAGAACATTATCATCGTTTGGTTCCTGGCCGCCATGATTTCGGCGCCGTCGATCATACCAGCTCGGGTCATAAGGATCACGAGCGAAGAGATCGAGAAAGCGAACGACCCGATTGAGACGATAAAGTTGGTGGCAAAAGAAAACGGGATAAGAGAAATCGACATGCTGGCGATATCGCACCAGGAGAGCTTATTGGGGAAGCTCCGGGTCGGCGACAAGGGTTGCTCGCTTGGATACTTCCACATAAACACCTGCGTGCACGAGGTCCCGGGCGTGATCGGGAACGTGAGGAGCGAGGCAGAGTGGGTGGCAGACAAACTGAACGGGTACGGATACCCGGACGATTCGAGAAAGGCGATAGCGATGTACAACTCGCCGGCAAACCCGAACTGGGATTACGCGGACAAAGTCGAAAGTAGGAAGCGGTACGTGGAGCAGTACATCAAGGCCAATGAAGACGAAGGAGAAAAAAACTAAATACAGGACCGGAGGCAAGGGCAAGAGGTTCGAGTCGCGCAACCGGGAACTCGTGGAGAAACGGTTGAGCGACCCGAAGATGTTCACGTTCAAGGTTCTCGGGAGGGTTTATGGGATCAACCCGAAGACCGCCCACGACATATTCGTGAGGGATTTGCGGATATATGGGGGGAGTAAGAATGTGGACAACTATTTGAAAGCGATGAAAAAGTCAAGGAAATAAAGGGTTTTTGAGCCCTTTCTTTTCTTTATGGGACACTTGCGTTTGTGGGGATTATTAGTTTAGGATTAAGGGAAAGGTCGAGGAGGGAGACTGCCTAAAGTGACCAAACCAAAATCAAAACAAACCGATGAGATGGGATTTAATAATTTTCGTGGCATCGTTCGCGATAGTCATCGGGCTCGGATCGCTCATGAACCGCCGGGCGGGCCGGAGAACCTCGGGATGGTTCGGGGAAGCGACGCCGGTGATCGACCACGTTCCGTTCTACGATGAGTGGGCATAAGAGGTACCGGTGCAAGAAATGCGGAGCACATCACAAATCAAAAAGGAAAGCGAACGAATGTTGCAGATGATCGGACGGACGTGATCGCCGCCCGAATAGTCGAAAAACGGTCACATTCATCTCGGCGCAATCGGCGTGGGCGTTCGGCAAAGACGACGACCCGTGCCCGACTCGCGGTTTCGGTGACGATTCCCCGATGGGAAGATCGCGCCGAGGTGAATCAAAGTAACTTGGGTTCAAGAATAAATGAAGAACTACTTAACGGAGATCGTTTGGGAAAGTCCTTACCCAAAAAGATTCTCCTACCGGATCAAGGCTTCGTCCATAGCCACTGGAGTGGCCCGGGCGATGAGAATGTTCCGGACCGAAAACAAGGGCAAGAAAATCAAAAAAGTCGCGGTAAAAATCGAACAACTGTAAAATGGCAAAGAAAATTAAGAATACAAAGAAGGCCGGGAAAAGCAACAAGGTCTTGGTAGTCCGCGAGAGAGAGAGGGGTCTTATATTCGCGGGAGCGTCCCGATTGCTCACGCAACCGAGGACACCGAAGGAGAACTATGAGAGGAAACTCATCCTGGCGGTGTCGAAGGCGCTCGGCATCTCGCCACTGAGCGTCGTGATACTCGGGAGCCTTCCTTACATCGACAACAAGGGCAGGAAGGAGAAACTCGGAAAATACGCGCCGGGCACGAAATTCGAATACAACTGGGTAAGGAGATCGGAGTCGGACATCGATAAGGCGGTCTGCGAGGCGCGGATTACCAAGAACGGCAAGCCGGTGTCCGGCATGCCCTGGGTGGTCGGGGAGTGTTCGCCCGGATCGACGAAGATGTCCACGCTCAGAGGATACCAGAACCACATCGCCCAAACCCGGGCCGAGAACCGGGCGTTCGAGTACCTTTACGGGCTGAAACTCAGGGACGAGCTTCTAATTGGGATACAAAGGATGATGGATTCCAAGGAGATAGACCACGACACGGCGACGAAGGCGCTCGCGGCGAGCACGATGTCCGCCGAGGAGCACACGGGCGCCGAGAAGTTGCCGGTGATAGTGATGGAAGAGAACGAGCCGGCCGGGAACGCGGCGAGCAAGAAACAGGTCGAGGAAATAATCTCGATCGGAATCCGGAAGGGGGCCACGAACATAAAGCAAATCGTCGCGGGGGTGAACAAGTTCCTCAAGACGAACGTCAAAGACCTGTCGGAGCTCACTGGCGATCAGGCGAAAACGGTGATGGTCACACTGTTGCAGAAGAAGAGCCAATCAAAGAAATGATTATCACCACAAAACCATACAAAGGCGTGACCGTGAAGTTCGACAAGGTCAATCATAAATTCACGGTCTTTGACAAGAAAAGTCCCGATGGCAGGAAAGTCGAGTCAGTGACCGGGGCGACCGGGAAACTCGACAAGTCCGGGGCGCTCGTGGGTTGGGCAGTGAAGTTGTTCCGGGAGTTCCTATACGAGAAGCTCCGGGATGGAATGAAAATCACCGAGGACCTTGTCTTTGAGGGTTCGAGGCAGCATACCATAAGAAAAGACAAGGGCGCCGATATCGGCACGGCGATCCACGAGTTGATCGAGCTCTACATCAAGGGGAAGAAGCCGGCTACCCCGGAGGACGAGAAAATCAAGAACGGCTTCCTCGCGTTCCTCAAGTGGCAGAACGAGAACAAGGTTAGGTTCCTGAAATCCGAGGAGATCGTGTACAGCAGAAAGTACGACTTCGCCGGGATAATGGACATCGAAGCGAAGGTAAACGGGAAGCTCGCGATAGTCGACATCAAAACGTCGAGTGGTCTTTACAACGAGATGCGCTACCAGACGGCCGGATACCAGTGCGCCAAGGAGGAGATGACGGGCAAGAAGTACGACGAGCGGTGGATCATAAGGTTGGCGAAGGAGGACAAATTGGATTACAAGGGAAACGTAATCGAGAACGCCGGGGACTTCTTCGCGTACCGGATCGACGACTACAAGAAGGACTTGCCGGCATTCCTCGGATTGCTCGCGGCAAAGCGTCGGGAAAAAGAACTCGAAAGCACAAAATGAACATCAACAAAGTATTCATAGCGGGCCGGCTCACGGCGAAGCCGGAGATACGGGCAACGCCCGGAGGCCAGTCGGTGACCGCCTTCTCGGTGGTGGTGAATCGGTCCTGGACGACGAAGGACGGCAAGAAAGGAGAGGACGCCCAGTTCTTCAACGTGGTGTTCTGGGGGAAGCAGGCCGAGGTCATCGTGCAGTACGCCGAGAAGGGGCAGGTCATCGCCGTCGATGGCAGACTCCAGAACCGGGAGTGGGAGAAGAACGGGGAGAAGCGCCGGACGACCGAGATAGTCGGGGAGAGGTTCCAGTTCGGGGCGAAGGCAAAGGGCGAGAAGAAAGAAGAGTCGCCGGAGGACATTCAGTTCTAATGGAGAACCAAGACCGGCGGTGCAGATGGTGCGGAACGACCGTGGGGCCGTTCGAGGGGCACCACCTGTACCGCCGGGGGACGCATCCGGGGATTAAAAACAACAAGGAGGTCGTGGTGGATCTGTGCGTGAGATGCCACTGGAGGGCGACGAACGAGAGGGAGTTTGAGGTGACACTCCAGAGGGCGTTCCTGCCGGAACCGCCGAAGTCAAAACCAAAAAACGAACTCTAAACGTGAAAAACGAAAAATAAAAACATGAAAACAGAACAAGAGATCAGGCAGGAGATCGAAAAAATAACCGAGAGTTACAAGCATGTGCTTGACTGCGGACCTGCGACGGTGGAAATTAACGCACCGAGAGGCCTTATGCAACTTGCGGCCGTGTCGAAACTGGACGCGCTTTACTGGGTACTCAGCGAGAAGCGACCGAAGTTCGCTTGCGACGACGATTCTAAGACCAACCAATAAAATGGAAAAAAATTACATATACGGTTATCTCAACGAAGAAATCGTGACGCAATGCGAGAAAGCCATCGAAAAGATACGGGAGATCCGGCTGAAGTCGGACCGGCCACTCGTGCCGGCGGAGCTCTTCGAGGGCGCCGAGTTCCTCCACTCATTCCGGGCGTGGCTCACCAGCCACATCCTCGAGGCGGAGGCGAGGTATCGGGACATGGTACAGGTCAACCGGGGACAGGACATGAGCGTGAGCGCCGCGGAGACGCAGGCGAAGACGTCCCCGGAGTACCGGGCGTTCCGATACCTTCAAAGGGTCGACGAGCTCGCCGAGGAGCAGATCCTCATCGTGAAGAGGTTCATGACGAGGATGGGGGAGGAGTACAGGGAAAGTGGAGGATTATAAAAACATGACTGAGAAATTCAAGTCGCCGATATGCGAGCACTGCACCCAGACGACCCAGTACGCCCTCGCGGTGGACCGGGGGACGGTGGACATTCTGAAGGCGATCTCCGTCCGGATCAAGATCAAGGGAGTGAACGAGGTCCATCCGCGCAAGGAGATGGAGTACGGTGGCCGGGAGACGATAAACTACAAGGACATGGTGACGCTCGGGGTGATAACGTCGAATCAGGTCGGAAATCTGTCTCGGGCGCGGTTCCACGGTCTCATAGCGAGGGTGAAGGAGAGGCCAGGGACGTACTGCATGACGGACAAGGGCGAGCGGTTCCTTACCGGCGAGGCGATCCCGAAGTTCGCGATAATCGACAAGACCACGAAGTCCCAGGTCGGATACTGGAATTCCAACCGGATAGGACCGCCTTGGTGGGTCACGATAAGGGATTTCAAGCCGGACCAGGAGTACTGGGAGGGCTGGGAGAATTATAGGATATACGCGGGCAAGGTCGTGTCGCGGGAAGCGAACCAGCCGGCCTTGGTTTGAACCGTGGGGAGTTATCCCCTGCAAGGATGAAATCTTGTGGGGAGAATGTGGTAGAATAAGGGTATGCCAAAAACGGGAATCACTTCGGAAAAATCTAAAATGAAAGACATCATAATAATACTAATAATTGCGGGAGTGTATCTTTTTGGTATCTTTCTCGTCTATTCTTTCGCCTGGCATAATTGGGTTGAAGAGAAGATTGTATACAGTCCACTAACTCCGGCCATAGGAACGCCTACGAGAGTTGAGACGGATATAGACGAGCCACTTAGCATTGAAAAAATGGACAGACTCTACTTTGAGGAAGAGTTTAGGCGGGATATTTATGAACTCCTGTCAACCTGGACTTACTATGATTGGTATGACGAAATTGAGCCACACGGGACAAGGTTGGTGTCACCTGATGGGAGATTTGTTGTCGGATACTATGCTAACGTTTGGGTTAATAGAATAGATTATAATTTAACATCGGCCGGAGAGCCTGTATTTGAACATTTTGAGGATTGGCAAAAAGAAATTACCACACAGGAAATAGAAAAGATATTTGATGAAAAAAGACAAGCTGAAAGGTCCGAAGAGTTGAAAAAGTCAGAAACAAACTTCAACTCTTTAATAAAATGAAAACTAAAACACAAAAGATTAAAGGATGGGCGATATGGAGCGGTGATTTTATCTACAATCACGACCCGAATGCTTTTTCATCCAAATCGCCACTTCTTGTAAAAGCGATTTTCCCGGAAAAAAAGTTTGCGATGATGTGGATTAGACAAGAAAAAATGATTGAGAATGGCGACCCACATAAAATCGTCCCCTGCCTTATTACCCTTCTCCCCAACCCCAAAAGAAAAATCCATCTCAACCCCAGCAAGAAAATAAAATGAAAATACAAGAAGTACTAAATAAAGCGGTAGAGGGTGGGTATAGAGAATATACAGGAAACCAAGAAGCCGTTTTCCTCGACCCTCTTTTCTGGCAATGTCTTGGGAAAGGAATAAGATGGGTAACGGTAAATTATTATAACGAAGGTCCTGAATGGAAAATTCAATGGCATCGTTTTATCAACCATCTCGCCGCCGGAAAAGACGCAGAAACATTTTTCGCTGAATTAAAATGACCCAAGAAAAACAAATGAATAAGGCAAAAGATTTCAAGGTCGCTGATGAGGAGAAATAAAAAGAAATGGACAAGGAGAAAGAGATAAAAACATTTGAAGAAATATATCCAGATTATTGTTGTTTAGATTTAGTGCGGGCAAAAGAAAGTGGTTTTGTTGATGAAGTTGTAAGTGGTATATTTTTTCCAAACAAAGAAGGATATTGTAAAGACGGAGTGCCAAGAATTGAGTTTTGCCCTTTCTGTGGAGCGGAGATAAAGACAGAATATCGGGATTCAATGTGGTTGTGGAAAGCGATTCATCACCCAAAACCCTAACTAAGAGAACAAAGAAGTAAAAAACTAAAATGACTAACCAACCAAAACAATTATCAGATTGCCCAAAATGTGGGCGACCACTTACCAAAACAGAAAATTGGTTGGTTTGTGCTGAATGTTTTATCAAAATCAATCCATTTTCAGAACCCCCGAAAGAAGAATATAGCACAATGAATTTCCCGAATTTAGATATTTCAGAAAAGGGCACTCTTACAAAAGAAAAACTGATGAAAGATTGTAACCACGAACAAAAATACTGGGTAGATAATAAATTCGGCGGGTATTGTGCTGAATGTAGATGGGGAAATCCCGAACCCCCGAAAGAAGAAGAGTGTGATTGTTGGAGTGTTCACGAAAACCTTAACCTTACAAAAGATACTTGCGGATGTTCCTGTCATAACCCTCCTGAAAAATCGGGGTGGGAGGAAGAGTTTGATGAAAGATTTGTTAGAGAAGGAATAATTCGAGCGGCAGGAACGCCTGTTAAATCCTTCATCCACACCGAACTCCAAAAAGCCCGAAAAGAAACCATCAGGGAATTAGACAAGAAATACAATTCTTTATGCGAAGAAAAAGTCAGAGAAGAAAGGGAGAGATGTATTGAGGTGGTGGAAAACGGCGGAACAGGAGATACGATTTTGGAGATAACCCATAATGGAGAAAAGTTTGTGAATGTTCGGCAACTTATAAAAGCCCTCAAAAATCAAAAAGACGAGTAAAATTATCTACCGAAAAAACAAACCGCCAAGATTTATAGGGATTCCCAAAGAGGAACAAACTGAAAAAGACAAGAAATGGTATGAACACCGAGAATTGAAAACCCGAAAAAACCGATAATT
>Ga0307380_10012262_pt1 | contig 10683 bp, 8 predicted proteins | sample UN3MG_FD_202239 | JGI IMG/M metagenome (GOLD analysis project Ga0307380, IMG submission 202239) | Soil microbial communities from Risofladan, Vaasa, Finland - UN-3 | ecosystem: Environmental > Terrestrial > Soil > Coastal area > Acid sulfate soil | place: Finland: Risofladan, Vaasa | collected... | reverse complement strand
TTGAAATTGGCGTTCTATGTTTCGTCCTTGCATACTTCTTTTATGCGGTGAAGTGTTGGGGAGCGACAAGTCAGATTTGTGCTGTTCTTATGATTACCATACCATTGTTAGCTTATTTTTTGTCGACATCAAAAATCTCCGATTCGACAACGAATATCTTCTTATATCTCGCAATTCTGTTTTGTTTCTATGCAATCATCTCGACAATTCTATTGTACTTCATCAATAAGGTGAAAACAGGAATTGAGTGGTATGTGTTCAAGAGATCGCAAAGATCCTACTGGAATTTCATTCCTAAATTATCTTATACAATAATTGGCGTCCTCGTTGTTTCATCTTTGATGGTGAATTATGGAGGTGTTGCTATGTTCTCTGATAATTCAGCGACAATTACCCAACCACTTCACCAGACAAATTCCCCCGCTTATACAACGTCCAACACTGGCATCAGCCCGACATTGGCAAATTCCCAAAATTCCCAGATTCTTCCAACTCTTCAACCAGAAATTGTAAAAAGTATTGAGAACACTATCGGAAATTCGCCTCCTTCGATAGATATTCCAACCTTAGAAGGTCGAGTTCACGAATTGATTAATCAACAACGGAAAAATAATGGACTTTCACCACTGAGTTACGATTCGTCACTTGCATCTATCGCACGAAAACATAGTGAGGATATGGCACGGAATAATTATTTTGCACATGTTAGTCTTCAGGGTCTGGGCCCAACTGAGAGAGGTACGCAAGTAGGGTACTCATGTTACAAAAATTATGGGTCATATTACACAACCGGGATAGCAGAAAACATCATGCTGAATAATCTCTACAATTCCGTAACCTACTACAATGGAATTCCCAGGTATGCATGGAATTCACAAGAGGAAATTGCCCAGTCTACCGTAAGTGGATGGATGAGCAGTCCCGGGCACCGTCAAAATATACTAACCTCAACATATAACCGTGAAGGTATCGGCGTTGCAATAGCCGCTGATGATAAAGTGTACGTTACACAGGATTTTTGTTAAATGATCAATCCGGCTGCATCAAATTGCATCCGAGGTAATTTAACACGTAAGTAAAATATATCGTCAGTTAAATGAAAGGGGGGAAAATTAAAATATTGTATGATGATCCTAGGTTCAAGGATCGCTAAATTTAATTCTTTTTGGATTAGGCAGTGCTCTTTTCATTTTGTATTAAAACGATATTGATATCCCACCCGGAAGCATCGACCTTTGTTTGTGCATTTTTTCTCATTATTTCTGTAAGGACAAAGTAAAATTTTTTTCCTTGCATTTGGCTAAGTTTTGATAGAGTATCCTGCATATGTGAACCAATGGAACCTTTTGGAGCTGGCGACGTTGTAACCTCTGCTGAAATAAGACAAATTTGTTGACGCATGAAGGTGAGATCAGGCTCATTTTTACCCCCCGTTTGACGTGGATTCCATTGCCATAAACCCCCTACAATTGTCAAATCATTTTTTTGAAGCCATTTTACAGCCTGAATGATCAAATATTCATGTTGTATCTGATTAAGAGACTCATATGTTTCTCGTCGAATATGGTTGAGAGTTTTTACAGCTTCATCGGCGGTTGTAGGTTCTTGGGTTAGATGACTACGTAGGCACTCTAAAAGTTTCCGTGCATCATTTAAAACATCGTTTGAAGCAGATTCAATTGAACCAAGTGGTTTCATAACAAGTACAAATACAAATTAAAATTATATCAATTCCCTTTTGGGTTCAATAGAGTACTACGGAAGTGACTTAAAAATGGGAACTTCTTGAATATTGAGCTGGAATAGTTGATAGTATGAAAACCAGACAATTGGATCTGATCTCGTTGTCTAAAAACGAGTATTCAAAAATTAAATGAAAGGATTTATCGATAAACAAAATTTAATGGAAAATTATGAATGAAATACTTGATATCAACATAATTTTCTTTTTTATCGGAGTGTTACTTCTTGTAACACTTTTTTACATAAGATATCAAGAAAAAAATTTTTTGTCGAGCTCTTTTTTTTTGATTTTACTTTCTTATTTACAAGGTTTATTAATTTCATTATGTTTTAGCCAACAAGATTTTTTTACTTTATTCACTTACTGGATTGTTTTTGGAGTCCTATATTATCTCACAATTCCAAAAATATGCTTTATTCTTATTCTTTCTGTTATGAATTTGATTAATCGTAAAGATAAATCTGAAGAAAATTTCGATAACGATCGTATAATTGATTTCATCGTTAATGAAGCTCATATACCTCGTGAAATTATTGAGATAAAGTATTATGGAAGTGAAAATTTTGAAAATGCATTCCGTCAGTACTCGGTAAAAAAAATTAAAATTTTTTTAGGGAGAGGATTTAAAAAACTCAATTTTGATGAATTATTATTTGTAATATCTCATGAAGTAGGTCATACAAGAATTGAGAAAAGATCGTATCTTCGCTTTTTTGGTTTTGGTATTTTCTTTATTATTATGTGTGAAATAATCTCTCTAGTACTGCCGGTGACAGGTGTCTTAACAATATACTCATTCTTTTTTATTACTTTAATTCTCTATTTGGTCGGAATTATGGGATTTAATTACATTTTTTGGAGCATTGAATTTGATGCTGATAAATTCGCGATTGAATTGATAAAAAATCATATTGGAGCAGATTCCTTTCTTTTAAGGTACAGAAAAACCCAAAAGGATTTTTATACAATTATTAATTTGTTGTTGTATGATCATCCTTCTATTAATGAGCGATTATCACGAGTGAAAATGTATGGCAGAAATCCCTGATTATTCTATAGATTATAAATCGCAATTGGAAAATTTTAGTCAAAGATCACAATATCTGGGAAATCTCATACAATTAGTGAATGGTTCATTTTTACCAATATTTCTAGCATTTTTTACTATTGCGATAAATGGTCATAACGATTTAAGAATTCCAATTGCCTGTGTTTCGATATTGTTTGTTTGGAGGTATTACATTCATTTTATAGACACGGAAATGATTGATATTTATCGTCGGATCATTCATTGTCAAGAGAAAATAGGAATTTTTGACGAGGAAATTTCTTTAAAAGGAATTTTGAAAAGACAAATTAAAAATAAAATATTCTACAATCGGGGCAACTTTTTTTTGATCTTTTTTCGGGTTTAATCATGGCTGCGCTTTTACTAGGTTATTCTATACCGTATTTAATAGGAAGTTATCAAAATATTATAGGAACAGTTCTTTTATTCGTTACCGCTTGTGAATTTGTTGTTTATATTGGTTTTATTTCGTACATTACTGTTAAGAATGTAAAAACCGTAATTAGCTTAATTGGATGAAGAGTTTCTACTGGGACGAGAACGAAGGAAGATCGTAGCGCCTTGAACATCAAGGCAGTATGCGTCGACCGAGAATTAGCTACTCCGATCAATCCGGTAAAATCAGCTTACAATCCGGGCAATATTGCCACGTGATTGCATTCCAATTTTGCACTTTGTCTTTTGTGATTTTGATGTGGCACCGCTTCATAGCACCATGACCGTTCGGGCATTGTTTGGATTTAGATTTCATAAAATAGTATACTATTTGCCGGATTAAAAATGTAATCGGACAATCCTGCGTGGTTGGATTTTCAAAAGAATCCTATTTCCGGTGTGTTTTTGATTGAAATGTTGGAGCACCGCGCGATCATTTTCCAACCCCGAATCTTTCAGACGTTCCTAAAAAAATACACACCGGAATAGGTGTTACTTTTTTTAAAAAAACCAAAAAAGAAATTGGTTTTTTCGTCTTTTGTCGTCACTGGAGAAGAACAGGCCCAACGTTTTTTCTCAGGGTGAACCGAAGGTGCAGTGATTTTATCCTGCAGAGAAATTTCTGGAGCGTGGTGAAATTGGGGTACGATTGAGAGGTCAAGGGTCTCCTGAACACTTTCGCTGTCTCCGAGATGCAAAAGTCACCGATGGGCTCTGTCACGGCGATGCGCAGGAAACGGTCGGGAAACTCGTGCAGGCCTTTAAAAAATGCTATGAGGTTTGCAGCCAGGCTATAAAAATTAAAAAAAAATTTGTTTATTTTTTACTCTAACCTGATATAACTCTTCTTAAATACGGTAATAACACTCTTCTGTTTCACGAGGAAGGTTTCCACATAGGCCGTGATATCATCAACCTTCATGCAGATGTGCTGCTGAGCCTCTGCATCCGTGATCCAGTCATCTGCAGCCTTCCCATCTACCTGCCCATCCGCTTTAGGGCGAATGTTGTTCCTGAGATCCTGGATGAACCCCCGATAGGCCTGATTTTTGAGTTTTTTATCAAGGGCACGGAACATGTTGTCGAGGGCATTCTTGCGCTGGCTGGCCTTTTCCTTGAACTTACTGTTGTCAAGGCCCTGAATGTATTCGTTGAAGATATCCAGCGCTTCTTCAGTATCGGCCACATGGATGGTCATTGTATTATTGCCAGTACCACCGTCGTCATCGGTAACGTTCAGCGTAATGGTATAATCTCCGGGCAAGGCGTACGTGTGCGAGCCGGTGACGTTTCCCGACCCCTCTGATTCATCTACCGTACCAGGGGATGTGGTAGTGTCGCCCCAGTCCCAGAAGGCAGTGTGGGTGTCAGCCGTGCCGGGATCGGAGAACCCGCCCTTAAAGTCGACCGCATGGACCACCGGGAGTATGAATTCACTGTTCGGCTGCGCAAGGATATAGGGAGCACTAACAACGGGTGCAACATTGTTCACCGTGATGATAACATCATCACTCCCAGAAGCCCCATAGTTGTCTGTGACGGTATACCTGAATGTGTAAACACCATTGTCGTCCGGCGTAAAGTTCATGGGGTCGCCAGCGGAGTCCGGGACTACCTGTCCGTTGGTACTGGACTCCATATGCCACAGGATGGTGTGTGTGTCTTCCGTATTGGGGTCAGTGAAGGAACCATTCAGGGTTACAAGGTCACCTTCATCGACCGTCTGATCAGGCCCGGCATCGGCCGTTGGCGGGATATTCGGCAAGAGGACCCTGAACTTGATATGGGACTTGTCACTTTCATACCCCCAGGAGTCCAGGGGTGTTCCACAGGTCCCGGTAATATCTCCTGAGATTGCTCCTGTAGTGAGGTTCACGCTGAAATGCAGATTCCGGCCTTCCGCCGGTTTGATATCCGACAGGTCGTCAACGAGCGGGAAATCATCATCCCAGAGTGCGATCACAATGGGTATGGAGCCGGTTACCCCCACGTCACGCCCGAATGCCCAATGGGGATAGATATGATTATTATCATCTATTAAATTGCCCTCGTTCCTGTACAAGGCGTCGTTGATCGTGATTTCAACAAAGTAGTCCGCAGAAGGGTAAGCCGTCGCGGGATCATGAGTATCCAGTGCTATCACCTCGTCGACAACTACGGTTAAGGAGGATCTGCTGCTGACGGTTTCATCGAAGAGCTGGTACAGTGCAGCAACTGACCGGATTGAATAAAGATAACTGTACTGCCGGATCGTGCCCAGATCGCCGTCGTCATCGTTTACATTGATAAGGGGCGGGTCAGGACACCAATTATTCAAAAGGTCTCCCGAGGTCCGGGGACTGTCAATGGAATCCATGCCAAGTTCTGTATAAATCCCGTCCATCCAGCCACCATAATTGTCAATGGTGTCCCCTTCGTGACCCGAATCATCCGAGGGAAAGAAGTCTGCGATCTGGTTCTGGGTGTAAAGCAGGTAATAAAGAGAACTCTCGGCCGAACCCTCCGGAATGACAACCGGCCCCTTTTCAAGGAGATCGGCCTTTTCAGCGGCGCTCAGTTGTGCATTTTCAACGGGTTTTACTGACATCCATTTTTCGAAACTGTCAAGCGTAGGGTGCATGTCCTCATGCACATGAGCCGGCACGCTCATGTCACCCAGCAGGTGAACGACATGACCCAGATATTCGTACGCAAGTACTTTGTTTCCGTTGCGGTACTCTCCGACAGCCATGCCCCACAATGATTGGGCTTTCATCCAGGAATTTCCCGTATCATATGTGCCAGCGCACTCTACCATATCATCAGGTCCGAGGTCTGCATCCCAGAAGTGTGATAGCGTTGTCCAACCGAAATCTCCTTCACGATCGTACACATGGTCTTTGTTATCCTCATGTCCGGCCCCAATAAAAATAAGCAAACGACAAAACAAACTGGATGTGATCTCCGAATCGGGATGTGATTGGTTATATAAATCCCGGGCTTGTTCAGCGATGTACTCGTGTACGGCGTTTTCATCATCCGAAAACACATCATATGCACCTGCACCCGGAATAAAAAAAGCCACCGTGACCAATAAACCAATGATTATTAAAAGAGGTAGTTTCGTTTTCATGCATAGTCTCCAGTTCATGAGAATCGTTTCCACTAAGAAGAGTCTCACGAGGCGCGGAATAATATTTTTTCAAATATAATAATACTATGCACGGCGCCGGTGCATGGCATACGACAGATCCTTACTTTTCGCTCAGTAATCAGTTCAACAAGATTTCAGATGTTATCCCCGACCCGCCGCCTTCGTTTTCCCCACTTAAGCCCATCTTTTGCTCTTGGTACGTTGAGCACTTTTACACACATTTCTGAACCAAGCCCCCGTTATCGAGTTCTCTTTGTTTCTCCGTCTTGAGTATACTTCTCCCAGCTATTACATTTTCACCCCCAGCACCCTGCCCATATCTCCCACACTACCAATCCCTTATCGGAATGACCCTTCCCGAACTCCTTATCCGCAGCATCGGATTCCTCCTGGGTCTCGTCGCAGTGTTTCTCATGGAGGTTCATGCCGCTTTTGGGATTGAGGCGGCTCGCCGCGGCAAGGCCAAGGTGGGTGTCGGCGATGTGGATGAGGTTCATAGTCGTTGATTTTTATTGGGGTTGTATGGGTATATGGGAGCGGGGGAAAAATGTGGGGATATCGAGTGAGGATAGGGAATGGAAACAATGACTGAATTGTCTCTTTAGAAATTGAAAAAAACGCATTTAAGCTAAGAGAAATTAATGAAAAGCCTCAGCCGGGCACCGGGACGTGATGTTCGATTCTGTTGATTTTAAGAAGAAGAAATGCAATCCGGAAAACTGCTTTGACAAAAAACCGATAAAATTGGTACAGTGAATAAAAAAGCCATGATAACCTCCTGGTTCAGACCGGCTTTGTGTAAGACAATATTTTTGTTCTTATCAATCACATCTGCCTATTACCCTCATGGACACCAGTATTCTTCTTGTTGGTATCATACTCACAGGAACAATCATCCTCTTTGTGAGTTCCCGGATACGGATCGATCTTGTTGCGATCCTTGCAAGCCTCGCTCTCGCATGGCTTGGCCTCATCACCCCAATCGAGGCGGTTTCAGGGTTTGCGTCAAACGCGGTCATCGCGATGGCGTCAGTGATGATCCTTGCGTATGGGATCGAAAGAACCGGTGTAACATTGCGCCTCTCCAACGCTATCGTGAGATATGCCGGAACCGGTGAGAAACGGGTCAATGCCACCATCCAGATAACGGTCGGTCTCCTCTCATCGGTAATGCAGACTATCGGGGTTGCCGCCCTGTTCCTTCCTGCAGTGAGGAGGATCGGAAAGAAGACCCGTATTCCCATCTCCCGTCTGATGATGCCGATGGGGTTTGCAGCCATTCTTGGTGGGAGTATGACGATGATTGCATCCGGCCCGCTGATCATATTAAATGACCTCCTCCGTCAGGCACAGGCAGAGCCCTTCTCCCTCTTTGCGGTCACCCCCATAGGGTTCCCCCTGCTCATCTCCGGGGTTGCTCTCTTTGCTCTGGCTGGAGAACGCATCCTGCCGAAGAAAGATGAGACGCCGTACGGACCAACAATCGCTGAGATCTGGGGGATTGATCACCCGGTCAGGACCTGTACCCTTCCCCCCTCCTCTCCGTTTGCAGGAAAGACCCGTGAGGAGGTATCCTTCAAGTTGCGCTACGGCCTCGATCTCCTCGCCATTTATTCCAACAATGATATCACGGTTGCACCCTCACGGTTTACCCGCCTCGAACCAGGTACTGAGCTTGCATTCCTTGGATCCAGGGAGGGATTCTTGAGTTTCATCGGGGAATCAGGCTGTATACCATCAGGAGAACCGAGCAGATTAAAAGAGATCCTGGATGGCGAAGAGTATGGATTTGCTGAGCTGATTGTCCGGCCGAAGGCATCAATCATCGGAAAGACTCCACGGGAGATTATGTTCCGTCAGACGTTCTCGATCGAGCCGATCGTCCATCAGCGCGCGGAGACACAAACCCGTGCCAATTTCTCCAGCACACCGCTTGCGGCAGGTGACACTATCGTTGCCTTTGGGTCATGGGATACTTTGAGGCTCTTTGCCGAACACCAGGATCTATTCCTGCTGACCCCTCCCGAAGGGTATGGTGTACGACACGGTAAGGGACATCTGGCTGTTCTGATCTTCGCTGCATCTCTCGGTCTCACTATCACGGGCGTCCCACTCTCCCTTGCCCTTCTCACGGGTGCAGCAGGTATGGTCCTTGCCGGTGTCCTCAACATCGACGAGGCATACCAGGCAGTCGAGTGGAAGACGATAATCCTCATTGGCGGCCTTATCCCCCTTGGAATCGCCATAGAAAAGAGCGGGGCGGCCGCTGCTCTCGCTGGTTCCCTGACCGAAGTTCTTGCCGGATCCCACCCTCTTATCGTCATGTGTGCCGTTGCCATACTCGCAACTGTCCTCTCCCTCCTCATCTCCAACATCGCCGCAACGGTTCTCCTTGTCCCTCTCGTGATGCTCACCGGTGCCGCGACCGGCACCGATCCCCGTGCCCTCGCCCTCCTTGTCGCGGTCTGCGCCTCAAACTCTTTCATCCTTCCAACCCACCAGGTAAACGCCCTCCTTATGGGGCCTGGAGGATATACCCCGAAAGACTATCTGAAAGCAGGAAGCATCATGACGGCAATCTTCATCGGAATAGCCGTAATGCTAATTTATCTCCTCATCTGATATAAGGATGAAAACATATGATCATCCACCAGTTTTTCATACCGGGTCTTGCTCACAGCTCGTACATCGTCGCCGGGAACCGGACCTGTGCGGTCATCGATCCGGAACGCGATGCCGGACGGTATATTGCTGCTGCACAGGAAATGGGACTTCGGATCACCCATGTCCTTGAGACGCACCTGCATGCAGACTTCGTATCAGGGCACCTCGACCTGGCAAAAGCCACAGGAGCAGAAATTTATGCTTCCCGGTCCGCACATTGCGCCTTTGAACATACTCCGCTGGCAGAAGGAGATGAGCTGAATCTTGAAGACATCAGTTTTTCCGTCATCGAGACTGCCGGACATACCCCCGAGCATATCTGTTACATTGCAACTGATCACTCCCGTGGTCCAACACCGGTGGCCCTCTTTTCCGGTGACACTCTTTTTGTCGGGGATGTCGGACGGCCAGATCTTTTTCCGGGGAGAGCAGAAGAGCTTGCATCATCACTCTTTGACAACCTGCATACCAAGATCATGACCCTTCCGGACGAGTGTGAGCTCTATCCTGCCCACGGGATGGGCTCTCTCTGCGGACGGGCGATGGCAGCGAAGAGAACAAGCACCATCGGGTATGAGAAGAAGTACAACTACGCCCTCCGGATCACGAGCCGCGACGAGTTCATCAGGACACTCACTTCCGATATGCCTGCCGCTCCGGATCATTTCACCCGCTGTTCCGAGATCAACAGGGCGGGCCCTGCTCTGATGCGGGATCTCATCCAGCCAGTACCGGTCGAGCCGAAATCGCTGGCCGACCGTATCCGGGCAGATGATGCAATCTTCCTCGATGTCAGAAGTTACCTGGCTTTCTCCGGCATGCATATCCCCGGCGCCTGGCATATCGATCTCTCGGGAAGCTTTGCCACGCAGGCGGGATGGGTCCTGCCTCCCGATAAGGATATTATCCTTGTCGTTGACGATAAAAAGCAGTCGGATGAGGCGGCACTCCAGCTCCACCGGGTCGGATTTGACCGCGTCACGGGCTCTATTGAAGGAGGGATGCTTGTCTGGGGTACAGCTGCACTGCCAATCAGCCGTGTCGCGGTCATTTCTCCTGAAGAGGCGCACACCCTGACACGGTCAAATGAGGCGGTCCTCATCGATGTCCGGTCGCAGGAGGAGTGGGAGGCTGACCATGTCGAGGGATCGATCCACATTCCCTGGCACGATCTCAGAACACGGTATTCTGAACTGGATCCTAACAAGCAGTATATTGTCATGTGCCGGGGGGGTCAGCGGGCAAGTATCGCTGCAAGCATACTGAAAAGGCACGGTTTTGGCCGCATCTATAATCTCGGGGGAGGGTATACCGCATACAAACGGGCAGGGCTTTTATGATGATACAAGGGTTTTAATCGTGCGAATGCTTCTTATCCCGTAATCCTGGAGGATATTGATGACAGAATGGTTCATGATGGCGTCCTGGTCACCTTATATCGTCGGCGCAGGGATAGGGGTCCTCATCTGGACGTCATTCCTTTTGTCTGACCGCCCGCTTGGTTGTTCGACCGCATATGCCAAAACGGCGGGTATGGTTGAGTCTGCAATCTCACAGAAGAAGAGCGAAAAGATGCCGTATTACCAGAAGTTCACGCCAAAGGTTGACTGGCAGTGGATGCTCATCATCGGAGTGGTG
>Ga0307380_10012261_pt1 | contig 10684 bp, 8 predicted proteins | sample UN3MG_FD_202239 | JGI IMG/M metagenome (GOLD analysis project Ga0307380, IMG submission 202239) | Soil microbial communities from Risofladan, Vaasa, Finland - UN-3 | ecosystem: Environmental > Terrestrial > Soil > Coastal area > Acid sulfate soil | place: Finland: Risofladan, Vaasa | collected... | reverse complement strand
GGACTAGCGGACGCGTGCCAGTATCAGTGTCTGGTCATCCTTCTGCTGGCCACCGCTGAATCTCTGTGCGGTCGTGGCGATCACATTGAGCAGCGAAGAAACTGGGAGGTGGCGGTTAGGTAGTACGGCTTCCACCAGGCGAGCGATCCCAAACTCCTCTCCTGCGTCGTTTGATGCTTCTTGGATTCCATCGGTGAAGAACACCAGAATGTCACCGGAAGCCAGCTGCGCCTCAGCGACTGAGCACTCCCAATCCGGCAGCACTCCCAGCACGGGGCCCGTTGCTCCCAGATGTTCCACTGTTCCATCCACGCGCACCAGTAGTGGTGGATTGTGCCCGCAGTTGGCATAGCGCAGCCGGCGGGTAGCATCATCGTAGTCTCCGAAGAAGAGCGATACGAACACTCCGGGGTCGGTGGACTCGTAGAACAAACTGTTCACGTTTTTCAGCATGTGCGGCAGATCGAGCGGTGCTACCCGGCACATGCTACGCAGGTCGGCGCGCAAGCCCGCCATGAGCAACGCGCTGGATAGGCCTTTGCCGCAGACATCGGCCCCGACCAAGCCCACTCGGCCGGAGGCCAGGTTGATGAAGTCGTAGTAATCACCGCCTACGGCGCGCGCCTGAGTGCAAGCGCCCGCATACTCCAGCGTTGCCAAGGCCGGGGCCGTCTGTGGGAACAAGCGCGCCTGCACCTGCCTGGCAATCTCCATCTCCTGAGAGGCGCGCCACTCGAGCCGTTTCATGCGCTCCAACGCCAGGCGCTCGGTGACATCAAAGACAGTGCTGCGGCTCAGCTTAAACTTGCCAGTGCTATCCTTGACGGCGGTAGCGCTCAATAGGACTGGAAGGAGCGTGCCGTCCTTGCGAACCATCCGGAATTCCAGATCGCGCACTGAGCCCGTTTCCTTGAGTGTTGCGAAATTCATCTCGAAGGCTCTCACGTCCTCTTTGCTGATGACATCGGTGAACTTCTTCTTCCCAAGAATCTCGTTTCGCGAGTACCCCAACCAACGAAGCTCAGTCTCGTTGATTTGGATGAACACACCCTCCGGGTCCAGGGAGTGGTAGCCGCAGGGGGCGTTGTTGTAGAGGTCGCTGATTTCGTCCGCAAACTCCCGTAACTTCTTCTCCGCCTGCTTGCGCTCGGTGATGTCCCGTTCGACCGACACGAAATGAGTGATCTTTCCCTGGGTCGAAAAAATGGGAGCGATGGATGCTTCGGCAAAATAGAGCTGCCCGTCCTTTCTTCGGTTGACGAACGTACCCCGCCAGGGTCGGCCGGCTAAGATGGTGTCCCAGAGGTGCCGATAAAACTCTTGGGGGTGGATCCCAGATTTCAAGATGCGCGGTGTCTGGCCGATCACTTCCTGGGCGCTGAACCCCGAGACCTTTTCGAACGCCGCGTTGACATATTCAATGGTGCCATTTGCGCTTGCAATGAGGACCGGATCCGGTGTCCGCTCGACTGCGCTCGACAGCTTGCTTAATTCCTCCTCGGACTGCTTCCTCTGGGTGATGTCCTCCCACATGCCCTCGTAGTGCAGCACATGGCCGTGGTTATCCCACACCGCTCGAGCGATGTCCCGCACCCAGATAACCGTTCTGTCGCACCGCCGGAGTTGGATCTCATGACGGTACACCACGCCTGCGTGCTCCACCGCGTCCTGCCACCGGCCACGCTCTGCAGGATCCACATAGAAGTCAGCTGCATTGGTAGCCAGGAGGCTTTCCCGGTCGCGGCAGCCCAGCATTTCGATCAGGGCAGGATTGGCGTCAAGCATCTCTCCCCTGGGGGTGCTCCGGTAGATCCCCACGGGGACTCCCTCAAACAAGCTGCGGTGTCTTTCGGTGCTCTCCCGTTGCTCGGTCTCCGCCTGCTTGCGATCCGTGATGTCCCGCGCCGCCGCGTAGATGAGCCCCTGCCGGGACACGGGCCGGGCGTTCCACAAGAGCCACTTATAGGAACCGTCTTTGCAGCGATAGCGATTCTCGAAGGTTACGAGAGGCTCGCCGGTGGCGAGTTTCTGTGCTTCGGCAGCAGTGACGGCACGGTCATCGGGGTGGACGAATTCCAGGTAGGGTCGGGTGAGAAGTTCCCTGCGGGAGAAGCCCAGCATCTTCTCCCAGACAGGATTCAGGTGCTTGAAGTAGCCATCGACCCCAGCAATGCACAACAGGTCGAGTGAGAGCGCCCAGAAGTGGCTCATGTTCGGCCGCGCCGATGTCGGCTTTGGCGGAGGCGCAGAGGAATCGACCCCGTCTCCGTACGGTTTTGGCAGCTTACTCTTGCGTTTCATCACCCACTGTTCTCCCTCGTTCGAAAGACAGTTATCTGAGCTTCATTGGTGGCTCTGAGAGGAGGCACACGCTGGCGTGGCACCAGGGCATCTTTGTGCCGCGGGAAAGCCCATGTGTTAATTATAGCACCCGTGACTCTCGATGCGTCCCCACGATGTGCTTGCCAGAAGCCTGCGAGGCTGTTGAAAAAGTGTTTTCAAGGTCCTCAAGACCTTTGCCGGAAACGAAGAATCAGCAATTTAGGGACGGACCGAACGGGCGAAAGCGGGCTTTGGCGCAGTTTTTCAACGGCCTCCTGCGTTTTGGGCACGCAATCTTCGTCCGGCTGCGCCAACTTGAACGCCATCACTTATCGGGTCAGACTCGGGCGCGTTTTCGGCATAGGGACTCCAATCCCATGGGGAGACAAATCCCCATCGCACCAATATTGATTCAACAAGCTCATTCGCAAGAGGTTGCCACCGGTTCTCGACATCACTCCTCATAAGTCGCCTAGTGGCGACTGATCAGGTCCTCGAAGGGAAGAGAGGCACCTTCCAACAATCAGTAAACAGTAGGGCGTTTAGAAGACCTTATTTTAGGAGCTCCAAGTAGTCAAAATCGCCTGCATGATCTCTCAAGAGGTCTTCCAGGGCAAGACGCCAGTTCTCTTGGTAGACATTGGTGTTGTCGGCTTAATAGTGATTTTAGTACGCTGGCTGACCATGTTGCGCTGCGCTGGCCGGGGCCGGGGGTGGTTCTGGGGGCCAGTCGCCTGGGACTCCAGACACGTCAACAATGCTGCCCTCACCCCATGCCCCAGGCGGACGGTGCAATGCTTCTTCCCGCGTACGGATGCGGCAAACTTGTGGGGGTGGAGGATCGCTCAAACTGTGAACATGTGGGGGAGGACCAGCTACAAGGCGAGAGATTCAACGGGGGAAGTCAGGAGTTGTGGAAGGTCACTGCGGACTAAGCCAGCCACCGCGAAACGCTTGACGCTAAATTTTGAAAATTTCTCACACACGACTTACGTTTCGTAGAGACCCACGGGGTCATCTCGGCCCCCCTACCCCTCGTGCGGGTCTGCGGACTCTGCTGGAATCGTCGCGCTAGGATGACTCAGATAGCGTCCCCATAGCCTGTTATACTCATGGGCACATCTCCGAAAAGCGGGAGGGTGAAATGATGTCACGAGTGTTTCAGGTTTTGCTCTCGGTGTCCTGGGGTCTAGGATTGCTCAGCATGGCCCTTGGAGCAGCAATGAAGCTGTTTCCAGCCTTAGCGGAAACGATGAGGGCCACGCCACGCGGCGGTATCATACTCGCGGGCACTCTTTTCCTCTGTGCGCTGGCGACCCGAGAAATGGAGAAGGTGAGTTCGCAAGGCAGCTAACCCACTCTCCAGACATGCCCCACAATCGCGCAGCTTTGGCTTAGAACCTGAACCATCACTGCTCAGTGGGAGGCCAGTTTACGTGCCATAGCTAGAAAGATTGCAAGGTCAGGCTCTTTTGCCTTGGAGAGCAGCCTGCTCAGCTTCAAGAGAAACCGCGCCTCCGCTCCCGTTTCGCCCGGCTCTTTCGCCAACTGTTGAAGAGTTTTTCGAGGAGCGAGCTTGGGTGTTGGAGGCGGGTTTTCGCCCTCGTAGAAGAGCTGGTACAAAGGAATCTCGAAGGCCGCCGCGTATTTCTCCAAGGTTTCAATCGAGGGTACTGTGTGCCCGTTTTCCACTCGGGACGTGTAGCATCTAAGAAGGCCGGTTGCATTTTCAACATCGCCCTGGGATAGCCCTCTCTTTTCGCGGAGTTCACGCAGTCGCGCTCCGATCCGCATGTCACTCACCTCCGGTCGATGTTATGAAAGCGGAGGATTCTAACCACTCGTACTCCGGAATTCAACCGTTGCGTGGAATGCCCCGCCGTCGCGCAGGATTGGCTCAGGACGCGTCGATGTGTAAACTCGTATGGCAGAGAATCTACACTCGCTCCGCCCCCGCTTCCAAGACCTCCTGCGCCGCATGAAGTTCCGGGAGTAGCCCGCCGCGTTGACTTGCCTGCGGACACGGCCTAAGATGGCTACACCCGAAGTCAAAAGCCAGCGTGCCGTCCTCCGAATTCTTCAAGAAGGATCCGCTATGACGCACCGGGAACGGATCTTGGCTGCCCTCAACCACCAGGAAACAGACCGGGTGCCCATCGACCTGGGGTCGTCCATCGCCACGACCGTCACCGCTAAGTTCCACGAGCGGCTGCGGGCCTACTTGGGCCATCCGGCGAAACCTTCACCGGCCACATTCTCCAAGCGATCCTCCACGGTTATTCCGGATGAGGAAATCCTGCAGCGCTTCGATGTGGACGCTCGCCCCCTCTTGCTCGGGAATCCCGACGCCCGACCCGACTGTGAGATCTCTGTGAATGGCTTCGTGGATGAGTGGGGCGTGACATGGACGAGGCCAGAGGGAGGACATTACATTAGTACTGACGGTCCTTTCTATCATTGCGACGAGCCTAGCCTGCATGACCTCGAGAAGCTCCCGTGGCCCGATCCCAATGATCCCGGTCGCTATCGGGGCCTTCGAGAGCGCGCAAGGGAACTACACGAGAAGACCGAGTACGCCGTTGTCCTTAATCTCCCGGTGGGGCCCATCCATCAGTGCCAATTTGTACGGGGATATGCGGAGTGGTTGGAGGATCTTCTGATTCACTCAGCCTTCGCCGAGGACTTGTTGGACCGCGTCGTCCACATTTGGGTTCAGGTTGCCCATCGGACGTTACAAGAAGCGGGCGACTACGTCGATGTGGTGATGTATGGCGATGACATTGGAACTCAGAGGAGTACCCTCTTGCGGCCGGAGCTGTATCGGAGAGTGATTAAGCCGCGACACAAACAGATGGCCGATGTGGTCAAACGGCATGAGAAGCCGATCCTCTACCACACCTGCGGATCCGTATACACTGTTATCCCAGATCTGATCGATACGGGCATCGACGCCCTTAACCCGATTCAGGTTTCTGCGGCCGACATGGATACGAAGCGCCTTCAGCAGGAGTTTGGCCGAGACCTGACCTTCTGGGGAGCGATCGATAGCCAGAGGGTGCTCCCTCTAGGAACACCCAGGGAAGTGCGGGAAGAAGTAAAGCGGCGAATCCAGGATCTGACTGAAGCGAATGGTTACGTGCTCTGTGCCGTTCACAACATCCAGCCTGAAGTTCCACCAGAAAACCTGGTGACAATGTACGAGGCTGCCCTCGAGTATGGCCGATAGAAGTCGTCACTCCCATTAAGCTCGCTTTCCCGATACCCCCTTTAAGCCCAAATAGACCAGTGCGAAGTCGAACCCCGCACATACGTGCGGCTCCGCGCTTCCAATCTCTCCTGCGGAGCATAGCCTTTCCAATCTCCTCAAAAACTGGTGACGATATCGCCGCGAGCGCTCAGATATTTTCGAGCACGGCCGCCGGCCCGGGAATCTGTTCGGGCCGGCAGTGCGAACAAAACACGAGGGAGTATCAGTCAATTACCGCTTTCGGCGTCTTGCTGGTGCTCTTCGGCAACTCCGGCTGCTTGATGTATTCGGCCGGAATATCGCCCGTGACCGTTTTCAGAAAGGTCACAATGGAGGCGATCTCGTCGTCCGTCAGTTGCTTGCCCAGTTGGTACTCCGCCATCTCCTTGACCGCTCCCTCGAGAGTCGCCACTTTTCCGGTGTGGAAGTAGGGCCCGGTCTTGTCGATGTTCCGCAGCGACGGTACTTTGAAGACCAACCGGTCACTTTCCTGCTTCGTCACCGCCTGGCGTCCGGCGTCGGAAGTGTCTGGGTACGGTTTCACGGCCCCGAGTTTCTGATATACTTCGCCCCCCAAATAGGCCCCCGCATGGCAGGCCTGGCAGCCCACTTCCATGAACCTGTTAAAGCCGGCTTTCTCCGCGTTGCTAAGGGCTGCCTGATCTCCGTTGAGGAACTTGTCCCAGCGGGAGGGGGTCATCAGCCTGCGCTCGAAGACTCCGATTGCCCGGGCCATGTTCTCGAACGTGACGGGATCCTTATCGGCGGGGAAGGCCTTCTTGAAGGCGTCGACATACTCGGGCATGGATTTCAGCACCGCAACCACAGCCTTATCAGAGGACATCGCCATCTCGACCGGGTTCACGACCGGGCCCTTGGCCTGCTCCTCCACATCGGGGGCGCGGCCATCCCAGAACTGCACGAAGTGGCCCGCGGCGTTGTACACCGTAGGGGCGTTGCGCGTGCCCTTCTGGCCCTTGTGGCCGTCGGAAACCGGCTGCCCGTCTACTCCGTACTTGGCCAAATCGTGGCAGGAGTTGCAGGATACGTCATGGTTCTTGGACAACCTGGGTTCGTAGTACAGCATGCGACCCAGATTCACCTTCGCCTCGGTGATGGGGTTCTTCTGCGACTCCACCGCGTCGGGCAAGGCCTTAAACATTTTGAGCTGGGCCGTGTCAACCACCACGGCCGTTGGGCCACAGCTCGTCAGATGCATCCCGGCGGCGAGCACGATCGAAAGCGGGATCAGGATAGATACCAGTCTGTTTTGCATGGCAGTTCTCCTCTCAAAACGAAACACCGTATTCACCGGGATTTTATCTTGGCACCCGGGCTGCCACAACCATAGCCCCGGCTTCTGCCGTTGCGGCCTGGTCCTTCATCCTACATGGCTCCCGCTCTGAGCGAGAGAGCGGCTGAGTCATTTCCGGGCACGGGAAACCTAGGAACCTCCCTATTTCCCAGCGATTGCATCGACACGCTTCCGTAGGAGCCTCCTCGTCTCGTCGGTTCTTTCTCCCTCCAGAGGCTGGACTCTGTCCTGCTGATACCGGCAACCCCGCGATGCGCCGGACTATGGCCCCGAACAGCCGTCGTGTCAGATGACTCTCCGCCAAAAGCAGTCAATAGTACCGGGTGTGCTTGATCAATCGGCCGCCCGTCTTTACCAACCGCTGCTCTTCAGTTTTACCAACGGTCGTAGAACGCCACGTACACGACTCTGCTCCGACCCGCGCTTCCAGGATCTCCTGCGCTGCATGAACTTCCCGCCGTAAAGCCACCCGTGCCACAACGGCGCGTTTTCGGCGTAGGAATCCTGACCGCATGGGGAGACAAATGCCCATCGCACGAATAGTAATTCAACAAGCTCATTCGCAAAAGGTTGCCGCCGGTTCTCGACATTACTCCTCATAAGTCGCCTAGTGTTTACCTATGATCTCGCGCTAGCGTTGATCGTTCCGGTCGGATCATGGCGCACTCGGAAACAACTCAGTTGGCCGTATAGAGCCCCTATCGAAAACTGGACCAGCCTTGACTAACGCTGTGCCGAAATGATTTCTTTTTGGCCCGCGAGCATTTATGCGTGAACTCGGCTTACCCGGCCATGCGCTATCCAACGGAGTCGGCGAGCCCCCCAGGTGGCTCTTGCTGCGTTCAAAAAACGGTCAGCACTATTTCGGCACACCTCGGCAGGCAAGAGGAGGTGCCAGGATCACTCCGACGCTGCTTAACCGGGCCAGAGAGCACTGCTGCATCTGTTCTCGGGGTGATTGTATCTTCCCAGCGAGCTGGAGAGGTTCAGCCATCCGGCTTCATATTTGATCCCACGGACTGGGCAAACCATGGTTACCCGCCCGATTCGGAAGAAACGAGGAATCCAATGCTCCAGGCAGAGCTCTGGCCACTCGTTGAGTCTGAGGAATCGGAAGGACAAAGCCTAATCTGAGGCAGGCGAGCACGGGGCGATTGTCAAAAAAAGCGTTTATGCCGTAAGGGGGCAATGATTTGCAGGGCGTTATGGTCACCCACCTCTTTAAGTTGCACAGCCTACTCGCCGTCAGGTTTAATTACTTAACTACAAGGAGGCACGACCGTTCCGACGTGCGGTTTGTTACCCCCCCTGGGTCACCTGACGTTAGCCTCACAGCGGCATCCCGCCCAACTTCGAGGTTGGGTGCACGGTATCAACTCACCCCGCGATCATAGTGTGAGTTCGTACCCGGCAGACACGACAAAGCTAGCGCGGTGTGAATTAGCAGACGGCCGCAGGGCCGGCTTAGGCGGCTCAAGGGGGCAGATAAATAGGGTCCACTCGAGCCACGCCGGAGTTCGTGGCCTTGAGGGGACATCAAAGGGTGCCCGAGACAGCCTCTGCATCCGAGACCGTCAAGGGCCGCCACTGGATGTTCCACCTGGAGGTACCGGTTGGGGGGGCGGAACTGAGCCGCGCCGGCCGTGTATGCTAATCCTACTCACGGTCGCACGCGGTTTTCCCGGAGATGAACTCGTAACGTTGATGTGCGGCCAATCGAGCGCGAGGACTTGACCGTCTTGTGGTAGTGAGGATTACATCAAGCGTAGCGCCGCGCATCGAACACATCATGAATGCAGACGATCAAATCTCAATCTCACTTCATACATATATATATACCGGCGACCCCATAGAATGTGGAAGTTAGCGAGATGCGTGTGCACCGTGCGACGTGGATCAACCACCTTTGATCCCGCGGACCGCGATACGCGTCATGCTCCACATTCTCGTTTTCCAGGTCTGGCTATGCCGTCCCAACGGCTCACACCGAAAGAAATGTAAGGCCGGTTGACCTGCCCCCCGAAAACTGTACCAGTGAAAATGCGAGTTCTCCCAGGGTATAAAAGCCCAGAGGAGGACAGGAGATGAGGCAGAGCCGATTCAGGGAGGAGCAGATTATTGGGGTGTTGAAGGAAGCCGACGCGGGGATGAAAGTCGGGGAGATTTGCCGGAAGCATGGGATCTGCGAGCCGACGTACTACCGATGGAAGGCGAAGTACGGCGGGCTGGAGGTGAGTGAAGCGCGCCGGCTGCGGCAGTTGGAAGAGGAGAACCGACGGCTGAAGCAGATGGTGGCGGAACAGGCGCTGGACATCCAGGCGCTGAGGACGGTGGTTTCAAAAAAGTTCTGACGCCCACGGACCGGCGCGAGGCGGTGGGCGTGATACGAGAAGCGCATGGATTGAGTGAGCGGCGAGCCTGCGAGCTGGTGGGGATGAGGCGGTCCAGTTACCGGTACGTCCGGCGAGAGGAGTTGCCCGGGCTGAGAGGGCGGCTGGGGGAGTTGGCCCAGGAGCGGCGTCGGTTCGGGTACCGGCGGTTGACGGTGCTGCTGAGGCGAGAAGGTTGGGCGGTGAATCACAAGCGGGTGTACCGGCTCTACCGGCAGGAAGGGCTGGGAGTGCGGCGACGGAAGCGCAAGCGGATCGGGGCGGTGGAACGCCAACCCTTGACGATTCCGACGCGGCGGAACGAGCGCTGGTCGATGGATTTTGTTGCGGATGCTCTGAGTGATGGGCGGAGGTTTCGGAGTCTGAACATCGTGGATGATTTCAATCGGGAGTGCCTGGCAGCGGAAGTGGACACATCGATTCCGGGCGCTCGCGTGGTACGAGTGCTGGAGCGATTGCGGGAGCGGCGCGGCTTGCCGGGGGTGTTGGTGACGGACAACGGGCCGGAGTTTGCGGGCCAAGCCCTGGATGTGTGGGCCTACGAACAAGGCGTGAAGGTGCACTTCATCGAGCCGGGGAAGCCGGTGCAGAATGCTTTCATCGAGAGCTTCAACGGCAAGATGCGGGACGAATGCTTGAACGAGCACTGGTTCATGAGTCTGGGGGAAGCGCGGGAGACGGTTGAGGCCTGGAGGAGAGACTACAACGAGGTTCGGCCCCATAGCTCGTTGGGGAACCGAACCCCGCAAGAATTCACAGGCACCGGGGCGGCTCTCCCCCCCCGAGCCGCCCCGGAGAGAAGAACAAAAGCAAGAAACTACCCTGGAACTCGCATTATGATTGGTACAGAAAACGGGGGCAGGTCAAGCCGGATTGGAAGAGGGGGGATAAACAATCACTCATGCCACCCCCTAAAGCTAAGGTGCATAGTGCTTGGTAATAATCTCATCCATGCGGGTGCGCATGTTTTTCTGTAACCTTCGGTCGCCGGAATGTAGCATGCGGAGCCAATCTTAAAAGGTGTCTCTCACCGCCTTATGGAACTTCGACCGATTAATGACGTAGTCACCGGCCGCGTTTTGCTCAGCGATACAGTCTCTGGGAATGGTCGCTTCGACGATCCACCGCTTCCTTGTCTCTGCATCGTGCATTAAGCCATTTCTTACGAACTCGCGGAAATTATCGCTCTGCGTGTCGGACCAGCCAAATCGTCTTCCAGAAAGCATCTCTCGATATACTTCACGCTCTTGTCTCTTCGGAACGGCTTTCCCGTTCTTAAAGCCCCAGATACTTTCAAGCACGATGCAGTCGAGCGCCAATACCGCAAAGCCAGAGAAGCGGAACGTAACGATCTCGTCTACGCACTTCAGCCACCGCCCTTCAATCCGGTCTCTCACGATGTCGATTGCC
>Ga0307380_10012260_pt1 | contig 10684 bp, 8 predicted proteins | sample UN3MG_FD_202239 | JGI IMG/M metagenome (GOLD analysis project Ga0307380, IMG submission 202239) | Soil microbial communities from Risofladan, Vaasa, Finland - UN-3 | ecosystem: Environmental > Terrestrial > Soil > Coastal area > Acid sulfate soil | place: Finland: Risofladan, Vaasa | collected... | reverse complement strand
TGTGACGACGGGCTGTGGTGCAACGGCGCCGAGACGTGCGTGGGCGGCACCTGCCAGCCCGGCAGCGACCCCTGCCCGGGGCAGAGCTGCGACGAGGTCAGCGACGTCTGCGTCCCGCTCGATTGCGACAACGACGGCACCTGCGAGTCCGGCGAGGACTGCAACAACTGCCCGAACGACTGCATCAGCGGCGGCGGAACGCCCGGCTGCGGCAACGGCGTCTGCGAGCCGGGCATCGGCGAGGACTGCCTCTCCTGCCCCGCTGACTGCAACGGAAAGCAGATCGGTGCGACCAAGAGGCAGTTCTGCTGCGGCGACGGCGCCGGAACCAACCCCGTCGATTGCAGCGATTCCCGCTGCTCCGAAGAGACCTTCGCCTGCGGCGATTCCCCGCCGCCATACTGCTGCGGCGACGGCACCTGCGAGGGGGCCGAGGATGAAATCAACTGCGCCGTGGACTGCGGCTGCACCACGCCCGCCGACTGCGACGACTTCGACGAGTGCACGGTGGACGATTGCGTCGCCGGCGTGTGCCAGAACACACCGGTCGCGGACGACACGCCCTGCGCCGGCGGGCTCTGCTGCGGCGGGGCCTGCACGGCCCCGGCGTGCTCGGGCGATGCCGAGTGCAACGACGCCGAGGCCTGCACCACCGATTCCTGCGTGAACGCCGACACCTGCTCGGCATTCTGCGACAACACCTGGCCGGCCTGCGGACCGGCGGACGGCTGCTGCGGCCCGGGCTGCGACGCCAGCGACCCCGATTGCGATACTTGTCTAGTCAAGGGCGAGCCCTGCACCCTGGACAGCGAGTGCTGCTCCAACTGGTGCCACCGAGGCGCGTGCAAATAACGCCCGCTATAACGAGAGCTGTTTAACGAAGTCTTTTAACAGGCTCGACCTGAGGGGCCGGGACCGCGGACGCGCGCGGCACCCGGCCCTCTTTTCATCTCATCAGGGAATTACGGTAGGGTGCGTGGAGATTGTAGGGTGGGTGAAGCGAAGCGAAACCCACCGGCATGATCATCTGCGACGAATGCGATGTGCCTGCGCTCAGGCCTGCGCCGTCGGCTCGTCCGCCAGCACGCGTTGCACCAGCCGCCGGTGGGCTCCGACCAGGTCCTTGCAGATCAGTTCGATCCGTTGGTTCAGGTCCCGCCGCTCGCGCAGCACCCGGCGGACCAACTGCCGCAGGTTCTTGTGCTTGACCCGCATCTGTTCGGTCCGGCGGACCTGCCCCAGCGCCCGCTCCATCGAAACGATCAGGTCGTCGACCGCGAACGGCTTGGCAAACAGGTCGCGAACGCCCAGCCGCATCGCCTCCACCGCGTGCGACAGCCCGGGCTCGTCCGCCAGCAGGATCACCGGCCGGTCGTTCAGCTCGAGCAGGTGCCGGGCCAGCGTCAGCCCGTCCATCCCGGTCAGAGCCATCTCCGCCACCACGATGTCGTGCGGCTCGACCACCTCGACGTCCAGGGCGTCCTCCGCCGTGGCCGCGCAGGTCAGATGGGCATCGAAACGGGCCACGAACGACTCGACCAGCTTCTCCAGGATGCGCGAGTCGTCCTCGACCAGAAGTATCTTGCAGGTTCGTTCAGCGGTCATGTCGGTCCCTGACCGGCGGATGCCACAACCGGTTCGGCTCGGCGTGCATGCGCCCGACCTGCCCGTCCGTTCCGCTCCCGGAAGTTCGGGGCCGCAGGTTGTGACACGGGGGGTTGTCCGGAATCGGCGTCGGCCTATGTGGTCCGACCGGCGGGAAGTCCGATGAACGCCGTGGTGCCGACTCCGGGCGTGGATTCCAGCCACAGGTCGCCGCCGTTGGCCAGCGCCAGGCTGTACGCCAGCGACAGACCCAAGCCCCGTCCGCGTCCCGCTTGACGGTGCGAGAAGAACGGGTCCAGGGCATGCTCCAGCACCTCGGTTGGCATCCCTCGACCGTTGTCCTCCACCGCAATCACGACCGAGTCATCGGACGCCCGCGAGGCCGAGTTGACGACCAGGCCCATATTTTCGGGCGTAGTCGCCTCCACAGCATTGGCCAGCACGTTTTCCAGGATATGTTCCAACTGATCGGGGTCGACCCGGACGGTCAGGGCCGGGTCCTCCACCGCCACTGTGAATCGCTCCGGGTCTCGCGAGGACTTGGCCAGCCACCGCCCCCGGAATCCCTGCAACCACGGCAGCACGCTGATCCGCTCGGGCCGGGGTGGTGTCGGCTTGGCGAAGGCCAGCAGGTCGCTGACGATGTCGCTGGCCCGCTGGGCCTGTTCTTGCACCGTTCGCAGCGTCTTCTGCCGGGCGGCGTCGGTCTCCCCCGAAGCCAGCATCTGGGCCCGACCCGAGATCACGGACAGAGGATTGTTGAGTTCGTGAGCGGCGCCGGCCGCCGTCGCCGCGATCATGCCCAACGACTTGCTCCGCAGAATCGCATCCTGGGCCGCCTGCAGCCGGCGATTCGCGTCCGCCAGTTCCTCGACCAGCTTCTCGCTGTGGGCCCGCGCCGTGGCCGTCGCCAGGGCCAGACCGAACGCGCCCGACAACGCCGCCAGCTCCTCGGCGCAGGAGCTCAGCGCGGCAATCCTGTCCGCCTGGCCCGTGATCAGCACCCCGCCCACCAGACGCGAGGCGTGCCGGATCGGCCACATCCACACCGGCCCGCTGCTCAGGTGGGCCTTGAAGTGATCGATCACCGGCTGGGCCGTCGCCGGCGCCCGCATCAGCCCGCCCGCCGGCAGAAGCGATTCCCCTTCCGGAGCCGCCTCGGTCGGCAGAACCGCCGTCGCCTCTCGCTCCCCCAGCGTCGAGCCGACGTGGTACACCGTGCCGGACTCGTTGAGGCTGAAGCAGAACGCCGGGCCCTCCGTCCCCAGGAACGCCCGGGCGGCCCCGGCCACGTCCCCACACACCTCGAGAACCTGATCGTCCCCGCTCAGCCCCTCCTGGAGCCGCCGCAGCGCGTCGAATCCGCGAGACCGAGCCTGCAGCCGCCGGTTTGTTTCCACCAGCTCGACGTTCAGCCGGCCCAGCTCCTCGTTGGCATCCACGAGCGCCTGGGCGTACAGACCGCCCGAGGTCAGACCGCTGAGCCCCAGCAACTCCGCGTGTTCCTCGACCTGCGGGCCCAGTTCGCTCAGCACCCGGTCGAGCGCATCGTCCTTCAGGCCGAGCCGCTCGGCCAGGGCGCCCACGTCCCCGTTGCGGTTGTAGCCCGAGTAGCCGATCCGTTGACGCCGCACGACCTCGTCGGCCAGGTGAACGATCTCGACCAGCCGGGTCGCCCCGATCGACGCCGGCAGACCGTCCGGGGACTGATGGTGCAGCCACACGCACTCGACGATCGATTCGGGAAGCTTCCAGTGTTGGGCCAGCCGCTTGCCGGCCACCGTGTGGTCCAGCCCCAGCACGGACCGCTCGACGTCGCAGATACACGCCCGCCGGGCTTCGGTCTCCCGAACGATCCGGGCGTAGCTCTTCGGCAGGCACGCGTCCAGAGCCACCTTTCCCATGTCGTGCAACAGACCGCAAACGAACGCCTCGTCCGGCGAGACCCCTGGCCCCAGGTCGCCCGCGATCGACTGCGCCGCGCAGGCCACCGCCAGACTGTGCTTCCAGAATTCGCTCCGCTTCAGTGCGGACCCTTCCGAAGCCTCCAGACCGCTGAAGGTCTCGTAGACCTGAATCGAAAGCACCGCGTTGCGAACGGCCGCAAAGCCCAGAACGACCACCGCACGCGAGACCGTGCCCACCTCACCCCGGGCCCCCAGATCGCTCCGCCGCACCAGCGCCAGAATCTTGGCCGTCAGCGACTGGTCGGTCTCGATCAGCGCGACAACGTCCGACGCGCTCGTCTGTGACGACCTGGTCGCCTGGATCACACGCGTTGCCACCGCCGGAAGCGTCGGCAACTGTTCAATCTGGCAAAGGATCAGCTCGACCCGATCGGCATCTTTGCCGCGCTGCGAGTTTGTGGCACCCTGGGAGGAGACCATCCGGTTCGGCGACGTCCGATCAGACGTGCACCATCTCCGCGACGCGTGATATCACGCTCTCGATCTCGAAGGGTTTCTTGATGAAGTCGTCGGCCCCGGCCAGCATCAGCTCTTCCACCTCGTCGGGGTCGGCCACGCCGCTGATGATGATGATTCGGATGTGCTCGAACTTCGGGTTGGACCGTATGGTCCGGCAGACGGCCGTACCGTTGATGTCCGGAAGCTTGAAATCCAGCAGGACGATGTCCGGTTGAAACAACTGCGTCAGAATCCCCGCTTCGTACCCCGTTCCTGCCGTGCGAACCTCGAACCGCCCGTCCCGATCGAACAGTTCGGTGAACATCTCCACGATGGCCTCGTCGTCATCCACGACCAGAACCCGCCGCTTCCCGCTGTCCAACTGATCCAGCGGGATGCCGTTTTCCTTCATGAACTCGCGCAGACATTCACGCGGAATCCGCCGGAATCGCGAGCCAGGGACCCGGAACCCCTTCAGCTTTCCGCTGTCGAAGCACCGGATGACCGTCTGCTGGCTCACCTTGCAGATGGCCGCGACCTCGCCTGTCGTGTACACCGCCTTGGGTCCGATTTTGCGGCGAATGCCCGGTTTGGCTGCCATGACTCAACCTCCCTGCCGTCCAAGGTTCCCCATTCCACCCAGATTAGCTATACGGTACATTCGTCAAGCTAGTGTGTCAAGCTCAAAGTTCAGGACAATCTGGTGACTGTAAGGGAACCGGGTGGTTACGGCACGGACGCCGATGAACGACGTCCGGAAACGTAAACCCAAAGAACGGTCAGGTCGGCCGGGTTGATCCCCGAAATCCGCGACGCCTGACCCAGCGTCCTCGGCGCCACGCTGGCCAGCTTCTCCCGGGCCTCCAGACGGAGCTCGGGCATTTCGCCGTAATTCAGGTGCTCCGGGATCGGCAGGGACTCCAGTTTTCGGAACCGCTCGATCTGCTGTTCCTGGCGGGCCAGGTAGCCGCCGTATCGCAGTTCCACGTGGATCTGCTCGATGGCCGCCTCGCCCAGGCCGGCTTGCCCCTGCCCCTCGAGCGCCGCCGCCAGATCGCTCGGCCTGCTCTCGGGCCGGCGCAGCCACCGTGCCAACGGCACGCCGTCATGGTGCAGCCGGCCGACGGCCTGGCGGATCTGGTCGATCTGCCGGCGTTTCTCGACAAAGAGCTCCCAGCGGTCGTCCGAAACGAGGCCGTATTCGCGCCCGATCGGCGTGAGCCGCTGGTCCGCGTTGTCCGCCCGCAGGTGCAGGCGATACTCCGCCCGCGAGGTGAACATCCGGTACGGCTCGCTTGGCGGTCGCGTCACCAGATCGTCGATCATCACCCCGATGTAGGCCTGGTCCCGACCCAGAACCAGCGGCCCCCGGCCGTCCAGGTGCCGGACCGCGTTGACGCCGGCCACCAGCCCCTGACCCGCCGCCTCTTCGTACCCGCTGGTCCCGTTGATCTGGCCGGCCAGGAACAGGCCCGCAACGCATTTTACCGCCAGCGACGCCTGGATCTGATGCGTGGGCACAAAGTCGTACTCGACCGCGTAGCCGTGCTGCAGGATTCGGGCCCGACCCAGACCGGCCACGCTATGGACCAGTTCCTCCTGCACGTCGACTGGCAGCGAAGTGCTGATCCCGTTGCAATACACGCGGTCGTCGTCGTAGCCCTCCGGCTCCAGGAAGAGCTGATGACGCGGTTTGTCCGCGAAGCGAACCACCTTGTCCTCGATGCTGGGGCAGTACCGCGGGCCCGTCGATTGAATCTGCCCGGTGTACAGCGGCGCCCGGTGGAGGTTCTCGCGGATCAGCCGGTGCGACCGCTCGTTGGTGTAGCCGATCCAGCATTCCACCTGCCGCCGTTCGATTTCGCGGGTGACGAACGAAAACGGCCGGGGGTCTGCGTCGCCCGGCTGCGGCGTCAGCAGTTCGTAGTCGATCGAGTCGCGGTGCACGCGAGGAGGCGTCCCGGTCTTCAACCGACCCAGTTTCAGCCCCAGCCGCTGCAGAGACCCACTCATCCCCAGTGACGCCGCCTCGCCGACGCGACCACCCTCGGTCTGCCTCTCGCCGCAGTGCATCAGCCCGCGCAGGAAGGTCCCCGTCGTGACGATCACCGCCCCGCACGCTATCACCCGCCCATCGTCTAGTGCCACACATGTGACACCACGGGCCGGCGACCCGGTCCGCTTGCTGGTCAGGACGTCCGCCACCGTGCCCTCGATGATCTCCAGCCCCGGCGTCTGTCGAAGCGCCCCCGCGATCCAGGCGGCATAGCCCTCGCGGTCGGCCTGAGCGCGCGGAGCCCGAACGGCCGGGCCCTTGCTCGTGTTCAGCGTGCGGAACTGAATACCCGTGGCGTCGATGGCCCGCCCCATCAGACCGCCCAGGGCGTCGATCTCCCGCACCATCTGTCCCTTGCCCAGTCCGCCGATGGCCGGGTTGCAGCTCATCCGGGCGATGGCCCGCGCGTCCATGGTGATCAGCGCCGTGCGGGCCCCCAGGACGGCCGCGGCATGCGCCGCCTCCGCCCCGGCGTGACCACCGCCGATCACCACCACGTCGTATCGCGTATCCGAGCCCATCCGTTTCCTCGTCCCGCGCCGCACCCCTACAGGCGCAGACACTCCACCGTCAGGCCCATTGTAGCGCCACCTTGGCATGGGGTCGAAAACGCGATCGGCCTACGGCGAGTCGGTGGGATCCATCAGGCCCTTCTTTTCCCGGCGTCGCGTGCGGCGCGCTTGGGCTCCCCACCACCCCAGACCGGCGAAAAACAACACCGCCAGCAGCGGATGCTCCCACACCAGCAGCGGCCGAAAGATCAGCAGCACGAAGAACGCGAACCAGGCCATCGAGCCCACGATCGTCAACCAGTGCGTCGAGCCCGCACTCATCGAATTCTGCTCCGCCAGAGCCCCTGCATACGAGAGGAGAAACCTGCCATCACAGATTGTAGCGACGCCATGCGGCCTTTCCAAACACCACGCCCTACGGATTGGACGCCCTGTGCCCAGCGGGCTATGATCGTTCTTCTCATACCGCGGGCCGCACGCCCCAAGCGGTGCGTGCTCCGTTTATTGTCCCGTCGGCCCGGTCGAGCATGGATGACCCGTCTCGGAGGGACCTCGGCAAACCTCTGATCAAAGGATGACCGCTGTGATCGACAAAACCCTGCAGTACATCGAGACCAACCGCGACCGCTTCGTCGAACTGCTCTACGACTTCCTGCGTATCCCCAGCATCTCCACCGACGCCTCGAAGGCCGAGGCCATGCGCCAGGCCGCCGGATGGGTCAGGCAGCGCCTGCTCGATTGCGACGTGCAGGCCGAGATCGTCGAGACCCCCGGACATCCCGTCGTGCTGGCCGACACCGGGCCCGCCGACGGTGCCGCCACCGTGCTGGTCTACGGCCACTACGACGTGCAGCCGGTCGGTGACGAGTCGCTCTGGGACTCGCCGGCCTTCGAGCCCACGTTGCGCGACGAGGTGGTCTACGCCCGCGGCGCCGCGGACGACAAAGGGCAGGTCCTGACCCACTTGCTCAGCACCGAGGCCTGGATGAAGACCGCCGGAAAGCTGCCCCTCCGCCTCAAGTTCCTCATCGAGGGCGAGGAGGAGATCGGATCACCCAACCTCGGCGCCCTGGTCGAGTCCCATCGCGAGCGGCTGGCCTGCGATTACGTGGTCATCTCCGACACCGCCAAGTTCAGCACCGACACACCGGCCATCACCTACGGCACCAAGGGCATGGTCTACAAGGAGATCATCGTCACCGGGCCCAAGACCGACCTGCACAGCGGCTCCTTCGGCGGGACCGTCGACAATCCGGCGAACGTGCTGGCCCGCATCGTCGCCGGCCTCAAGGATGCCGACCAGCGCGTCACCATCCCAGGCTTCTACAACGACGTGCAATCCATCTCGCCGCAGGAACAGGCCGCCATCGACGCCCTGCCCTTCGACGAAAACGACTACCTCCAATCCACCGGCAGCCCCGCCCTCAGCGGCGAGGCCGGCTTCACCACGCTGCAGCGCCGCTGGACGCGACCAACACTCGACGTCAACGGACTGTATGGCGGATTCATGGGCCAGGGCTCGTCCACCATCATTCCCGCCCGGGTCGGCGCCAAGGTCTCGATGCGGATCGTCCCCGATCAGGACCCGGCCGCGATTTCCGAAGCCTTCGACCGGGCCGTACAGGCCCTGACCCCGCCCGGCGTCCGCGTCGAGGTTCGAGAACTGGCCACCGCCGCGCCCTACGTCTGCCCCATCGACTCCCCCGGGATGAGGGCGGCCATCGCCGCGGTCGAGGCGGGCTTCAACAAGCGTCCCGTCCTGATCCGGGAGGGAGGAACGCTGCCCATCCTGCCGCTGTTTCGCAGTGTGCTCGGCGCCGAGTCTTTGATGATGGGTCTGTGCGTGCCCAACTGCAACATGCACGGGCCTAACGAGTTCTTCGCCCTGGACGATTTCTTCTGCGGCCTGCGCTCGTCGGCCTGCTTCACCCACCTGCTGGCCGGCGCCTGACGCCGCCCGGTAGGCCGGTCGACCCTCCCCGTTTCGCCGCGCCGCGGGCCCGAGGCGCCGCCACAGTGTCCGATAAACGGACACACCTGCCACCGAATTCAGGCGCAAGTTTTGCGCTTCCTTTCCCCTGCCTGCAGGGCTGTATACCGGCCTGCCGAAGACAATCCAGGCTATACTAAATGGGGAGCGTGCGCTCCGCTTGCGCAGGTCCGGGTTCCCGACTCAGCGCCGCCGCTTGTAGCCTTGATGTCCGGCCGCGCTGACGCTAATCTGGGAACTGTGCCGGAGGTCGCATCGACCCCGCTTCAGGAGGTGCCCAATGCTCAACTCGCGTCGGTTTGTCTGCGCGATCCTGCTGTTGACCGCGGTCCTGTGGCCGGCCAATACCGCAAGCGCGGGCGCCTTCGGAGACGTCCTGGTTGCCCTCGAGTACGCCGGATTCCAGGGTGCCACTCAGCGCAACCCGCTCAGCAACGGCTTCAGCACCGGGATCGCCCGAAACTTCAACAACACCCCCCTCGACTTCGGGCCCACCGACCTGACCCTGACCGGCCCGGTCAACCTGAGCGTCACCACCAGCAACCGCGGCTACCGCACGCTCGATTTCAACCTCACCGCCGGAGCGCCCAACAACCCCCTGTTCTACAACTTCCTCTCCGACACCGGCGGCAACCAGGTTCAAATCGACGGCAGCCAGATCCTCAACGTCGTCGGCTCCGTCAACGCCTTCGGCTGGTACGACTTCCAGTTCCAGTACTCCAGCCGACAGACCGCCTCCAGCACCGGGCGATTCGCCAACAGCGACGGCGATGTCATGGACTACGACATCGGCCCCATCAATATCTCCGGCAATCTCTTCGCCGACCTCATCGCCACCGTCACCGACCCGTTCTACGAGGCCGCCGGCTACGAGAACATCTTCGCCACCTTCAGCGGGCGAACCGCACGGGAGAACGCCCTCGATTCCACCGTCTCCAAGCTCCGGGCCAAAATGGCCACCGGTATCGACCTCACCAGCGAGGAGGTCTCCCGACTCATGACCATGGCCACCACCTCGAGCCTGCACGGCGACGACGTGCCCGGCCTGGGCTTCCTGAACCTGTCCTACAGCGACGACCCCTACAACGAGGTCCTCGTCAGCCGCAACGCGGTGCCCGAACCCGCAACCGTCGCCATGCTCCTCTTGGCCGGTTGCTGCATGGCCGCTCGGCGGCGGCGCAGACGATAGGCCGATCGCCGTAGCCCTGGAAGAACTCAAAGAAGCCGGCCTGCCCATCGCAGACCGGCTTCTGTGCTGTTCCCCCGCACGCCGCTTGCCGCCTCAACGTCAACCCGCCCGCCTGACGCCGCCCTTCATCCGCACCATGGCACAGACCGTCAACACCAGGCAGATCATCCCCATCGCACCGCACGCACCACCCCCTGACGCGCACGCACCGCCCGTGCCCGCTCCTGCGCCGGCGGCGGCCGTGGTGACGAACCGTAGCGTGAACGGCTCCGAGTCGCCGTGGTCGCCCTCCTCATCGATCAGCACGAACGTGGCCGTGTACTCCTGCCCCACCTCCGCACCGGGTTCCACCCCGAACACCAGGTGCTGATGCCACGCGAACTCCTCACTCTCGGCCTCGCCCTCCAGCCGCACCGTGGCCCCGTCCGTTTCCAGGATCGGGTTCAGGTCCAGGTCGAACATCTCGAAACCCGGATCGAAGCTCACCCGGCGAAGCGTCAGGCCCGTGTCCGTCAGCAGCGCCAAACGACCCTCCTCCGGCTGATCCACTCCCAGCCCGTCCCAGCCGGGCTCGGCCGTCAGGTAGTAGCCGGGCAGCTCGACCACCTCCTCCAGTGGAATCGGATACGGTTCGTCCACCAGGGCCGGTCTTGCCACGACCAACGTATGAGTGGGGGTCCCGTCCTGGTGCACGATGAAATCGATGCCCGTCGCCTCCGCCGGCCGCAGCCGGCCCGACGGAACCGCCAGGAGCAGGCATCCGGTGATCATCCAAGCTCGCATCATGGTTCGGACTCCGACGGCCTCATCTCCATCCGGCCGCTCTCGTTTCCAGTCTCTCGCAATCCCGGTGACAATAGCCCGTCACCGGCGCTCCGGACCGACCGGAGGCGCGTCCCCCGGCCGTCTTCCTGCCCCCGCCCGCCG